>Ga0208462_1000052_pt1 | contig 156026 bp, 137 predicted proteins | sample AD_SCU001_MetaG_FD_184452 | JGI IMG/M metagenome (GOLD analysis project Ga0208462, IMG submission 184452) | Active sludge microbial communities of municipal wastewater-treating anaerobic digesters from China - AD_SCU001_MetaG (SPAdes) (version 2) | ecosystem: Engineered > Bioreactor >...
GCCGATCCGCCAGCAGCATCATTTCATCGCGTTTTTGTTGTGTAATTTTTCTGTTTATGAAGAAAGATTTAAGCTTCTGCCTTCCGCACATGCCCAGCGGCTGAAACCAGTCGCCCGCCCGGCGATTACGCAAAACCAGCGGCGGCCGGATTTTGTCGAAATCGATGTAATGTTTGTTCCTATTGCTGAAATCAACTTTATCTCTTGCCACCAGTTGCACCCGGACGGTCAAATTCCTTTGGGTGACATAAACCTGACCGGGAACTTCTACCTTATACAAATATTCTATTTGTCCTGTTCCTTTCTGCAGACGCTCCAGGATTAAATATTCGTACTCCCGTCTGGCCTCGATTCCGCAGGGAAGGCAAATCTTCTTTCCCGATTCTGAATCTTGCAGAAGCTTCGCGAGGGAATCAATGTGTAAAAAAGTAATGCCGTTTTTCTGCGGGTTGAAATCTTCCAGAACTTTTTTCAGCATTCTCCTCCGGACGGCCGGATGAAGCGTGCCCAGGTATCCGATGTTCAGCACAATTTTGTTATTTAGTTTTTTTACGCATGTTGATTTAAATGCTTCGGTCACGCATTCGCCGATAAAATTGTTCTCGTCGCGGAGAATTTGCGCCATCTGCGCCAGAGCTTCATCAAATTTTGGATTAAACTCTTTTTTCAAATAAGGAAGGAGCTCCAGTCGAATTTTATTGCGTAAATATATTTTGCTTTCATTCGAGCCGTCCCGCCGGTACGAGATGTCCGCTTTCTTCAGATAAGCAATAATCTCCCGGCGCGAAACTTCCAGGAGCGGGCGAATGTATTTACCGTCGCGCAGGGGCAGAATTCCCTTCAGCCCTTCCAAACCGCTTCCCCGTATTAAGTGCAGCAACACCGTTTCCGCCTGATCCTGCAGATTATGACCCAGGGCAATTTTTCCTGCCCGCCTGCTTTTGGCCACTTCATCAAAAAAATGGTACCTCCGGCGGCGATAAAAATCTTCCGGGGAAATTCCTTTCGGAATATCCGTCGTATCCATTTTGCCGGAAACAAAGGACAAGCCCAGACGGGAGGCCAGCCTGCCCGCTTCCCGCTCGTCCGCATCTGATTCGGCGCCGCGTAATCCATGATTATAGTGAGCCAGGATGACGGAAATGCCCATGGAGGGAGCAATTTCGGCCAGCGCCAGCGCCAGCGCCGTCGAATCCGGACCGCCGGAGAGGCCCACCACCACCGACTCATCGGGCTTCAGCAATGCGTATTTGTTTATGGTATTTTTTACTTTTTCGAACATTTTCAACAAAAAATAGAACTTATCTCCCCAAGACTTTCACAATAATAATCGGCACGAGCAGCCAATAAATCAATTCGTTTTCCCAGCCCGTTTAAATAAACACAACTTAAGATTCCGGAATTTTTAGCGAGTGCAATGTCATTTAAGCCGTCGCCGATGATAACAACCTTTTCTTTTTCTAACTTGTACTTGTCCAGCAAATAGTCCACCAGACGTCTATCCGGCTTCCTGTAGGGAAAAGAACCGTCGCCGATTATTTCTTCAAAATATTTTTCTATGCCTAATCCCTTGCTGATTCCCAGTGTGAAAGGATAACGTTTATTCGTGAGAATGACCTTTTTCTTGTGACGGAAATGTTCCAATAATTCTTTTGCCCCCGGATACAGCACGGTATTGTCCAGAAAATGTTCACTGTAATGACTGCTGAATATTTTCAGCGCTTCCGGGTATAAGGCCAGATTATCCTTCCCCAGTGATCTTTCGATTAATTCTTTTACACCGTCGCCGACAAAAGAAATTATCTCGTCGTCCTCTCGAAGTCCACAACCCAGCCGGCCCAACGTGTAGTTGACCGAAGCAATAAGATCGGCGCCGGTGGATACCAGCGTGCCGTCAAAATCAAATATCATTAAATCAACTTCTCTCATTCTTCCTCCTCCGCGCTCTATAGCCAAATATACTATTAAAAACAAGATTGTTTCTTTAGTGGAAAAAGCCGCCCGGCGACAATATTGTTTTAAGTATTTTCCAACTCCACAAATATGTATTTTTTCACAAACCTCCTTTTTATATATGTATTCGTATTTATGATGCATTTGACGGTGGCAAGCTTATTGCTTTTTGTCGGTCAGTTTACAGGAGGATATAGAAAAATGAATATTGAAATCAGCGCGGGTGACACGGCATGGATCCTGGTATGTTGTTCTCTGGTATTATTGATGACGCCGGCCTTGGCATTTTTTTACGGCGGCATGGTGCGGAGAAAAAATGTTCTTTCCACTTTGACCTTGAGTTATATTTTTATGGCATTGATTGGAGTTCAGTGGATTGTTTATGGTTATTCTCTGGCCTTCGGCTCCGACATTAACGGACTGATCGGCGGTCTGAACTTCCTCGGATTTCAGAATGTGGGTGCATTGCCGAATGCCGACTACAGCAAAACTATTCCCCACACGCTTTTTGCCGCCTTTCAAATGATGTTTGCCGTGATTACGCCGGCTCTGATAACAGGCGCCTTTGTCGAAAGAGTCAAGTTCAAGAGTTTTCTTCTTTTCAGTCTGCTCTGGGCGACGATGGTCTATGACCCTTTGTGCCACTGGGTATGGGGACAAGGCGGGTGGCTGAAAAGTATGGGTGTTCTTGACTTTGCAGGAGGAACGGTTGTGCATGTGGCCGCCGGTTTCTCGGCGCTCGCTTTTGCCCTGGTTATCGGACCCCGCAGAGGCTATGGCAATTCTTCTATTGAACCGAATAACATCCCGCTCACGGTTTTAGGGGCGGGCTTGCTCTGGGTCGGCTGGTTTGGATTTAATGCCGGCAGTGCACTGGCTGCCAATGGTGTGGCGGTTAATGCCCTTTTAACAACTAATACTTCGGCGGCGACGGCCGGCATCGTCTGGATGATGCTTTCCTGGCTGGACGGACGTCCCAGCACCCTGGGAATCGCTACCGGCATGATTGTAGGTCTTGCCGCCGTAACTCCGGCGTCCGGATATATCACTCCGCTTACCGCAATGGTTGTGGGCGCAGTAGCAGCGCCGCTTTCTTACTACGCAATGCGTTTTCGCGAGAGACGCAGGTTGGATGAATCTCTGGATGTGTGGGCTTGCCACGGTATGGCCAGTTTATGGGGAATGGTGGCCACAGGTCTTTTTGCCACTATCTCTGTCAACGCTGACGGCGCCAATGGTCTTTTCTTTGGCAATCCGAATCAGATTTGCATTCAAATTCTGGCTGTGGTCACCACTATGATCTTCTCCTTCACGATGACTTATATCCTGGCCAAGCTTTTAAATATCAGTATAGGTCTGCGGGTTTCCCCGATGGAAGAAGAAGTGGGATTGGATATCAGCTCGCATGGTGAAAGAAGTTATTCTTGAAGAAGACATTTCATAACAAAACTTTTATTTATAATTAATTCGGGAGATATAAGATATGCTGAAAAAAATAGAGGCCATAGTTCGTGAAGACAAGGTCAACGACGTCAAAGATGCCCTCGCGGAGATCGGAATTGTCGGTTTAAACATGTTCGAAGTTCGGGGCCATGGACGTCAGGGGGGGATTCAACTGGTCGGCCGCGCCGGCGTTTACCAGGTAACCATGCTCCCGAAGATTCAGATCAACATTGTTTTAAACGAGCGAAATCTTGACGAAGCGCTGGAAGTGATATTGAAATCGGCCTACACCGGTGAACCCGGCGATGGTATAATCTTTGTCACCCCGGTCGAGGATGTCATTCGCGTCCGGACACGGGAACGTGGAGAACAGGCTATGTCCTATCCGGGGGATATCGATTCCAAAAGGTCCCGGCAAAACGGGTAGTCGTACATAACGACATAAATTTAATATTTGGGGAAAATGTTTGACCGCATCTGCTGTTTGTGTTAGTGAAGGGAACCGCTTGGATCCCTTTTAACAGACTGAGACGGCATGGGAATTAACTACACTACTGTCTTGACAAAGGTCTTCCGCTTGTGGAAGACCTTTTTTATTTGGATTATGAAAAATAAAAAATCTTATAATTTTGCCATAATCGGACTTGGCAAAGTAGGTACGGCCATCGGCCATCTTTTAAATAGAGCAGGCCATAAAATTATATCCGTTTCCGATAAATCTGCGGCTGCCCTGAAGGCCGCCCTGCCCTACACCGGAGGAAAAGCTTTCAGCGATCCCCGAGAAGCCGTCAGCGGAGCGGATATCATCCTCATCACCACTCCCGATGATATTATTATTGATGCCTGCAACAAAATCGCCGCTCCCGAACTGATTACAGGGAAATTCATTTTTCATATGAGCGGCGCCGGTGGTCTCGACCTGCTGGATGCGGCTAAAAGGGCCGGCGCCGATATCGCGAGCATCCATCCCCTGCAGAGTTTTTCTTCCATTGATACCGCCATCAATAATATACCCGGAAGTATTTTTGGAATTACCGCCGACAAAAAAGTTCAGGAGACAGCCGGCAAAATTGTGCATGATCTGAAGGGCATTCCTGTTTTCATTTCTCCCGCTCAAAAGCCGCTTTATCATGCCGCAGCCTGCTTTGCTTCCAACTACCTTGTCACTTTATTAAGTGTCGTTGAAGCGATTTTTGAGTCCATCGGGATAGATAAAGAAAACGCGCAAAAAGCTTATTTACCCCTGGTTTACGGTACACTGAAAAATGTAGAGAAATCCGGTTCGATTCAGGCTTTAACCGGCCCGATCGCCCGCGGAGATGCGGGCACAATTAAAAAACATATTGCCGCCATTGAAGAGACACAATCTGAATATGCGCCTCTTTACAGCGCTTTGGGATTAATTACAATAGACGTTGCCCGGAAAAAAGGCACGCTGTCCCCAAAGCAGGCAGAAATAATTAATAATCTTTTAAAAGGAGTCATCGATTATGAGCACCCAAAAGAAAAGCAGCCGTAAAACTATCCTAGACATCAAAAAAATGAAGGAAACCGGCGAAAAAATCACTGTACTTACCGCTTATGATTACGCCATTGCATCGATTCTGGACGAATGCGGTATTGATATGATCCTCGTGGGAGATTCGTTAGGCATGGTGGTTTTGGGTTATGATACGACCCTTCCGGTGACGATGGAAGACATGCTGCATCATACCAAGGCAGTTTCCCGGGGGGCACAAAATACCCTTGTCATTGGTGACATGCCTTTTCTTTCTTATCAGGTTTCGCCGGAGGTTGCGTTGGCTAATGCCGGACGCTTCCTGCAGGAAGCGGGGGCTCAGGCCGTTAAATTGGAAGGCGGCAGAGAAACAGCCGAAATAGTTCACAAGATCACTTCCGCCGGAATTCCGGTTATGGCCCACATCGGCTTGACTCCGCAGTCCATTCACCAAATCGGCGGTTTTAAAGTCCAGGGGAAAAAAGAAGACGCCGCGCAGCGGATAATCGGCGACGCCAAAGCGATGGAAGAAGCAGGAGCATTCTCAGTAGTTCTGGAATTAATACCGGAAAAACTCGCTGAAGAAATAACAAAATCCGTAAACATTCCCACCATCGGCATCGGCGGCGGAGTAAATTGTGACGGGCAGGTTCTGGTGATAAACGATATGCTGGGATTATATGATAAATTCACTCCCAAACATGTGAAAAAATTCGCTGATTTAAATCCGGAAATTAAAAAGGCGGTCAACGGCTACATAACGGAAGTAAAAAATTGCACTTTTCCGGACAGCGAACACAGCTTTAAATAATGGACTCGTAAAAAATTGTCAAAGCAACGTTTTACGAAACTTTTTTAAGCAGTTTCAGGCGGGATAAATTATATTCCATTTTGCCGATTCCAATATCCGCTGCATGTTTCAGGCAGGCGCGCCAGTCTGAATTGGTATGGATGCAGGAAAATGCATCTGCGCCTTCCTTATAACTGGCTTCCGTGAGCGCGGTGCCCGGAATCTTGACGGCGGCGTTTACCATGTCGACGCATGCACAATCCAATGCCACAGGATCAAAGGAAGCGGCAATGCCGATGTCGGGGACAATCGGCGCATCGTTGGCCGGCCAGCAGTCGCAATTAGGCGAAATATTCATAAGGAAACTGATATGAAAATTCGGCTTTCCTTTCAGTGCGGCCAATGCGTATTCGGCGATCTTTTCTCCGGTGGCATCGTTGTTTTGATTCCAGACAACCTGGGCTGCATTGAACTGACAGACTGCAATGCATTGGCCGCAGCCTATGCATTTGGCATAGTCGATGGTTGCATTTTTTTCTTTATCGAAGCTGATCGCTTTCTGCGGGCAGTATTTGATGCACATCCCGCAGGAAATGCAGTTCTTCTTGTTGATGGCGGGTTTTGAAGCCGAGTGCATCTCCAGCTTGCCGCCTCTGGAACCGGAGCCCATCCCGATATTTTTGAGCGCACCGCCGAAACCCGTAAGCTCATGCCCTTTAAAGTGAGTCAGGGAGATGATTATATCTGCATCAGCGATTGCAGAGCCAATTTTTGCCGTCTTGCAGTGCTTCTGGTTTATCTTTATTTCGCGGAATTCCGTTCCCCTCAGACCGTCGGCGATAATTACGTTTGCTCCGGTGGTGGTCCAGGAAAATCCGTTTTCCTCGGCCGCGCGCAGATGATCGATCGCATTGGAACGGCGTCCTGAATAGAGCGTATTGGAATCGGTGAGGAAAGGTATGCCGCCAAGATCACGGATATACGAAACGACCGTGGCTGCATAGTTGGGACGGATGTAGGCAAGGTTTCCCGGCTCTCCGAAATGAATTTTCAGCGCCGTGAATTTACCCTTGAATTTAATTTTTTCCAATCCGGACTGTTTCAGCAGCTTTCTCAGCTTCTGCTGCATATTGCTGTCCGGCCGTGTCCGCAGATCGGTAAAATATACTTTTGAGGCCATATTGATTACTTTTCGTAAACCGTAATTTTAGCTTTATCGCGTAATTTTTTCAGCAGGGCGTTAAAAACCGCCGCCTGTTTTTGCTGTTCCAGATAATGGGAAATCTTTTCTTTAACTTCTTCCAAAGGAGCGGTCTTCTGCTGATTAGTTTCCAATACCTGGATTACATGATAGCCGTATTCAGTGGCGACCACCGGCCCCACAGCATTAATTTTCTGGGAAAAAGCGGCGTCTTCAAAAGGCTTTACCGTCTGTCCTTTGCGAATCACACCCAGATCTCCACCGTTTTCTTTGCTGGGGCAATCGGAATTCTTCCGGGCGAGTTCCGCAAAATCGGCGCCGCCGACTATCTGGCTACGCAGGCCCTCTATTTTCGCTTTTTTTTCTGCTTTAACTTTTTCATCATCCCCTTCGGCAAACGCGACCAGAATGTGACGCACACGCACACCTTCGGGAATAATAAATTTGTCTTTATTTTCTTCGTAAAATTTACTTATCTCTTTTTCTGTCGGTTTTGCTTTACTTCCCGCCTCCTGCTTGACAAGTTTGGAAACTTTAATTCCCAGCGCAATATGCTCTTTGGAAATATTATTTTCTTTCATAAATGTTTCCAATTTTTCTCCTGGCGGGAGAGTAGATTTGATTTGATCCAGCGCGGCTTTAATTTCTTTATCAGTAGCCGCAATTTTTCTTCTTTCCACTTCATTGGTCAAAAGGTTGCGAACGATAAATTCATCGATCATTTGTTTTCTTATTCTTGCCTGCGCATCTTTTAATTTAGCGGCCGGAATTTTACCTTTAAAAGTCTTGAGCTTTTCTTTGACGGCCGCGTCAAGAACGGATTTCTTCAATATATTACCATCTACGCTTATGGCTGTATCTCCGGTATTGGGTTCCGGGAGCGCCGGTTCCGGAGGAAGGCTGGTGGCTACGGCAAATGGTTGCATTTGATTTGTGCCTGCTGCCGGAGTCTGATTAACAGTCTTTTTTTCTTCGTTGTTGCTGCATCCGGCCATAATCAGAATTGTAATCAGGATTATCAACCAATGCTCATTGATGCTTTTTTTCATGAATTTCCTCCGGTAATTATTAATTTACACTTTATTTTTAAATATTTAAGCTATATTCAAAATAGTATTATCCGTCAAGAAGATATTCAAAGACTTTGTGGCGCTTATTCGGCGCTCAGGTAATTTCTCTCAAATATTGCACAAATTTCCGCTGACTGGCCAGTTCCAGATGATCCGCCCTCCGGGCGAATTCCGGAAAAGGAATTCCCCTCATTTCCAATAAACTTTCGACAGCTTTGAACATGTCAACGGGAGGATAAAATTCCCGGGTAAAATAATTAATCAGCTTCAAGGTCTTAAAGCCGTCAAACCAGCAGTGGAAAGAACTGATCAAAGAATCTTTATTTTTTACATTGCGGCGAATTCTTTTCCAGACATCTTCAAACTGGTAAGCAGTTAAAAATAACGAAAGCGACGGATGAATTGCATTAGCCTTGCTCAAGATTTCTTTTTCATCATATTGAAGCGGCTTTGCCATCAACTGCAGCCACTTCGCCAGTATCTCAAATATGCGGGGATCGTACAAAATATACTCTTCGTGTTCGCGGTTTAAAAATCGCTGTATTCTTCTTCCGGTTCCAAAGGGAACGCGGAAAGAAGCCCTGGCGGACGGAAAAACGCGGGTTTCTTTGATGTAATTAATGCCGCCGATTTTGGCGAGTTTATTGAGAAAATAGAAATCTTCGCCCGCCTGCCGGCGGTTCATTCCCCGGACAGCCAGATAGGCGTCAGCCGTACAAACCATCGTTGACCCTATCGAATGAAAGGCATAGGGTGATCGGGCATACTTCAAGCCCAATATCCAGTAGCGCAGGAATATTTCATAGCAGTAAATCGCCGCTTTTCCTTCATCAGTGCCGGCTTCCTGATGTTCATAGGCAACAATCGCCGTTTTCACCTTTTTATGGAAAGAATTTTCTATGGAGGATAAATAATTTTTCTGTACCAGGGTATCGGCATCAAGACATAAAATAAGTTTTTTTGAAGAAGTGCTTGAGGACAGCAACTTAAGCGCCATATCCATCCCTGTTTTGCGCGCCAGGCCAACACCGCCGTCGTTGTCGCTAAACTCGCATCCCGGCGACGAGGCGTCGATATATCCTATCCGCAGTCCCGCTTCAGAAATAAACTTCAGTTTTTTCTTTAATTCCCGTTGCAGATCAAGCTGCTCAGGATTTCTGAAATTAACCAGAAGATCAAGATATTCCAGCGTCTCTTGATTGTTTATTTTAACTTCGGGGGGAGAGCTTTTCTTGTTATTGATGACACAAAGGACGAATGAATGCCTCAAGGACGAAGATGGATTTTGCGCCAGAGATTCCAGTGTGGAAAGGAGCGTTTCCTTTTCCGCGTAGGCTGGTATCACAACCACCAGCGAGATGTTGGCAGTATCTCCGGCGACAATATTCCATTTGTCCGCTGTCGAATATTTTTGTAAATATTTTTGCAGAAGATAAGGTTTAGTCATTTAAATATCGCATTACACTTTCTTTGAGCAGGCTGTAATTATCTCCGTCGATCCAGTTGACAGCTACGCCCTTTCTTTGCATGCGTCTGAACCAAGTCTCCTGGCGTTTGGCGAACTGATGAATACTGGTATTCAACTGTTTAAACATCTCTTCATAGCTTGATGCGCCCGACAGATACTGAGAAACATAACGATACTCCAAACCGAGGCTGTAGAGCCTTTCCGGGGAGAGACCGGCAAGGAGAAGCGCTTTTACTTCTTCGATCAACCCCTCATTCAATCGTTGCTTTAACCTCTCTGTAATCCGCCGGCGCAACAATGATCTTTCCCGGTAAATCCCGAATACGGCGGCATTGACAACCGGTCTCGAAATTACTTCCCCCTGATGGTGTCTTTTACGCGCCAGTTCAATTTCAATCGCCCGGACCAATCTTTCTTTATCTTCGGTATCTGTTTTATTGTGCAGCATGATCTTCAGGGACAAGAGATATTGCTGCAGATCCGCAACCGTTTTTTGCAGAAGTTTTTCCCTCAACTTGTGATCGGGTGGAGCAGGCGGCAATTGGTAATTTTGCAGAATGGATTCCAGGTACAGCCCCGTGCCTCCAACCAGAATGGGCAAAACTCTGTTGCGGATCAACCGGGAGTAAATTTTATAAAAGCGCGTCTGAAATTCAAAGAGATTAAATTCCTTTTCGGGATCGACAATGTCAATCATGTGATAAGGTACTTTATGGCCTTCAATATCGTATTCTTTTAAATCTTTGCCGGTGCCGATATCGAGCCCTTTGTACACCTGCCGGGAATCTGCCGAGATTATTTCCCCGTTCAAATCGCTGGCCAGGCGCACCGACATTTTCGTTTTTCCCGAAGCTGTCGCCCCCAGTATCACTATCAGATTTTTTGCCATTTTTATCTTGCGATGTGTTGGAAATTCGTCAAAAAAAATGCCCCTGTAACCGGGGCATTTTATCTAAAAGTTCACTTCTTACTAATAAAATTTATTTTTATTAATTATTACAGTGGCGTAACATTGGCCGCGCTGGGACCTTTATTTCCCTGTTCAATGTCGAAACGGATTCGCTGGCCTTCATAAAGAGTCTTGAATCCCGTTCCCTGAATAGCGCTATAATGAACAAATACATCTCCGCCTTCATCGTTTTCGATAAAACCAAACCCCTTCTTTTCGTTAAACCACTTTACTTTTCCTTCTGCCACAGTTAAAACCCTCCTTTTTAAATAATTGTTTCTTAACGGTTTAATTTCCGTTAGAAACAAAAAAACCGCACGAATTCCCAGCTAATTCAAGAATTCCCAGCGGTTAATTTTCTCTCCTGTAAAACTTCAGCACTAACTACTTCCTAATAAACATTACGCTTGACACTGTTGAAACGAATCATAACTTTTGTAAAGTGCTTTTAACACTAACACCAGTTATTTTCAAAATCAAGCTTTTTTTATTATTAAATTATTAAGTCCTGCGACCAATTGCCACGTCGAATCTCTGGATGACATTAAAACAAGTTAAAGCAAAATTAGCAATACAGATTTATTTGGATATTAATGGATAGAGTCTCTATCTATTCTTAAAAAACAGCAAAAAATATATTTCTGTGTAAATCTGTAAGCATCAGTTATTTCAGAGTAATTCCCGCAATGCATTTATCAGGTCTTTTTCCTTTCCAAAGTAAAAATGGTCTGCATCAGAAATTATTTTCAAATTAGCCGCAATATTTTTTATTTTCTCTTGCAAAAGATGGACATCGCAGAACTGATCGTCGTTTCCGCATACTACACCGTTAATTTTATTGATTAATTGCGGCCAATTAAAATCGTAAAGATTAAGTGGCGGTGAAATGAATGCGACATTGGAAAATAAATTATCAAAGCGTTCAACAACTTTTGCCCCTACCCAGGCGCCAAAAGAATAACCGGCAAGAGCTGTTTCCGATATTCCGACATCCTGCAGATACTTGACTGCTGCAAGAATATCCGCCTGTTCGCCTCTTCCATCGTCGTAGCGACCAGTGCTTCCCCCGACGCCCCGGAAGTTAAATTTCAGCGTAGCGTAATTTTTCGCAGCATATGCTTCCTGAATCGCCTCCACAACATTATTATACATTGATCCACCCATCAAAGGATGCGGATGACAAATAACAACACCTTTTTCTTCCCGGGATTCAGACAATAAGCCCTCTATTGTCAGTTCACCGTTTTTTATATAAACTCGTTCTTCCTTCATCAGTCTTTCATTTAATTGCGCCGGCTAAATGACAGGCGCAAAACCTTTCCTCGTCTATTTTTTTCAATAAAGGCTGCCGCTCCTGGCATAGGGGCAATTTATACAAACAGCGGTTTTGAAAGATGCATCCCTGAACGCTCTGAATCCTCGCCTCTCCTTTTATTGCAGCTCTGCTCTTCTTTTTTTGCGGATCATAAGAAGGCACCGCCGACAGCAGCATCTGTGTATAAGGATGAAGCGGAGAATTATAAATGTCTTTCGTTTCCGCCAGTTCCACAACCTGCCCCAGATACATTACGGCAATGCGATCAGACATATGGCGGATTACATTGAGATCATGGGAGACAAATAAATAAGTCAGGCCGAATTCTTCCTTTAAATCCTTCAGCAAATTTAAAATTTGCGCCTGAATGGATACGTCCAGGGCGGAAACCGGTTCATCGGCGATAATCAATTCCGGCTTGAGGATCAGCGCCCGCGCGATGCCAATGCGCTGCCGCTGTCCACCGCTGAATTCATGCGGATAACGATTAGCCTGCTCGGCGCTCAAACCGACTTTTTCCATTAAATCCAAAACGGCTTGACGGCGTGAATTTCTATTTCCTATCCCGTGGATGACCAGCGGCTCCCGGATTATGACGGCGGCCGATTTGCGGGGATTAAGGGACGAATAAGGATCCTGAAAAATCAACTGGACATTGCGGCGGTAGGCTTTCAGCGCTTCTTTATCATAAGTGTTTATATCTACACCTTGGAACCTGATCACACCCGATGTCGGTTTTTCCAGTCTGGCTATCAAACGCGCCAGCGTGGATTTTCCGCAACCCGACTCACCCACCAGTCCCAGCGTCTCTTTTTTCCTGATCTGTAAATCTACGCCATTGACAGCGTGAAGAATTCTTTCTCCCGAATTCAGCAGACCGCCAGGCAGACTATATTTTTTATCCAGTTTCTGAATATCAACCAGTGGGTTGGACATCATAATATATTCCGGTTTAATATTTTTGCTGAGTCTTCCAGCAGGCGGTAAAATGACCGGTTGCGATCTCTTTCAACTCCGGTTCCGCCACGGCGCATTGGTCGAACGACCAGGAGCACCTTTCCCGGAAACGGCAGCCAGGCGTCAGATCATATAAACCGGGCACCGAGCCGGCGATTGTTTTCAGATATTTTTCCCCGCGCCCGCCGCCGCCATCAGGCAGAGAATCGATCAATCCTATAGTATAGGGATGCAACGGCCGGGCGAATATTTCATCCACCGGAGACTTTTCCACTATTTTGCCGGCATACATTACGGCGACATTATCCGCCGTCTGTGCGATAACGCCGAGATCATGCGTGATTAAAATCACAGCCATATTATTTTTCTTTTTCAGCTCGCCAATCAACTCCAGAATTTGAGCCTGAATGGTAACATCCAGCGCCGTTGTTGGTTCGTCAGCCAGAAGCAACTTCGGATGGCAGGACATGGCCATCGCAATCATGACGCGTTGCCGCATGCCGCCGCTCAACTGATGCGGGTAGTCCCGAGCTCTTCTTTCCGGTTCGGGAATTCCGACTTCACGCAGTTGTTCAATGCTTAAGGCGAGAGCTTCTTTGGCGGGAAGCTTCTGATGCAGTCGAATCGCCTCCGCAATTTGTTCACCAATTCGAATAACCGGATTCAGAGAAGTCATCGGCTCCTGAAAAATCATCGCGATATCACCGCCGCGTTTGGAGCGCATCTCTTCGGCAGACAGATTTAATAAATCCTGCCCTTGAAATTTCACGGCGCCTTTTATAATGCTGCCGTTGGGAGGAAGAAGGCGCATTATCGACAGCGCCAGCATCGTCTTGCCGCAGCCGGATTCTCCGACAACCCCCAATGTTTCTCCCTGCCGCAAAGACAAAGAGACATTATCGACTGCTTTAATCCTGCCGCGATTAGTATCAAATACCGTCGTTAGTTCTTTTATTTCCAGCAGCGGCGACATAATTTATTTGTGCACACAATTGCGCAGGTATTCCGTCAGCAGACGCACCGTCACTCCTGACGCTCCCTTGGGAATGTACGGCTTATCTTTGGCGCTCCAGGCCGGCCCGGCGATGTCCAGATGAACCCAGGGAAAATCACCGACGAATTTACTCAGAAATGCCGCGGCGGTGATCGTGCCGGCGGCGCGTCCTCCGGTGTTTTTGTAATCGGCTATATCGCTTTTGATCAGTTCAAAGTAATGTTCAAGCAGAGGCAGTTCCCATACCAGTTCACCGGTTTCCCCGGAGGCATTCCTGATGCTCTCTTTAAGTTTGTCATCGGTTCCCAGCATTCCGATAACATCATCGCCGAGGGCGATTATGCAGGCGCCGGTGAGCGTGGCGATATCAATAACAGCCGCCGGTTTAAATTCACGCGCATAAGCAAGGGCATCAGCCAAAATTAAACGCCCTTCGGCATCCGTATTGATAACCTCGATTGTTTTTCCCGAATAAGATTTCAAAATATCACCCGGTTTATAGGCGCTGCCTCCAGGCATATTTTCCGTGGCCGGTATCAGGCCGACGATGTTTAAAGGAAGCTGCAGATCGGCGGCGACCATTATCGTCCCCATAACCGCGGCGCCGCCGGACATATCTGTCTTCATCTCGTCCATTTTCTCCGCCGGTTTAATGCAGATTCCACCGGTGTCAAAGGTAAGCCCCTTGCCGACGAGAACAACCGGCGCCTCCCGTCTTTTCCCTCCGGTATACTCCAGAATAATAAATTTCGGCTCTTCGCTGCTGCCGGAGGCGACGCCCAGCAGAGAGTTCATCCCCAGCTTCTTCATTTTAGACTTATCAAAGACCTTGCAGGATACATTTTTCCTCCGGGCGATCTCCTCCGCTTTTTTCGCCAAAATAGCCGGCGTCATTTCGTTGGAGGGAGCGGAAATCAGGTCGCGGGTTAAGTAAACACCGGCTGCAATAATCTGAGCATTTTTCACTGCGGCTTCAATAAGTGAAAAGTTTCCTTCTTCTCCGATAATGTTTAATTGTTCCATTTCCCTGATATCCTCACGCCCTACCGTTTTGTACGGCGTGTACTGGTAAAGCCCCAAAAGCGCGCCTTCCACGGCGGCCTGCACGACTTTTCCCTTCTTATCGGGAAGAATATTCAAATCAATGGAAGTCACCGCTTCTTTTATATTCAGACTGCGCAGATGCTGCATTACCCTGCTGAAGGCGGCCCGGATCTTTTCCAGGGTTACTTCATCCGCCTTCCCCAGCCCGACAAAAGCTATTCTCTGCGCCGGAATCGCCCCTCTGGTGTAGACTACGGCTACCTGTGACGGCTTGCCCGAAAAATCGCCGCTCTTTAATAATTCCGCAACCATTCCTCCGCTGGCCTGATCCAGGAGCAACGCATCAGGCGCCAGTTCCTTTTGATCCTGAAATAAAGCCAAAATAACCGCCTGGCTTGTTATATCCTGAAGTTTTCCTTTTTTAACCAGTACCTTCATGACATTTCACTCCCGCTTCTTAAATTTTTTTTGTTCGCGTGCTAATGCTTAACTCAAAAGGACTGAATTTTTCAAGTTGTATTCGTTAAGTATAACGTTATGCGTCTATATAAATATTGACTTCATAAATAAATTTCTTTACTTTTTACTTCACAAAGCAAAATCCGGGGAGAAAAAAATGAAAAAGAAAAAAATTATTATTTATGCTGTTGTATCGGCGTCCATCTTTTTACTCACAGCGTTGGCCTCTGCCGCCACCACCATGAGTATTCAGGTCAGGGAAACACAACTTCGGGCGACTCCTGATTATTTTGGAAAGATAATCAGCAGGGCGGTATATGGAGATCAGGTTGCTGTCGAAGGTGCAAAGGGCAGCTGGAAAAAAGTCCGGTTGAAGAAAACTGGAAGAACCGGCTGGCTCAATTCTTCCGCCCTTTCGGCAAAAGAGATAAAGCTCCTTGCCGGCGCTAAAGGCACAAAGGGCGCAGCATCGGCAAGCGAATTACAGCTGGCCGGTAAAGGCTTTAATCCGGAAGTGGAGAAAGAATTTAAAAACAGAAACAGACAAATCAGCTTCTTCTGGGTGGACAAAATGGAGCAAATAGTAATTTCCGATGCGGAAAAACAGAAATTTGCCCGGGACGGCGGACTTACACTTAGTGGAAATGGAGGCCGGTAATGAAAAAAATCATAAATAAAAAAACCGGATTGATTCTCTCCCCCATAATGCTTCTGACCGCATTATGCATGATGCTGCTGCAGGGATGCGAGGTCGTTAAAACAGCGGCGAAAGTCGGGGAGGAAGCGGGCATTTTAACATCACAGCAGGCGGCAGGCATCGAAAAAACGGCAGCCGCCGTGGAGAGGAGCCAGGAGGAGATAACCCCCTCCGAGGAATACTACATAGGCAGAACCGTCGGCGCCGTTATCACCAACAAGTATAAAGTCTACCAGGTTGACAGGGCTACAAGATATATCAATGAACTGGGACAGACTATCGCCGTGCATTCTGATCTTCCCGAAACTTTCGGCGGCTATCACTTTCTGATTCTTGATACCGATGAGATAAACGCCTTCGCCGCCCCCGGTGGACTGATCTTTGTTTCCCGGGGCCTGCTGCGCTGCTGCAATAACGAGGATGCCGCCGCCGCCGTGCTTGCCCATGAAATAGGGCATGTCCAGCACAGGCACGGACTGGACGCCATTCAAAAATCAAGGATAACCAGCGCCGTTACCACGGGGCTTCTGGAAGCCGGCAAAAACCTCACCTACGCCCAGGTCGCGGAACTTACGACAATTTTCGAAGGTTCCATCAGGGATATAACCTCCACTCTTATCAACAATGGCTATTCCCGCGCCTTTGAAAGGCAAGCAGATCAGGCCGCGGTGGTGATGCTTCAACGTTGCGGATATAATCCGCAGGGGCTGGTGGACATGCTCAGGGTAATGGAAACAAGGCTCAAACCAGGCGCTCTCGACTTTGCCCAAACTCATCCTTCACCGGCAACAAGAATCACGTCGATTCGAGAAAGTTACGGTGCTTTTTCTCCCGTCAATCAGGGACTTCAACGACAGGAAAGATTTAAAAGAGCTCTGGCAGGCATATGATCGGCCCGGCAATAAATTTTCGCACGCGGATTATCAACGCCGCCGTTATCACTCTGGCAGCGGTGTTGATATCTCTGCTTCTCTGGGCTACCGGCTGGTTCAACGGCCTGGAGCTCAAAACCTGGGACTGGCGGGCGGGCAGGTTTGCCAAGCCCGGAAAAAACACATCCAATATCTGCCTCATTCTTGTTGATCAACCAAGCATTGACTGGGCGGCCGAGGAAAATGGCTGGCCCTGGCCGTGGCCGCGAACAGCCTATGGAGCCATCATCGATTTTTTAAATCGCAGTGGAGCAAAGGCTGTGGGCATCGATATTTTGTTTACGGAGCAATCATCCTACGGCGTGAGCGACGACAAAGTTTTTCACGAGGCCTGCCGTTCGTATGGAAAAGTTGCCGCAGCCTGCGGGTTGGGTTTCGAAAGCGGCATCCGTACATGGCCCGAGGGGCTGCCCAAACCGTTTTTCGCTGAAAACATCTCAATACTACGGTCGGTGCAAGAAAAATTGTCGAGACCGCTGGCTACATTTCCCCACCGGGATCTCGCTCCCGGTTTCCGGGTTTTCGGCAATGTTGACCAGAATCCTGATGCAGACGGTATCTACAGAAGAATGGCGCCGCTGAGGTTCTTTGACAAGAACCCGCTGCCTATTCTCGGGCTGGCTGCCTACTTTGCCGCCGAAGAAAAGGTTAATATTGTTTTTTCCGAAAGAATGGTGAACATTGAAGGCCTTGATATCCCTCTGGACCGCTCGGGTCAGGCCCTCCTCAGATTTCGCGGCCCATCGGGCACCCACAAGGCGTACAGCGCCGCCGCCGTGATCCGCTCCGAGATACAGATGAGAAATGGAGAAAAACCTCAGCTCGACCCCGAGCTGTTCCAGGGCAAGTACGTACTGCTCGGCTTCAGCGCCAAAGGCCTTTTTGACACCAAGCCTGTTCCCGTCAGCTCCGCATACCCTGGTGCGGAATTAAACGCCACTTTCCTGGATAACTTTCTTTCCGGCGATTTCATGCAGCGCACACCCTTCGTCGTTAATATTGCCTTTATAGTTTTCCTTTGCTGCTGTTGCGTTTTTGTTCTTACTTTTTACCGCTCCGCCTGGATAAGCATAATGTTTTCGTTTTTCTTTGCCGCCGCAGCGCCAGCCGCCGCCGTCCTCGCCTATTTGTCGGGTTACTGGCTGCCGCTGGTCATACCCGAATTTGCGGTAATTACCGCCATAACTCTTTCACTCGTCGTGAATTTTGCCACGGAAGGAATACAGCGGCAATTTATTAAATCCGCCTTCCAGCAATACCTTAATCCGGCCGTCATTGACCAGATTATCGCCCATCCCGAAAAACTTACCCTCGGCGGGGAAAGACGCGAACTTTCCATTTTCTTTTCCGACCTCCAGGGATTCACTTCCATTTCGGAAGCCCTTGCACCGGAAGCGCTCACCGCTTTGTTAAACGACTATCTTTCCGCGATGACGGACATTATTCATGAAGAAAACGGAACAGTGGATAAATACGAGGGGGATGCAATTATCGCTTTCTGGAATGCACCGCTGGACGTCCCGGATCATGCCTGCCGGGCGGTAACCGCCGCTCTGAGGTGTCAGGAAAAACTGGCCGAACTCCGGCCGCTTTATCTTGCCCGGACAGGCAGGGAACTTCATATGCGCATCGGCATCAATACCGGCTATGCCGTAGTGGGAAACATGGGATCAAAAGACAGGTTTGACTACACCATGCTGGGCGACGCCGTTAATCTGGCCGCAAGGCTCGAAGGCGTGAATAAACAATTCGGAACGTACACAATGGTTTCGGCGGAAACCAGGAGGCAGGCTGGCGACAACTTCCGTTACCGCGAGCTGGCCAGGGTTGCTGTTGTCGGGAAAAAAGAAGCGGTGACGGTTTTTGAGCCGTTCCGCAGTGAGGTTTATAACGATAGAGAAGATATATTAAAAAATTTCCATCGTGGACTGCAATTGTTTTATCAGGGGCGGTTTGCTGAGGCGCGGGATATCTTTCTCGCCACAGCTTCCACCGACCCGGCGGCGGCAAGTTATGCGGAAAAATGCGCCGCTATGAATAATACGGCGGTTCAGAGGTGGGACGGCATCTGGGTTATGACGTCCAAGTGAAACAATATCACCCCGCCAAATACCTCTTGACATAAGGGATTTCTATGCCTTAAACTGTCGCCACAAAAAGGATGGGAAATTATCAAAGAAACACTGTTCAGAAAAATTCTTCATAAGTCATTTAAAATGATCGCGGTAATAACGGGTATTGGTGTTCAGATTCAGCGCTGAACATCTGTTAAAAACTATCAAGAAATGAGGAGGAGACTATGAAAAAATCAATTATTGCGTTTTTGAAGGGGATCTTTCCAGTAATCATTGCTTTTGTATTCGTTGTTTCAGTCTCAGGCTGCCAGAAAAAAGAAGAAGGTCCCATGGAAAAGGCGGGCAAGGAAATTGACAAGAGCGTAGAAGCAACCAAAAATACAGTAAAGCAGGCCGGTGAAAAAGTTAAAGAGGGCGCCGAAAAAACTAAAGAAGCTGTGGAAGCCGGTGCCCAGAAAGCTGCCGATACAGTGAAAGAAGGTGCTGAAAAAACTAAAGAGGCTGTGCAATCCGGCGCCCAGAAAGCCGCTGACACCGTAAAGAAATAGGCTCTTTTTTAAAGGACTCTGTTTTTTAATATTACAACAGCTCTTTGATGGAATCAGCATAAGTCGATGTTGAATTTCCATAAAAAAGCGCGCGGCAGTTATATTCCATGAGCAGGCGGTGGGTGTGTGCGCATGCCCCCCGTCTGCTTTCTTTTTTTACCCCGTTCTGGCCAAATCCAGTTTACCCTGCCATCTCCAAAGCAGATTTTCCCGTAAAAATAAATTTTCCGGTTTCTCCAGCAGCGGGTCGCTCGCCGCAAGAGCAAAGGCGTCTTCCCTGGCCTCATTTAAGATTCGGGCGTCACGGATAATACTGGCGATGCGAAAATCGGGCAGTCCTGACTGCCTGGTTCCCAGAAAATCACCGGGACCGCGGATGGCCAGATCTTCTTCGGCCAGAACAAAACCGTCCGATGTTTTCTCCATTACTTTCAGCCTCCTTCCGGCGACATCTGAACGCGCATGCTGGGCCAGCAAAATGCACCGGGAGGGAATGTCGTTTCTGCCTACCCTTCCCCGCAATTGATGCAATTGCGAAAGGCCAAAACGCTCGGCGTGTTCAACAACCATCAACGATGCGCGCGGTATATCAATGCCCACCTCAATTACGGTGGTCGCCACAAGAATATTTATTTCATTGTTCTGAAAGGCCTGCATTACCGCATCTTTTTCCCTGTCCTTCATTTTGCCGTGAATCAGGCCGACTTTGTAGCGGGGGAAAATATCCTTTTGCAGATGAGCCGCCATATTGGTCGCGTCTTTTAGATCCAGATTTTCGGATTGTTCGACCAGCGGGTAAACAATAAAGGCCTGACGGCCGCAGGCCAGTTCTTCGGCGATGATCGCATAAACCTTGTCGCGTTGATTTTCACCCATTACTGTCGTGGCAATCGGTTTTTTCCCGGGAGGCATCTCATCAATAACTGAAACATCAAGATCGCCGTAAACCGTCATCGCCAGTGTGCGGGGGATGGGAGTTGCGGTCATGACCAGCACATCAACTTCAATTCCTTTATTGCGCAAGGCCGCCCGCTGCAGAACGCCGAAGCGGTGTTGTTCGTCGATAATAACCAGCCCCAGTTTCTGAAAATCAACTTTTTCCTGGATCAAAGCGTGCGTTCCCACGATAATCCCGACTTTGCCGGTGCTTATTTCCTCGAGGACTTCCCTTTTTTCACCTGTGCTCATCGCGCCGGTCAGAAGAGCGACTTTTAATCCCACATTTTCCGCCCAGGCGCGGATAGTCCTGTAGTGTTGTTTGGCCAGTATTTCCGTCGGCGCCATCAGCGCCGCCTGACAATTGTTGGTGCAGGCGACAATCATCGCCGCCATGGATACGACTGTTTTGCCGCAGCCGACATCTCCCTGCAACAGCCGGCTCATCGCCGTATCTTTAGCCATATCCGCCAGTATTTCGCCGATCACCCTCTTTTGGGCGTCTGTCAGCGAAAAAGGCAGGCTCAAAAAGAAATTTTCTAATAATTCTGTCTTTGTTTTAAACCGGATTCCCTTCTCCAGCACGCGCCCTGATTTTTTTACAGCCATTCCCAGCTCGAAGAAAAAAAACTCATCATAGATTAAACGCCGGTGCGCAGCGGAACGCTGAAGATTGTAATCTTCCGGACTGTCGTTGTCTTGCGGAAAGTGGACTAATCTGACCGCATTTTGCAGATCGATTAAATTGCGCCGGCGGCAGATGTCGGAAGGAATTGGCGAAAGAATGTAGCGGGCATAGTTGGTCAAAGCCTGGTGCAGAATTTTGCGCATGTATCTTTGATGCAGCCCTTCCGTTTCGGAATAAACGGGAACTATTCTCTTGAAATTAAGAAGGTTTTCTTCTTCATTGCCGTCCATAATCTCATAGTCGGGATGAATCATGGCCTTCCCGACATAATTGAGGGTGACGTTGCCGGTAAAAATTACTTTTGCTCCTTTCTTCAAAGCGCCCAAAAGATAAGCCGTTGAACCCTTGAACCATTTGGCGGTAAGGTTGGCGGTGTTGTCACTGACAGTGATTTCCAGAATTTTCTTTCTGCCGTAATATTTATATTCAGCCTGGATTACAGTTCCCATGACTGTTTGGACTTTTCCCGTTTCCAACCGGTTGATCTTTTTTACCTCCCTTCGATCTTCGTAGACGCGCGGCAGAAAATAGAGCAAATCTTCAATGCTGTTTATTTTTTTTGCCCCGAAGCGCTGCGCCATTTTCGGCCCGACCGCTTTTAAATACTGCACCGGCAACCCGAGCTTCGCCCTGGCCTCTTTGAAATCTGATAATTTCTGCAGAGATTGTCCGTTTTGCTGTGTGACAGAACTATGAGCGGACAGATTTATTTCATTTTCCAGTCGCCTGAGCAACTTTACTGCCTGTTCGATTTTTAATTTTTTCAACTCCAGTTTTTGCCAGTCGAAATCGGAAAACAAAGCGCTGAATTCATCGACCAGCGCCGGTAACTCCTCACCGGAGGCTGACGTTAACGATGCCTTTAATGCTGCAGACAAATTAAGCAGAGCTCTTCCCATGTCTTTAATGTGAACCAGATTTTTGAAGTTGTTTGAAGAGGCGAAATTAAGCGGTTGTTCAATTTTTTGCAGAATCTTTCCGGTTTCTTCCATTTTCGGCACCACAGCTGACGTTATTGATAAACATCAATTATTATTGAATAAATATCTTGTTTGGTTATCAAATATACGTTATTTACGCAAGGAATCATTGACTTACCGGATGATTTACGTTAGAGGAAGCAGCATCAAACCTACATAAAAATAATAACTAAATGAGGTGATAATGCCAGGCGAATCCACTTATAAAGATTCAGGCGTCGACATCGATAAGGCCAATGATTTTGTCGAAAGAATCAAACCGCTCATTAAGACGACGGCAAGAAAAGAAGTGATCTCGGGAATAGGTGGTTTTGGTGGTCTTTTTCGCTTTGACTACAGCAAATTTAAAAATCCGATTCTTGTCTCTTCCACCGACGGTGTAGGAACCAAGCTTAAAATCGCTCATTTAATGGACAAACATGATACAATCGGCATCGATCTCGTGGCCATGTCTGTTAATGATGTCGTCGTTCAGGGGGCGGAACCGCTCTTTTTTCTGGACTACCTGGCAACGGGCAAGATCGAAGTTGAAAAAAGCGTGAAAATTGTCGAAGGCGTTGTCACCGGATGCAAGCAGGCCGGTTGTACATTAATCGGCGGCGAAACGGCGGAAATGCCCGGTTTTTATAAGGACGGCGAGTACGATCTGGCCGGCTTCTGCGTCGGCGTCGTCGAATCGGAAAAGCTCATCGACGGTTCAACAATCAGCGTCAACGACCGGATTATCGGCGTCGCCTCCAGCGGTTTACACAGCAACGGTTTCTCGCTGGCCCGGAAAATTCTGTTGGACGACGCAAAATTGCAGGTCACGGACAGAGTTTCCGGTTTAGCAAAAACAATCGGCGAAGAACTTTTAGAGCCCACGAGAATTTACGTAAAACCGATCCTTAATCTTTTGAAGAACTTTAATGTCAAAGGACTTGTCCACATAACGGGCGGCGGATTTTATGATAATATTCCCCGAATAATCCCCCAGTCCTGTCGTTGCATAATTTCCGGAAACAGTTGGGAGATACCGCCCATTTTTCAGGTTATGAAAGAAATCGGCAACGTTGATGAGAAAGAAATGTTCCGCGTATTCAACATGGGAATCGGGATGATGATTGTTGTGCCGGAAAAAGAATCGGAAGAAGTTGCTCACCGTTTGGAAGTACTGGGCGAAAAGGCATATATAATCGGCACAGTGGAAAAGAGGGAGAAAGAACAGGCGTTGGTATGTTTCACTTCAGCCTGATGGTAGAAAGATGGCCAGATCATTGAAACTTGGGGTGTTAATTTCCGGCAGCGGCTCCAACCTCCAGTCTATTATTGATAATATCGAAAAAGGCGCCCTGCAGGCGACAATCGAAATAGTTGTTTGCAATAAGCCTGACGCCCTGGGAATAAACAGAGCACAAAAACACGGCCTGCCTGTCGCCGTTTTAAAACACGAAGATTTTAAAACCAGAGAAGATTTCGATGCGGAGTTAATCCGTATTTTAAAGAAGAGCGAAGTTGATCTGGTTGCCCTCGCGGGCTTCATGCGCATTCTTACTCCGTTTTTTTTAAAGGCATTTCCCCAGAAAGTGATTAATATTCACCCCGCTCTTTTGCCGTCTTTTCCGGGAACTTCCGGCCAAAAAGACGCCTTCGAGTACGGTGTAAAATTTTCCGGCTGCACCGTTCATTTCGTGGACGAAGGAGTCGATTCCGGTCCCATTATCATTCAGAGTGTTGTCCCCGTATTCCAAAGCGATACCAAAGAAACTCTGGCCGCCCGTATTTTGAAAGAAGAGCATCGTATTTACCCCCGTGCTATTCAATTTTTTGCTGAAGGCAAAATAGAAATTGCCGGTCGCAGAGTTCGGATTAAAGACGTCGAAGAAGCTCCTTTGACGGCATTGCATAATCCGTCGGTAACCGGTTTTTAAAAAATTCAGGTTGTTCTAAAAGAACGGAGTCAATCCGGCGGCGTTCACTGCATTTATCATGATATAACTCCGGTAGCCGGGATGAGAATATCCAGCACCTTATTCGTTCCGCAAAGAGTCTCCGTTGTGTCTTCGGAGGAAACAGGTAAAATGCATGCATGATTTGATAGTCATCGGTAATGATCTTTCTTCCCATGTGGCGGCGGCGCTGACAGCCGGCTACGGTCTGGATACGGTGCTGGTTGCCGAACACGACACCTCCAGTCTTGTTCTGTCGGACAACTATGCCTTTAATATCGATCCCACGCCCTGGAGCGGTTTTGGAGCGGATCAGACATGTCTGTCTCTGTTGGCGGAGCTTGACATCCCGCCTATTGAACGGGATTGCAATCTGTTAAATCCAGCTTATCAGATAATATTACCGGAGCACAGAATCGATTTCTTTAATGAAAAAGACGCGCTGATCAACGAAATGGCCAGAGAATTTCCCGAATGCGCCCGGGAAATTCGAGAATTTTATGACCGGGCGGAAACAAAGTGCGCTCTTTTCAAAGAATGGCTGCATGCTCATCCTCTTATTTCACCGCACAGCATAAAAGATTACCGCGACTATCTGAAATTGATGCCTCATTTTGTAGTGCATCAATTGGAAAAAGCTAAATTCAACAAGCTGCTGGACAACAACCCCTCCCTGGAAAAAGTTTTTGAAGCACAGGAAGCGCTGCTTTCTGGCACCACCGATAATAAAAACAATTTTTCTTCCAGTTTCCAGCATTGCGTTCCTTTTCGGGGCGTTTATTATTTTCAGCAGGGAAAGCAGACTCTTTTTCATTCGCTGGTCAGAAAACTGGAAGCAAACAACGGCTTGTATTTAAGTCCCTGCGAAGTTCTAAATATTAAAAACGGAGACCCGATTGAAGTAGAAATCTCCGACAGTACCGGAAACTCTTCCGTTATTTCGGGAAAGAAATTAATTCTCAGCGCAAAGTCGAAAAAAATGGACATATTGTTCGCCGGTAAAAAGAAATTCAGTTTCAGTGAATGGCTGAATCCGGCGACGGTTTCCCGCTTGCCTTTCACAATCCATTTAGGCTGTAAAAGTCGTTGTATTCCGGAAAAAATGTCGCATTATGTAGCCGTTGTCTCTGATGTTCATAAAGACATTTACAACGACAATCTGATTCTGCTGGAAGCAAATACGCCGCAGGATGCGAACGCACCCGCCGCAGACAGGCTGTCGCTGGCGGCGACCACCTTTTTACCTGCCGGCGACGAAGTATGGTCGCAGGAGAACCTTGCAGCACAGGCCTCGTCAATTATCGACCGGCTCGAGTTTTTTCTTCCTTTTTTAAAGGAAAATATCGATTTTTTTGATCTGGAAAAATCAATAGAAATATCAAAAATATCTCACGGCATCATCACCCCCAAATATAAAATGAGAAATTCATTGCTTACCGGTTTTGCCGCTCGAAAAAACAAAACAGGTTTCAAAAACATTTACCTTACCGGCGCATCTTTACTGGCTGACGCCGGTTTTGAGGGTGAAATATTATCAGGCATGAATGCCTCATCCATAATAATTGCTGGAAAGGTTTAATTGAATATGAGCTCTTCGATCTGTGATTTCATCATTTCTGATTTGGGCGAAAGGAAGATAAAGTCGCCGTTAAACATCGCTAATTTTACCCCGGACAGCAAGCGCATTTTGTACAATTGTTATCTTGAAACTTACAACGAGTGCAAAAATGAGTGGGGTCTGCCGTTATCCATAGAACTGGCCGGTCCCCGCAAGAAAATTTTTTTTGATCCTTCAAAAACAAAAGCGGCCATCGTTACCTGCGGCGGCCTCTGCCCCGGCATCAACGATGTTATCCGGTCAATTACCATGGAGCTTTTTTATCGCTATAATGTCAGGAATATCGAAGGTATTAAATACGGTTTCCGCGGGTTGATTCCGGAATACGGGCATAAAGCTATCCAACTTTCACCGGAAATAGTCAAAGACATAACCCATATCGGCGGAAGCATCCTTTCCTCTTCACGAGGGCATCAGGATATTGATAAGATCATCGAATCGTTGCTGAATACCAACACGGACATTCTTTTTTGCATCGGCGGCGACGGCACGATGCGCGCGGCCCAGAAGATTTCAGCCGCGATAATAAAACGTAATTTAAAAATCGCCGTCGTCGGCATCCCCAAGACGATCGACAACGATCTCAATTTAATCGAGAAATCATTTGGCTTCGACACGGCGATCGCGGAGACGGTCAACGCCATCCGCTGCGCTCATGTAGAATCCAAAGGCGCCTTAAACGGCATAGGCCTTGTTAAGATAATGGGCAGGCTTTCCGGCCACATTGCCGCCAACGCCGCACTTGCCCAAAATGATACGAATTTTGTTTTAATTCCGGAAGTTCCTTTTTCCCTGCACGGGAAAAAAGGATTTTTAGCAGCTCTCGAAAAACGAATTAAGTGCGCCGGACACGCCGTTATTCTGCTTGCCGAAGGCGCCGGTCAGGAGCTTCTGCGCCGAAGCGATGATCTGATCGAGACCGATCCCTCCGGAAACCTGCGCCTGTATGATATCGGCACATTCCTGAAGGACGAGATTGAAAAATATTTTCAAAAAATCGATCTGGAAATTAATTTAAAATACATCGAACCGAGTTATATGATTCGCTCCGTTCCGGCCAACGCCTCCGACAGTATTTATTGCAGCTCGCTGGGGCAATACGCCGTGCATGCCGCCATGGCCGGGAAGACAGGCCTCCTGGTCGCTCTGATGAAAGATGAATATGTACATCTGCCTCTGGCGGCAGCGGTATCCCGCCGTAGAATCGATCCGAAGGGAAATTTGTGGCTGCGCGTATTGGAAACGACAGGCCAGCCGCCTTCAATGAAAGAGTAAGCAAATAGACGCCCGTGTAAAAAGGCCGCAGGCAAGGCGCGCTAAGCATGAGGAATAATGAGACGTACTTAGCGTACGACGCATAGCTTGCCCCGTGCTTGACGCGGGGAAGGATGAAGCGCCTCCGGCATTCGCCGGATTCACTAGCATCCGGTCTTTTTACGCGGGCGTCAAAAAAATGCTTGCAAAATAACGCCTTATAGTTTAGTTACGACGCACAATTTTTAGGAGGAATTTTCCATGTCTCGTGTCTGTGAAATATGTGGTAAAAAACCGTCGGTAGGAAACAATGTCAGCCATGCCAATAACAGATCCAAAACTTCCTGGCGCCCAAATCTGCAAAAATTACGCTGTATTGACAAAGATTCGGGTTCGATTAAGAGAATCAAAGTCTGCACACGCTGCATTCGTTCAGGATTTGTGAAAAAAGCTATATAACCGGAGGCAACCACCCGTATTTTTTAACCGTTTCTTCAGTTTCCCGGAGAAATATCGTGTCGTTGTCGAGTAATTGACTTGCGTGCAGGAAGATATTCTTCATCTCCGCAAGGTATAAAGGTTCATCATATTGAAGGCCGAATTTGTACGCATAAAGACGAATTCGGCCTTCAATATTCATGGTTTTTTTCAGCCTCTCTTCGGTCATGTAAGAAAGAGACTTTTTCATTACATCGCGAACCTTCAGTTCGTCTAAACCGTATATCCAGTTGATGGTGGCGACAAATTCGTCCATCTTTTCTTTAGCCGTAAAATAGACGGCGTTTGCCAAGAGCTCTATTGTTTTATTATTTTTAATATAATCGATTATGATCAGGTCATAGACCATCTCCACAATTAAATGAGAGCGGTAGACCGCTTCGTTATAAGATATTGCCTTGTTGGCTTTGTGTTGAAAAGCCAAAATGGAATCAATCAGCGGTTTGCCTTTAATATACGTATACCCATTCGAATCCGGGTCAAAATCATCGGGTATTCCGGGGCTGATGAAACCATAATGCGCCAGATCATCCACAAACAGATGAAACATTACGTATGCGGCTTTTGGATGCATAGGTGGTATCTGCAGTAATCTTTTGATTTTGTGCGTCTCCCGGGAACTGATATCCGGATGAATAGTCAGTAAATCCGGCACAATATTATAGACGAAAATGTCCGGATTGTAATTTCTGATCCCCGCCATATCCAGAATGTTTTGCAGCAGATATGTGTGGGTAAGCATAAGCATGAGTGTTTATTCCTTTTTCGTCGCATAATATTCAATTTCTTCCAAGTGATATTTGTTTTGCAGGCTTTCCATCAGGGGAATTATTTCCTGAATAAAATCCGGCATAATGGATACTTGAAGAATCGCGGCATGGGGATCCGTCGTTGTTACGGTAGACATCCCTTCATAGCCTTCGATAATAAATTGAACCGGAGCGATTTTGTTTCGTTTTATTTTATAGAACTTTATAATCATTTTTTTATGCCTAGCATTTATTATTTTAAAGATCAAGAATGCAGGTCCGCGACAGAAATTTTAATTTAGAACTAATGCTTTGATCATTTCGCCGGAAAATAAATATCGAATAAATAATGAAAACTTGACATCGAGATTAACCTTGATATGATAACAGCCAAAGACAAAATAAAAGATTGAATGATGACTATAGTAAAGCCACTTCCAGCGACGCATTGGAAAATTAAGAATGCTCTTAATAAAGATATAAGAAAGATATTCAGCAGTGAATTCGGCATTCACCCTATTATTTCCCAGATTCTTGCCAATCGGGATTTTATGGATGTCGCTACTGCACGTCGCTATCTTTATCCATCTCTCAATAATTTATACAATCCTTTCCTGATGAAGGACATGAAGGCGGGTATTTCGCGCCTGCTGAAAGCCATTCATAATCATGAAAAAGTGGTAATATACGGTGATTACGACGCCGACGGAATAACTTCCGTAGCCATTCTTTTTAAATTCATCAAAGAAATAACGCCGGATGTCTCTTATTATATTCCGGACAGAATCGACGAAGGATACGGCTTGAAAATTCCGGCCATCGACAACTTCAGGGAAAATAATGTCGGATTGATAATTACAGTTGATTGCGGCATCTCCGATCATGAACAGATCGCCTATGCCCGGAGTCTCGGCATAGATACGATTGTTCTGGATCATCATGCCATTGCCGGCGCTCTGCCGCCTGCCGTTGCCAATATCAATCCTAATCGCACAGACTGCGCCTTTCCCTTCAAAGATCTTGCCGGCGTCGGCATAGCTTATAATTTTCTGATCGCCTTACGCGGCACCCTGCGTAAAGAAGGGTTCTGGAAAAACCAGGACTATCCTAACCTGAAACAATATTTGGATATTGTCGCCCTGGGAACCATCGGCGATATTGCCCCGCTGCAGGATGAAAACAGGATCTTTGTCAAAATCGGCCTCGATTTAATCACCGAAGGCAAGAGGCCGGGAATCAAAGCGCTCAAAGAAATAAGCGGCATTGACGGCCATATAATTGATTCTTTCAAAGCATCGTTCTGCCTGATTCCACGCATCAACGCCGCCGGGCGCATCGCCTCTCCTCTCGATGCGGTCGCCCTGCTGTTAACGGATGATATTGAAGAGGCCAGAATGCTGGCGGGGAAGCTCGACGCCTACAACCGCCGCCGGCAGACAATGGAAAAAACTATACTTAATGAAATACTGGAAACAATCAGCAGCAATCCGGAATTCGAAAAAAGAAACGCGCTGGTTTTCGCCTCCGACAAATGGCATCCGGGGGTTGTGGGCATTGTGGCCTCGCGTCTGGTTGATCTTTTCAACCGTCCGGCTTTTGTCATCAGCCTGAAAGACGGCATCGGCAAAGGATCGGGCCGCAGCATCACCGACTTCAATATATACAAGGGAATTCAGCTGTGTTCTTCTCTGCTGCTTTCCTATGGCGGACATAATTATGCAGCGGGTATTTCCATCAGGGAAGAAGATGTAAATGAATTTGCCGCTCTTTTAGACCAAATCATTCGTGAGAGCGTCCAACTTTCCGATCTGTCGTCTCAAACGATGATTGACTCCGAATGCGAGCTCGCGGATATCAGCATAAGCTTCATCAGTCAGATGCAGATGCTCGCGCCTTTCGGCAGCAGGAACCCCGAACCAGTGCTGTGCGCACGCAACATTAAAGTAACATCACCGACTGTCGTCGGTAATAATCACTTAAAAATGTCCCTTTCCAGCAACGGCATGACCTGCAATTCCATCTGGTTTTCCATGGGGCATCACCGCGACGCAGTCGCCGGCGCTAATCTGGATATTGTTTTTACTCCGCAAATTAATCAATGGAATGGAGCCTCCGATATTCAATTGAAGATGAAGGATGTGTCCATCCTATCGTGATGAGTTCGTAAAAAGTCCATAATGCTGCGTTGCGCTGCATCCCTCGTCATTGCGGAGTACGCAAAAAGTACACCTCATTCCTCGGGACTTGCACGCCTTGCCTCTGGATCTTTTACGAACTCATCTAATGTAGAGAGGAACATTTACATGAACATGGCTACTAAGGCAGCATTATACAATGCTTTGCTCTTTCCCGGATGGGGACATATTTACTTAAAAAAACATAAACGCGGAACAGTGATTATCTTATCGACTCTGGCGGGAATATTCGCGATTTGCTGGTCCATAGCCCAGGTTGCGCTGACGATTCTGAGGGCAAAACCTTTTAAAAAGGGAACGGTGGATATAAACACCGTTTTCAATCTGGCCGCGGAAACGATAAAAGCAATTGCAGAGCAAAGAGTTGCCGCCTCTAAATATATCCTTTTGATCTTATTGTTTATTATTCTTTTGTGGATATTTTCCATAATAGACGCCTATCTTATTGGCAAAAAGCAGATGCAGTTGAACAGTACACCAACAGAAACAAAATAGAACAAGGGGTTGCAACCCCTTGTTCTAAAAAGTGTTTGACTTCGCAAAGGACTTATTCCATTTCCAAATCAATGATGATACCGCGGCTGCAACCACCCCCAACCCCGCCAGCGGGGGACAGGGCGACGAGGCGTGGTTCGACAAGCTCACCATGACCGACTATCAGTTCTAGGCCTGCCCTGAGCCTGCCGAAGGGCCAACAAAGGTAGCGCTTGATTTGGAAATGGAATTACCACTTTCGCAGATCAACAATCAACTTCTCTTCCGTTTTGATTGTTCCGGCTTCCAAATATTCTATCTGATCAACCTTAACCGTACACGTTTGCTTAAAATAATTCTTAAAATCAGCTTCCCATTTGGCTTCGCCTATTTCCGGAGAAAACCTTTCCACCCGCAATTTTAAATTATCGGCATGGCCGTCTCTCGTTACGATCGCCTGCAGCGGCAGGTTGTTGTACTTCGCCTGTAATGCTTTTAACTGGCTGGGCGCTAAAAACATGCCCCGCACTTTAGCGGCGTCACCTACCCTGCCCGCAATTCCCGCCAACCGACATGAAATGCGTCCACAGGAACAAGGCTCGGTAATTATCCGGGATAAATCGCCAGTTCCAAAGCGCAGCAAATAGAAAATATCATTAAGTCTGGTGACGACAACCTCTCCCAGTTCACCATCGGGAACTTTTTTGCCCGTTTCCGGATCAATTATTTCCACGATTGTTTCTTCACAGATATGCCAGCCGGTTTTCGCACTGCATTCGTAGGCGATATCACCTACTTCCGTTGCCCCGTACATTTGATAAGTATCAATTCCATATTCTTTCTCAAACCTTTGGCGTAAATCCGGCGGCAAAGGTTCGGCGCCAAAGCAGGCCTTTTTCACGCCAAAATCTTTCCTGAAATTAAAGCCCATCTCTTCGGCCTTCTTGATAATCGACATTAAAAAACTGGGGGTGCCCGTATATGCAGTCACTTTCAAATCTTTAATCAGCTGTACCTGCACCTGTGATGAGGAAGCACCGGAAGGCACAACCGTTGCCCCCACTTTGCGCAGGCCATTATGAAAAGTCAAACCAGCGGCAACCAGGTGGTAGGAAAAAGCGCAAAGAGCTGTATCATTGGGACCGATTCCGGCGGCATGATATGCCCGCGCCCACAGAAAATCAGTCTCGGACAGATGTGGCTCATACACCGGACCGGGTGAAGTAAAAATCCGGTCAATTTTAATATCGGGATTGTGCAGCCCGGCATACGGCGGTTCCGCCAGTTCCATTTCCACGAGTTTTTCCCGGGAAGTAACCGGCAATACTTCCAAGTCCTCTCTAGTTTTTATCTGAAGCGGATCAATTTTATGCGCGTCGAATATTTGCCTGATCCTGGCCGACTTCTCGTAACCCAGTCTTACCATACCGGCCAATTTCTCATCCTGTTTTAATTTTCTTTCTTCCCTCGTCCACGATTCCTTTTCATCAAATAATTTAATCATATATTCTTCCTTTCAGGATATTATCTTCACATACTTTCTGCTTGACTTTACTTTAGGAAAGCAGCAACTCCAGATCTTCGCGGCGGAGATTGCGGATCAAACCGGTATCTTCCCTGATAATGGCGTTAACAAGATCACGCTTATTTTTCTGCAATTCCAGGACGCGTTCTTCAACGGTATTCCGGGTGATTAAACGATAGGCAAAGATCTGTTGCGTCTGCCCTATCCGATGTGTACGATCGATGGCCTGTGCTTCAACTGCCGGATTCCACCAGGGATCAAGCAGAAAGACGTATTCAGCCGCAGTCAGATTTAGACCCAAGCCGCCTGCCTTCAAACTTATCAGAAATATTTTATTATCGTTCTCCTTCTGAAAAGCGTTAACCATCTGCTCACGATCTTTTGTTTTGCCGTCCAGATAAAGATATGTAATTCCTCTGGTTTCGAGTTCTTTTCGAACAATAGACAGGAAACTGGTAAATTGAGAAAAAACGAGCACCTTATGTCCTTCATCTATAATTTCTTCCAATTGAGGCAACAGAAATTCCATCTTGGCGCTGTTTTTATTAGCCCATTTTTGATCAATCAGCCCCGGATGGCAGGCTGCCTGCCGCAAACGCAGCAGGGCCTCCAGAATCTGAATCTTGGATTTTTGCATGCCCTCTTTATCCAGATGTTTTAACAGGGCGAGCCGGTAATGATCGCGTAAGTCATTATAGAGCTTGGATTGGGTCTTGTCCATTTCGCAGTACATAGTCTGTTCCGTTTTTTCCGGCAGTTCCGGTGCGACTACTGCTTTCGTTCGGCGTAAAATGAAAGGGCGAAGCGCACGGGAAAGAAGTGTTCTTGTTTCTTCGGAAGGATTCAACGCATCAGAGCCGGTCATGCTGAATACTCCGGCATGACCAAGCAGGCCGGGATTTAAAAATTCAAAGAGGCTCCAGAGTTCGCCTATGTGATTTTCAATTGGTGTCCCGCTGAGAGCAAGGCGATGCCGCGCCCGCAAGAGTCTGGCCGCCTTGGCGGAAATGGTGCCGGCATTTTTTATCGCCTGGGCTTCATCCAGGATAACATAATCGAATTCGATGTTCTGAAAATCGACGGCATCCTGGCGTAGCGTTCCATATGTAGTTAAAATTAAATCATAGTTTTCAAAATGTTCCTGTTTTGTAATTCTTCCCGCACCAGTGTGATCCAGTATTCGCAATCGGGGCGTAAACTTTGCCGCTTCCTGCTTCCAGTTAAAGATGACCGATTTGGGCGCCACAACCAGTGACGGTCCGGCAATGCCGTTAATATTTCCTTTTGTGATTTCCAAGTCAGATGACTTCCCGCCGGCGTCCGGTGTATTATCGATTTTATTAGTTGCTGCATCTTTTGTCTGCGGCAGGGACGCTTGATCTTGTTGCCGCAGGCGTCGCTTTTCCAGCAGGGCAAGAACCTGCACGGTTTTTCCCAATCCCATATCGTCGGCGAGGCAGCCGCCAAAGCCAAACTTATTAAGAAAATCGAACCAGCCTAATCCTTCCTTTTGATAACCTCTGAGCACGCCTTCAAATTCCGGTGGAGCATCCTGCGGCAATACGCCGTCAAAGCTCTGCAATTGTCTGCGTGTCTGCTGGAAAAGCTCATCACACGTGGTTTCCGGCTGGGACATAAGCAGAGCGTCGAGTACGCCGGCCTGGCATTTTTTAAATTTTAAATGTTCGCCTTCCAGCTCGCCCATGCCGGCAAAAATGCCGTATTTTTTTAACCATTCTTCCGGAAGCAAGCCGAAGGTGCCGTCGTCCAATTGAATTATATTTTCCTTACGCTTAAGCGCGGCAAGCAATGCGGGCAAAGATGCGGCAACGCCGTCATAATCCACCTTGCCGCTTAACTCAAACCAGTCAATACCCGAGGTGACACAGAGGGAAAATGAGCCGGCATTTCTGTAAAGTTTTCCTTCAGCTTCGACATGCCATCCCATAGCCACTAAACGGGAAATACTGGAAGTAAAATTTTTAGGGGTGATTTCGTAGAGCAAAGCGGTGTTATTCCCGGTATCAGTCTGACTGCGGAAATTGAATTGCTGCAGCTCCATCATCGCCTTCTGTTCTCCTTGATGGTCGCGTATCACATAACGCTTTTCCCCGGTCTGATAAAATCCGCGGCCGAGAGGCAAAGCGGGAATAATTTCAGCATCATAATCGAATTTCAGCTCGGCCTGCAGTTTGCTTCCATAAGCTGAAAAAGCTGAATTGCGCTTCGCCTTACGTACAATTAAATGCGGCCGGGGAATCAACGACACTTCCTTAACGCTTATCTCTTCGGGAAATATCAGCAGAGGGATGGCGGGCATTTTGTAAAGGCTTTCGAGAAAATCATTTATCTGAGAGGCAGGGATATTAAAATCATTTTTCTTACGCAACAGGGAAATCCACGGGAAAGCTCCATGATGCTCCAACAGGCAAACATGATCGTTTCTGATCATCAATCCTGACTGCATCAGCAATTGCGGTTCACGAAGAGGTATCTGTTCATCGCCACAGCGCAGGCGGCCGGTTATTTGATAATGTTTGCCGCCCGCGTCAATTTGTGCCGCCAGGCAAAAATCCCATATTTCTTCCGCATGCCATTGCAGGGGACCTTCAATATCCCCGCCGCTTTGAGTTTCCAGAAAGAGACGTCCCGAATCCGACAAAAGCGGCAGTAAAGTTTTAGCCAGCGTTATCGGAATCTTGAAGGTGTTTTCTCCATAATTGTTATAATAAATACTATAGTAATTATATTCATTTTTCGCTCCCCGGAGAATTGAGCCGATCTGCTGATCAATACCCGTCAGCGATTCTATATTGCCGCCGCTCATCCGGAATGGCTTCAACTTGCCCCAATCCCCGTTTTTTTTCCGTTCACGGCATTTGATATCAAGAGCGAATTCCCCGGAAGAAAGAATAGACGGCAAGTTGATGACATATATAATCTCCTGCTCCGGCCGGGACAACAGCGGCGGTATTCCCTGCGGAGAGAAATACTGCTGATTAATCTGATAGAGATATTGTTTCCATGCCAAGGCAGACCGTCGCGGTTTGTCGGCTGGCGGCAAATGGTCAGGCGTAACGATAATTCTCAGCGGGTCTTCCTCATCCATGTCGTAGAAATCAAGCAGTTCAAGTTCAACGCTCGGCAATGATTTCAACGCCGGAAAATAGCCCATTTTATTGATACTCAGCAGCAAGGCATAAATATGTTTGCAATAGGAGTGTTGAGCATAAGGACAAGTGCAGGCAACCTGCAGAATGTTCTGCTGGAGCCTGGCCTCGAGCTCGTAAATGTCGGAGCCATAAACTTCAGCTTCGACGGAATATTCATTTGCCGCCAGGATTTTCACCTTTCCCGCCAAAAAATATTGATAGCCCCGGCCTTTAACAGCAGATGAAAAATAAGGCGACACTTGATCAAACCACGACATAAACTCAATCCTTATACCATTTCCCAATCAAGCGCTTCTTTTGTTGGTACATCAACAGGCTTAGGACAGGCTTATAATTCATCGTCGTCATGGTGAGCTTGTCGAACCAAACCTCGTCGCTTCTGTCCCCCGCCGGCGGGGGCAGGGGGTGGTTGCCGTCACATTAGCATCATTGTTTTGGAAATGGAATTAAATCCAATATTTCGTATTTTTTTACGGTTTTTAAATTTTAACCAAAATTAAAATGCAGCAGGATCTCTGTATAAAATTCTTCGAGATCTTTAAGGTGTTTGCTAAGAATAGTCTTTAATATTTCTGTATTTATCGCCTGGTAGTCGTGGATGGCAATATTTCTGAAACCGACCATCGCCTGCATTCTTTTCGATAAATCCCTGCCGATGATTCCTGCCTGCTCCAGGCGTAAAAAATTATCCCTGATCGTATCCGGAACTCCTAAGCCTTCAGAAGCAATTACATGAGCTGCCAGGTCAATTGTAGATTGCACTGCCCTTTGGAGGTTTAAGACAAAAATATCCTGTTTGTTAATTTCATCCAGGGAATCAGGATTCAATCCTGTTACCTCTTTAATGCGTCGAAGGCATTTTTGAATTGATGCAGTTTTGGCAAAAACAACATCTTTATCCGGCATAAATTCTTCCTTTCAGAATATTATCTTCACATACTCTCCGCGTCTGTTTTAAGTCATCGTATTGATTGATTGTATCCACAAAAAATTGATTATAATATTTTTTGTCTTTCGTAAAAACCGGAATACCTTTCTTTAAAACCTGCATTTTTAAAACCGGTGCAGCGGCATTTAAGACGGCAATATCAATTTCTCTCTTCAGGATCCCGTTCAATTCGCTTTTCAGTTCATTAATCTCAAAAATATCCGGCTGTTTTTCAAAAAGGATTCCAATATCTATATCACTCTCTTCCGTCATTTTACCGCTGGCCGCAGAGCCGAAGAGAAATACCAGCAGGACTCCGGATTTTATTTCGAAGTAATCCGCCAGTTTGGCAAGTATTTCTGAATTAATTTTATCCCGGAACATATTGTCCTTCCAAATCCCCCTATCGTTAAGAGACTGTGTCCCAACAGCTGATTGTCATTGCGAAATGCTTCTCGGGCGTTGTGGCAATCAATATTTTCAAGAGATTACGAGATCGTTTCGCTCATTGTATTCGCTCGCAATGACATTATGGCACAGTCTCTAAAGGGGATACAGGGGGATTTTTTATTCCACTTTACTGACGTATATTTTTAATTCCTTAATCGTTTTTGCCATGTTTGTAAAGTCACTGTCATTATAAAGAAGAAATAAATCGTTTTCTATCGCCATTTGGGCAATGAGCAAATTCACAGTAAGGTGTAAGGCGTATAGTTACCCCGGATCGCCGACAAATTAATTTTAACCGGGCAGTCTTTTCATAAAATTCTTTTCCTGAAAGGAGATAATAAAAAGGAATTGTTTCCAAGTATTCCTGAAGTTTATTAAATTCTTCCGGCGTTTTCGAGCCTTGTAATTCCATTTTCCAAATCAATGATGATACCTATGTGTTCGTCAAATTAATTGTGATGGAATGTTAAAATAGGCTGGTTACGCACAGCAGCTTCGTAATTTCTATCAGTACTGTTCAAACAAGCTCAAAAATAAAGCTGGATTTTTCCAGTCATCGTCTCCTTCTACAAAGTCTGGGAGGTTGACGGTTATCAGAATTGGGCATTATAGATTTAAAGAGTGTAACGGCCAAACTCACCGGCGGCAATGGAGCGCAGCGGAATTGTCGCTGGTATAGCGGCTTGTTAGCCCCTGTCACCTTCTCGATGAATTTCTAACATTTCAACCGGCTCATTTACAAACGTCTCCTCGTATTCCGTTCGGCTTAAGGCTGTATCATACAAGCCGACACTTTCTTCCTCTTCGTGCTTGTTGACGCCCGTATAAACCAAACTCGAATCTTCATACCGCTTGAATTTATAAACAGCGTCATTCATCAGTGCGCTGTTGAATACGTTAAGACTGACCAGCAACTCAAAATCTTTGACATTAAGCCCGGTGACCCGTTTGAAAAGACTTGGTTCAAGTTTGGTTATTACGTCTCTCAGAGTATGCTCCCGATAATCGGTGAGATACATGAAGATAGGGATGCGGGTGGCAAACTTGATGAGCTTTTCTTGAATCATCTTGCGTTTGCTTTTGTATTCCTTTTCGGCTTCGCTCAGCTCCTTCTTCTCTTGTCGAGATAGCTTTCTATCGTTGGCTTCGCGTTTGGTTTTTTTGACTGCCTCGGACTTATTGATGATGGTCTCGATATCCTGGTTCAGATTGCGGAAGCCTTCGATGCTCATCAGCGCGTTCATGGCTTTCTCACTTGCCATCAGCCGCGCCAGCGTTTCATTATCCACATTGACCAGCAGGGCGCTTTCCCAACGGCGCGCAAGCAGGGTGGCCGTTGTGCCGCTCATGGCCATATCCAAAACACCTGCAGCGTCGACCTGCTTCATGGAACTGCCGTCGTAGGCCAATACAGGCAGAAAACGGATGAACTCGGCTACTTTGGCTTCCGGGCTGGTGGTTTCATCCACATTCAGGCGGCTGGCATATTCGGCTATCTGGCGCAAGGCCCGGTCGGGGGCAAAGTCGAAGATGTAACACTCGTGCTTGATAATTTCCTCCGCTTTGGGATTTTGCCCGTCGGGGTTGCTGACCGTCCACGGTGATTGTACGCGGAAAGCGGCCTGAAAATAAGTTTCTGGGCTGGAAGAATTCCGCAGCATGAAGATGCCAGTCCATGGTTTGACCGTTACACCGGTGGTCAGCTTACCGCATGAGAGAGTGATGGTTTTGTTCTCCAATGGGTCACCCATAGCCTGCTGGACAGGATAAAGAGCATCCACGCCGATGCCCGCTTCCGCGCCCGCCGCGACAATGACCCTGTAATCATGATAAAAACGGTTTTGCCGCTCTTCCATCAGATTTTTCATGGCATGGCAGGCGGCTACACTGGGCAGAAACCAGAAAGTGTGTGAAAGCACATTGAGCAGGCGCACGTCCGAAAAAGGCAGGGGAGGCCGTTTGTCTTTGCCCAGTTTCAGATTATCCACCGTGGTGGGCAGAAACGCGCCACGAATCAAATCCAGCCATTTCTGCACTTCGTCTTTATACTTGAAGCGGGCCAAAGATCCTTTACCCTCGGCAGCGAAAAAGACGTTTAAATCGAATTCGTTGAATTCGCCCTGCTGGGCAATCTCGCGGATTTCATCGGGAAGTTGGTAGGTCAACAGTACCATGCGCGGCAGCATGGCGTAGGGATTGTCGTCACCCTGCCATTTTTCTTTAGCGCTTTGTTCATCCGAATAGGTCCAGTTAAAAATCTGCTCCTCGATGAACTCACCTGAAGCGATGGCCCGGAAGGGCGTGCCCGAGAGATAAAGATAATGATCCGTGGTGATGGGCAGGAAATCCCCGATTTCCTCATCTGTCGCTTTCAAAAATTCCGCGCCCTCACCCTCTGCATAGCCAATTTCGTCCACCTCTTCCGCTTCGAATAGGTCTTTGGCCTTTTCGCGCCAGGCGCCGTAATGATACTCATCCAGTATGACACAATCCCAATTCGTGGCATGCACCCATTCATTCTTGGTTTTAATACCACCGGTGCTTCGGTTCTTGCCCAAATAATCCTGAAACGAGCCGAAACAGACAATCGGTCTGCTCTTGTCAGCTTCTTCGTAAGTGAGACCGCCTGGTTTGATGAACTGCCAGCCTGAAAAATCCACATGACTTTTCAGATCGGATTCCCATGCGCTTTGCACGGCTGGTTTAAAGGTGAGCACCAGCACTTTCTTCCAGCCCATTTCCCTGGCCAGTTGATAGGCGGCAAAGGTTTTGCCAAAGCGCATTTTTGCGTTCCACAGGAAGTGCGGCGTCTTGCCATTTTCCTGATACCTGAAATTGCGGAAATAGGCTACGGTTCTGGCTACCGCTTCCACCTGTTCCGGGCGCATGGGGAACTCGAGTGTGCGCTGCTCTTCGTTCAACTCACCACGGCGGATGGACAGGATGGCTGCGCATACATCCTCTACGGTGCATTGAAACCACTCGCCTTCAGGATTGGGAATGCCCTGCCCTCGCAGGTAACGATGAACGTCGTGATCGGTGAAGACCGTGCCGTCATTACACATGGCCGATTCTTCAAGCAGGATGCGATAGGGCGGCTCGCCGGGACGTAAGGTGGGGTATTGTGCTGCCACGCGTTCTTGTACGCTTTTAGTGGTATAACCCACTTTGAGCAGCCCCTCGTATTGTGGATGGGTGTCTTCGTAGGCATAGATTTTGGGCTCAGCCGCCGGGCGCGGTGGGAAGAAACCATTACTCATCCTCTGTTTCTCCTATGTTACGAATCTTGGAATCAATGAATTTCCATTCTTCATCGGTGATTCCCCACCGCTTGCGAAGTAACTTATCGGTATATTCACCTTTATACACTCCCAAGTCTGGAACAAAAAAGAAATTCTGCTTTGTGACATGTTGAGATACCACAGTTTGAAGTAAGAGGAATCGAACTGTCTTGGTAAAAAGATACGTCTTGAACGAAACAACTTCTGCCTCAGTTGAAAATGCACCTGCAACCAACCACGACTCCGTACAGCATTCTCCAGGCTTTGCTAATCGTACGTTGCCATCATAATAAAAGCCCACTGGTTTAGAGAAATCAGTTTGACCAGCTATGGGTGCAGGGGGGATCAGAAGTTTCCATTTGTTCAGTAAATCTTGCTCGTCTTTTACATCGGATACGTTTGCATACTTTAATCCAATCCGCTGTATAAACCAGCAAGGAATTCCTTCTTCCCTATGTTTGTAATTTGTCGGCAATCCAAAAGGTTTCCGTGAAGAAACCACATCGCTTAGTTTCTTTCCGTTGTTTTCATTTTTGGACAGAACTTTGCGGACAATTGGAACAGCCTGGCTGTGGCGGATAAAAATATGGAACTCATTTAGTGGTCTTTCCGAAACTATCCTTTTTCCATTATAAAAGTTCGTTACTGTGCAAAGCCCTCGCAAGTCTCGTTCCCACAGAAAATAACAGACTCCCCCGGCAATATCCACACCAGGAAATACATCAGCGCTATTCTCAAAATCAACCAGTTTGCGAATCCTACTATCGAAAAGCATACTCTTGCGAAAATCATCTAATCCCTTTCCCCCTGCGAACCAGCGCGATGGAATAATCATTGTTAGATAACGTGGATTCAGTTTCTTAGCTTGTTCAACAAACATCTGATAAATGGGAGACGCACTCCTTCCAAAACCACTGTCGCTCAACTGATAGGGTGGATTGCCGACAATGACATCGAATTGCATGTTTAAAATTTCCTCCGGGTTATCGGTGTGAATGAATTGGTAGGCATGGGTTTCCAGGGCCGGGGCGCGTTGGTATTCGCTCTGACTGGCCCCGCAGTGCATACAGCGCCCGTCATGCCATGTGTGTTCAATGCTCCTAAAACGGATATTGCCCTGCGGGTCGTTAAAGCCTTCAACAACGGAATATTTACTGTTGGCGGTTTTAGAGCAATAGATGCTGCGCCGCGAAAGTAAAGCGGTGATTTCGGTAATAGCGATGGCAAATAATTGTTTTGTGAAAATGTGATTAATGCGTGCCTGCCGGTCAGGGATTTGCTCCTCCAACCCCACCATTAGCCGTTTAGCAATCTCGCGCAGAAATACGCCCGTCTTGGTGGCAGGGTCGAGAAAGGTGATGGTCGGGTCACGCCAAATTTCGGGCGGCAACAGGTCAAGCATCTGGTTGACGATACTTGGTGGGGTAAAAACCTCGTCGTTGCTAAGGTTGGCCAGGCAGGAGAGGACATCGGGGTTGTAGTTTTCAATCATAGGATGTGGCAACCTCCAAAAAATGTACGGGACGGTAGCTGTGCGTTTCGGTGGGCAGGAAAACTCGTTCGCCCAAATCGGAAATATGCCCTTTTGGCGAGAACAGTCCCGCCTGTTTGGCGTTATCAATATCACTTGGTAATAGCTCGGCAAAGACAAAATCGCGTCGTTTAATCAGGCTGTTGTGCAATGGAAAAGACCACTCAGCAAAGATAATCTGGCGGGTTTCAGGGCCAACGGTCTTCAAATCGATCGCGTCACCCCAAATGATGTTCTTTTGCAGGATATATTCCAGTGTGCGGCGGCAGGCGTCCTTTGTCTTTTTCTTGAACAGATTATTATAGCGCTCATCGGCCAGTTCAAACAACCGCTGTCGGCAGGCAATGACGTTGTCCTCGAGGATGTCAATTCCATAAATGGATGATACCGCTAGCACAAGATTGCGCTCGAACTCCAACTGACTGCGCCGATAGCTTTTCTCTACCACATCCAGTTTGCGGCGCAGAATTTCGACCAGAAAGTTTCCTGTCCCACAGGCGGGTTCCAAAAAACGGGAGTCAATGCGTTCGGTTTCCTGTTTAACTAGGTCAAGCATATCATTGACTATTTTTTCACTGGTGAATACTTCACCGTAATCGGCAACACGTTTTTTGGATCTGACTTGTGACTTCATATGCTATTCTTCTATAAGACTAATAGTATTTATGTAGATCAGTGTTAATATACAAACGCCTGCGATGCTGTTATTGCATTAAATACCACGCAAAATAATTCAGCTTTGCTGCATAATATGGTTCTATTGCATTATCAACCTATTTTCGCATTTTTCAGCAGGGATATTATCCGGATCGGCATAACATCCCAAGTGATTTGCTAGAAATTAACCGCCAAGGTTTTCAAATGAGGGATTATATTTGACGTTGTGCGCATAAACAAAAAAGACAAAATGAACGATTACAGGATGTTATTCGTAAATCAAAATGACCGGTAAGCATTGGATTAGTCAGTGCATTTTCAACCTGTAATCAGCATTTGCCAACCGTCCAAGCTGTCTCTTTAAATTTTAACGCTGCTCAGGTGTATCCCGTCACCGATGCCATTTTATTGAGAAAAGATGCTTTTGGTGTATTTTTAAGAAAGCTAATAATGCAGGCTAACGAAGCTGAAAGGAATCACAGGCATCGTTTGCAGGCTTTCAAGTCTTTGTAGGATTTGGTGATGCCTGTAACGGCCATGTCCAAGTAAAATTCTTTGTCATCTGGATTTTCCGACAAATCTTTTGCCGACCATCCCATCATGATTTTGCTGCCGCAAAAAACGTAATTTGTTAGGCAGTATAAGCGGAAAATTTTTGGTGTCCGGCGGCAAGAATTCGATGAAGCTTTTGCTCGTATTCTCGAAATTCTCGCCAAGTGCTTCCATATCCGATGATTTGATTGTCACACTGGACTCAAAGCGGATGTTCACCGGCGCGGCACCTTCCGGAGAAAAGTGCCAGCCTGCCGTTTCGAGCCGCTTGTTGATCTTGATATAATTTATTCGATTCTTTTTCTTATCCACGCTGGACTCCGACGGCAATCCAGAACCGCATAAACAAGAACAATATTATCTTCAATACGATAATAAATGGCAAAGGGAAATCGTTTCGATAATGCACGGTTGTACTTATTGAAATAAATTGGATGAATTCCACCATTGATTGTTAATGAATCAATATCTGAATAAAGCGAATCTAAAAAATATGAACCGAGACCTTCTGCCTGCTTTTCATAAAACCGATAACCATCAATTAAATCCTGGCTAGCAGATGTAAGAATTTTTATTTTCATTTCAGGGAGTTTTCTATTTTTTTCTTCGCATCATTCCAATCGATGAATACTTCTTTCCCATCATTAATTCCGCTTTCTCTCTCTTGCAATACTCTTTCGTGCCATTGAGGAGATAATATGCCGTCCGCCTTTTTACATAAGTCATCCCAGATATTTTCCATGGTCTGAATTTTCTCTTCAATTGACATTTTATCCAGCGACAAAGCAATGGTCATTATGTATCTCCTCTCTGTCCTTTTTCATTCCATCATGGTGAACTGTAATGAGTATATATGATTATCTACGCTAAGCTATTTTTGAAATCAACTGATTATTACAGAATACATATAAGCACTGCAAGCGGAAAGATTACTGCGAAAATAAACAACTTTTCCAAACTGCGGCCCAGGCCGTAACCGGCAATCCTTTTTCGAAGCGCACCGGGATAGAGGTCAAGCTGATAGAACTAAAACCATTTGCTGAGGACAGTTTTTTCAAATAGTTTGCAGAATGGGCATAACGCCCCGATTGATTCAGCCTGTAAGCGGGTTTGTTTTCCACACTAATTTCATCACTGGACAGCGCTTCCAGAGCCTCTACCGTGAAAATGAAGAAACCTCCTGTCCGCAGTAAGCGCTTAACTTCAGAAACAATGTCATCAAGAACACCCAAGTACACGAAGACATCGGCGGCGATAACCACGTCGTAGCTCGACGATTCCTCCCCCTGCATCATGAGCAGCAAATCTGAATGCTCCAGCCGGTGGTAAATATTGCGCGAATGAGCTCTTTCCAGCATTTTGGAAGAAAGATCGACGCCCACCAGTTGCCGGGCATAGGGGAAAATTTCCACTCCGGCCAATCCGGTGCCGCATCCCAAATCCAGCACATCCCATTTCCCAACAGGAAATTCTACGGCCTGCCGGAGAAGAGAAATCAATTCTGTCGGCGTTTTATATTTGAGGTCATGAACAAGATGCGTATCAAACTTGTTGGCATAGTCGTCAAACAGTTTTTCAATATATTGGCTGGGAGCGCGTTGGGTGGCGCCGGCCGTAATCGATGCGAGCAAATGTTCCGCACTTTTGTTTTTCGGATCCAGATTTATTGTTTGGCGATATCTTTTCGCCGCCTCATCCAGTTTCCCCTGGGACTGGAGTGAGCACCCGAGGTTATAGAGCGCATCCGCATAGTCCGGCTTAATGGCCAGAGCCTGTTCGTAACGGGCGATGGCCTCATCCAGCCTGCCCTGGTCTTGCAGCGCGCACCCGAGGTTGTAGAGGGCTTTCGGGAAGTCCGGTTTAATGGCCAGAGCCTGTTCGTAACGGGCGATGGCTTCGTCCAGTTTACCCTGGGCCTGCAGTGCGTTGCCGAAGTTGGAAAGCGCATCCGCATAGTCCGGTTTGACGGCCAGCGCTTGTTCGTAACGGGCGATGGCCTCATCCAGCCTGCCCTGGTCTTGGAGAGCGACACCGAGGTTGGAAAGAGCTTCCACATAATCCGGTTTGACGGCCAGAGCCTGTTCGTAACGGGTGATGGCCTCGTCCAGTTTACCCTGGGCCTGGAACGCTACACCAAGGTTGGAGAGGGCTTTTGGAAAATCCGGCTTAATGGCCAGCGCCTGTTCGTAACGGGCAATGGCCTCATCCAACCTGCCCTGGTCTTGCAGGGCGATACCGAGGTTGGAGAGAGCTTCCGCATTTTTTGGTTTTATGGCCAGCGCCTGTTCGTAACGGGCAATGGCCTCATCCAGCCTGCCCTGGGCCTGGAGTACGACACCGAGGTTGTAGAGGGCTTTCGGAAAGTCCGGCTTGATGGCCAGAGCCTGTTCATAACGGCTGACGGCCAGTTCCAGGTTCCCTGTCTGATAGGCAATAACGCCAAGCAGATGAAGAGTATCGGTATGACGGGCATCAAGCGATAGAATTTGACGATACAGCTTTTCAGCTTCCGCCAGTCGGCCGGCTTGATGATGATGGACAGCTTGCGCGAAGAGATCGGTTATTTTCATTGGCACGTACTTTTATAAGAACTTCATTTGTTTCACGCAAATATAAAATGCACGACACTCCTTGTCAATCAAATAGTAGCCGTGAAATAGAGGCCGCAAGATGTAGCGCTAATGCTGTTTCTAAAGCAAGCTCTATATTTGTTGGTGCGGTTTTTTCAGCCGTCGGCTCGCTGGAGAAAATGCAGGATGCTGCTCATCAGATCATTGATCGCTTTATAACGACCTGGGCTTTCCGTCAGGATTTCTTCCGCCGTTTGAACATATCCTGCCGGCACCAGTTCATCGCGGCAATGGGAGACTATTTCTCTGGCCAGGTGCGGTGTTGTTTCGAGGTGGAACTGCAGGCCGATTACCCGCTTCCCGAGTTGAAAAGCCTGGTTCTCACACCCTGCACTCTTGGCGAGCTGTATCGCCCCCGGAGGCAAATCAAAAGTCTCGCCGTGCCAATGGAAGACTATTGCCGAAGGCGGAAAATTGAAGACCGAGCCTTCGCCGGAAGCAACTGCCTCGATTGGAAACCAGCCGATTTCCTTCACGGAGTTGGGAAATACTTTCGCCCCCATTGCGTTTGCTATAAGTTGAGCGCCGAGACATATGCCCAGAACAGGTTTCCCGGCCGCGATGATTTCACGAATAAAGAGCTTTTCCAGGACCAGCCAGGAAAATTTATCCTCGTCATTCACGCTCATCGGACCGCCCATGACCACAAGAAAATCGATCGCTGCAGGATCCGGCAAATCTGCTGATTCGAAAAACCGTGTGCTGGTCGGCTCGTACCCGTTGGAAAGCAGCCAGGGTTCGATACTTCCGAGCCCTTCAAAGGGAACATGCTGAAAATAGTGCGCTCGCATATTATCTCCTATGAAGAGCCTCACAGCCAGCGTTTGCGGCGTTTGTAGGCTTTCACGTCTTTGTAGGATTTGGCGATACCGGTGGCGGCCATGCCCAGGTAAAATTCTTTGACATCCGGGTTTTCCGACAGGTCTTTTGCCGTCCCTTCCATCATGATTTTACCGTTTTCCATGACATAGCCGTAATGGGCGACCTGCAGGGCCATGTTGGCGTTTTGCTCCACCAGGATAATGGTCGTGCCGTGCTCTTCGTTGATCTTTTTGATAATATTGAATATTTCTTTGACAACCAGAGGCGCCAGCCCCAGAGAAGGTTCGTCGAGCATCAGCAGCTGCGGATGCGCCATCAACGCCCGGCCGATAACCAGCATCTGCAGTTCGCCGCCGCTGCAATAACCGGCCAGCGATTTCTTTCTTTTCACCAGGGCGGGGAAATAGTCGTAAACCATCTCCAGGTCCTGCTTGTAAGGCTGCCCTGCCCTTGTGGCTGTGCCGACGCGCAGATTTTCCTCAATGGTCAGATATTTAAAAGGCTGCCTTCCTTCGAGTACCTGAATTATTCCCTGGCGGGTGATATATTCCGGTGCCTGATTCTGGATGTTCTTATTTTCATAAATGATTTCGCCGTCTGTTACTTCACCGTTTTCCGGTTTGAGCAGGCCGGATATCGCTTTTAAAGTTGTTGTTTTTCCGGCGCCGTTGCTTCCCAGAAGCGAGACGATGTGTCCTTTTTCCACACTTAAAGAAACACCTTTTAATACCTGTATAACATCAGAATATACAACGGATATATTGTTTATCTGTAATAATATTTCGCCCATGATCTGCCTTAGTAGGAAAACGGCCAGAGCCGGAAGCTGGAACGCACTATTCTCCACAACTCGGCAATGCCGCGCGGTTCAAATAAAATGAATAAAACAATCGCCAGCCCGAAAACAAATTCCCGCAGAGGGGCCATGTTTAATCCGGAACTGGTTATAAAGCCCAGGTTCATCAGTAATCCCGTGATGTAGCGCAAAAGTTCGTTCAGTAGCGTGATAAAGGTTGCCCCGAAAATGGCTCCGGGAATATTGCCCATGCCGCCGATAATCACCATGGCGATGTATTCCACGGAAAGGCCTAAATTAAACGGTTCCGCCGTAACACTGACCATGTAGTAAGCCCAGAGCGCTCCTGCAAATCCGGCATAAAAAGAACTAATGGCAAAGGATAAAAGTTTATATTTAAAAATGGGAATGCCCATTCCTTCCGCGGCCCGGTCGTTGTCCCGAATAGCAATAAACGCGCGGCCGTACTTGCTGCGCATGATGTTCACGGCAAACCAGGTCATTGCTACCAGACTGACGAAGATCATAAAGAAAAACGGCCGGTCGCCGACAACCTCCCACTGCAAAATTCTCGGCGAAGGCAGCGTAATCCCCATTGTTCCCTGCGTCACGCTGTCCCAATGAACCAGAACGTATTCAATAATAAACTGACCCGCGAGCGTGGCGATGGTCAAATACAGCCCTTTCAAACGCCCTGAGGGAATTCCGAAAATCATGCCGACAAGGGCGGTAACGACGCCGGCTGCCGGAATTGCCAGATAAAAACCAACACCGAAACGGGTGGCTAATACGGCCGCGGCATAAGCGCCGACTCCGAAAAATGCGCCGTGCCCCAGTGATATTTGCCCGGTATAGCCGACAAGAATATTCAAACCGATGGCGGCGATGGCGGCGATTCCAATTGTATTGATGACATACAGCATATAAGAACTGACGAGAAAAGGTGTGGCGAAGAAGAGCAGCAGCAGGAAAATACACATGGATATCCGCCCGTAATCCGTCTCAAATATCGTCAGTTCCTGAGCATAGTTTTCGCGATAATTACCGCAGGGATGAAACGAAAATCTCCTCATTTAAACCCTCTCTATTTCCACCAGACCGAACAGTCCGTAAGGTTTCACTAATAAAATAAAGACCAGCACAATGTAAGGAACGACATCGCGCAGCGACGGCGATAAATAGCCGCCGGTAAATGTTTCCAGGAGGCCGATGATTATGCCGCCGATGATCGCGCCGCTGATGCTGTCGAGTCCGCCCAGGATAACGACCGGAAAAACTTTTAATCCAATCGAGCTCAAATCGTGGACGTTAACGCCGTTGATAATCCCCAGAACAATCCCGCTCATACTTGCTACAAGAGCGGCAATCGCCCAGGAGAGGGCAAAAACGCGCCGCACATGAACGCCGAGGGAGAGCGCCGCTTTCTGATTATCCGCCACTGAGCGCATATAGATGCCCTGCGACGATTTTTTGAAGAACAAGCCGAATAAAACCAGAAAAACCAAGCTGATCATCAGCGTGGCCGTGTAAACGGGGGCAATGTAGATGGAACCCCAGCGCAGAGCCAGAAACGCCGGTAAAAATTTCGGATAATTATGCAGATCGCCGCCCCAGACAAACAGAATCATTCCTTTGAACATGGCCGCCAGGCCGACCGTCAGCATGATCACAAAAATCAGTTTTTCGCCAATCAACGGCCGCAGGAAAAATCTTTCAATCAGAAACCCCAGGAGGAAACAGCCGATCAGCGTCAGGACAAAGGCGGCAAAAATGGGAAGATTCGCCCAGGTGATCAAGGCCAGAAAGAAAAACGCTCCCAGGGCCAGCAGTTCGCCGTGGGCAAAGTTCAACACACTGGACGATTTAAAAATCATGACAAAGCCCATGGCTGATATCCCGTAAAGAAGTCCGATGCAGACGCCGTTCACCAGGAGCTGAAGAAAAAAATCCATTGTAAAATCCTTTTATTCTACCTTATTTATTTTTACTGTTGTTTCAATTTCGCCGATCCGGCCATCGCGGTAGCGAACCTTGCCGAGGACGCTGACGCTTTTTTCATTCCGGTACATTGCTTCGATAATTTTTATATACAGACCGTAAACGAAGCGTCGCCTTACTTTTCCTGTGCGGGTAAGTTCCTCTTCATCCGCATCCAGTAATTTGTACAGTAGTATAAATACTTTAATTTTCATTAAATCGGGAAGCTGCTCGTTGACTTTCTGCACTTCCTGTAAAATCAGTTCTTCAACGGCGGGCTGCTGGGAAAGATCCATGTAAGTCGTGTAGGGAATCATCCGTTCTTCCGCCCAGTTGCCGACATTTCCCAGATCAATATTGATCATTGCCGTTATGAAGGGGCGGTTTTCACCGAAAATTACCGCTTCCTTTATGTAGGGGCTGAACTTCAGGCGGGTTTCAATGAAATCGGGGGAAAAAGCTTCGCCGCTTTTATTGCGGATGATATCTTCTTTACGGCCGATTATCAACAAATGACCGTCGGCATCGATGTAACCGGCATCGCCCGTCTTCAGCCAGCCGTCCACAAAGGCGTTTTGCGTTGTTTCGTAATCTTTATAGTAGCCGGAAAAAACAGCCTCGCTTTTCACCAGAACTTCCTGGTCTTCGGCGATTTTTACTTCCGTCAAAGGCAGCGGCTTGCCGACCGTTTCCAGCTTCACTTCATTATCGGGCTGCAGCTGGAAGATTCCTCCCGCTTCGGTTAAGCCGTAACATTGTTTGAGATTTAGACCGACCGCGCGGAAGAAATGAATTACATCCGGACTGATGGGATGGCCGCCGGTGAAAGCGCCACGGAAGTGCGAGCAGCCTATACGGTCAAGGAGCGGGCGGTAAACAAGTTTCGACATCAGTTTATACATAATTTGCAATTTCAACGGTATCTGCTGTTTTTTTGAAGTTTTCTCGACTACCTGTTTGCCTACCGACTCGCCAAGGTAGAACAAATTCCTCTTCAGCCAACCGGCATCGGATACCTTCACGCGGATGCTGGAGGCCATATCTTCCCAGAAGCGCGACGAGGTTATTATTAAAGACGGACCGATGTCGCGAAAATCATCCAATACCGTTTCCGCTGTTTCCGGGAAATTTATCGTCATTGCACTGTGCAGGGCGACGCCAAAGCACCACATTTGATCGACTATCCAGGCCGGGGGCGATATTGATATCCAGTTTTCTCCCGGTTTAATGTCGTTGGCTTCCGTCCACTGCAGGGCGATGGAAAGCAGATTGCGATGGGAAAGCATGGCCAGCTTGGGAATGCCGGTGGTTCCCGAAGTCTGAATCATAACGGCAATATCATCCGGCCTGCTTTTGTCAATTTCCTCTTCAATGAAGTTTCTCTTTTCCTGAAGATATTTTTCACCGGTTTCCAGAAGGCGGGCGTAGCTGATCAACCACGGATCGTCTTCATAGGAGGTCATGCCGGTGGGATCTATGTAAATCACTTTCTTGATAAAGGGCAGTTTATCTTTAATTTCCAGAAGCTTATCTGTTTGCTCCTGATCCTGCACGACAACAATTGGTGAGTCAATGCGGCTGATCGAAGTATTCAATTCTTCGGCAATGGATGAAGTAAACAAATTCAGCGTCATTGCTCCCAAAGCGTGCGCGGCAGAGGCGGAAAACAACCATTCCGGATGATTCTCTACAACCATGCAAAGGGTGTCGCCGCGTCTCAGCCCCAGGGCGGCAAATCCGGCGGCAGTCTTTTCCATGTAACGGTAGTAGTCGGCCCAGGTGTATTTCTGCCAGATACCAAAGGCTTTGTCCCGGACGGCAGTTTGTTTGTCGCCGTATTTCGCCGAATTTGCAGCCAGAATCTGAGGAAGAGTTTTGTAGTTATGAAGTCTGTTTTGCATCGTAAAATTCAAACCGTTGTGCCCGTCACCTTCCATTTATCGTATGAGATCGCATTTCAAGCATCGTCTCCGGCGGCAGGCGGCCGGCAAAGTAAAGCCAGAAATGCAACCCGGTATTACAAAGTCTCAACATCCCCCAGATAAGCTTTAATAACCTCCGGATGGTTGCTGATCTCTTCAGGCAATCCTTCGCCCAGTTTTTCACCGAAATTTAACACCATCACGCGTTTGGAAATACTCATAACGATGGACATGTCGTGTTCAACCAGGATCATCGTGAGTCCCCAGGTTTGATTTAATTCCAGTAGGAAACGGACCATATCTTCCTTTTCCTCCAGATTCATTCCGGCAAAGGGTTCATCCAAAATCAACAGTCGGGGCTCCAGCGCGAGCGCCCTTCCTAATTCCACCCTTTTCATCATTCCATAGGGCAGCGAACCGACGGTTTTTTTGCGGATGGGCTGCATCTCCAGAAAATCGATTATTTCCTCCAGAATTTGACGATGGCGTATTTCTTCTTTCTTCACCGACGGTGAAAACAGGCAGGACTTCAGAAAACTGTAATCGCAATGAATATGCCGCGCCAGAGTCATGTTGGCCAGCACCGTCATTCCCGGAAACAACTCAATGTTTTGGAATGTCCGGCCAATACCCACGGAAACGAGTTCATGGGTATGCAGACTGGTAATATCCCGGCCATTGAAAATTATCTGTCCTTTTTGAGGATGGTAGAAGCCGGTAATGCAGTTGAGCAAACTAGTCTTACCGGCTCCGTTGGGACCGATGATGGACATCAATTCGCCTGTATGGACATTAAGATTGACATCTTTGACGGCGATAACGCCGCCAAAGGTCAACCGCAGGTCTTTAATCGCCAATTCGGCTTTTTTATCTTCTTCTTGCCGGCCATTCACTATCGACAGCCGGCCGCGAAAAGCTTTCATGAAAATCCTTTGGGAACTTTTAAAAATATCTCTATTTGTTGAGCAATTTAATCTTGTCCTTCCCCGGTACATAAAAATTGGTCAAGGGCACAAAAGAACCTTCTTCCGTAACTTTAACCATGCGGGCGGTAAATGATGCGCCATGATCATCCGCGGTATAGGTAACTTTGGGTATTAAACCGCCGAAATCTTCGTCTTTAAATGATTCCATGGCGGCATTAATCGTTTCCGGATTAATGACTTTTGACTTTTCATGGGCACGGATAAAGGCCCGCTCCATAATCATGCCTACCGCAACGCCTTCCCAGTAAGCGGCATCGAATGCTTCCACTGTTTTGTATCTCGTCCAGAGTTCCTTCATTATCTTCATGCCTTCATTTTCATCCGTCGGCAGACCTCCGGGGAATTGAATGACAAGACGGTCGCGAATCAGTCCCTTGCTCATTTTAAAGAAATCAGGATCAGTTGATGTCCATGTTCCCAAAAACAAAGGCTGGTAATTAATCCGGTCGGCGCTCTTGAACGCAGTAATAATTGCGGAAGGCAGCATCTGGATGAAAATATATTCGGCGCCTGCTTTTTGCAAACGAAGCAATTCCGTATTCAAATCGACGGTTTTCGGAGGGAATTCTTCAATGGCCACGATATCGATATTCAGTTTTTTTGCATATTCCTTGCTGGGTTCATGAATCGACCGGCCGTAGGCATTATTATAGGTGAGCAAGCCGACTTTGGGAGCTCCCTTCCCTTTGTGAATCGCCTTGACATATTCCAGAACGGCCTGACAATCCATCTTGTAGCTGCCGAAGGGCAGGTACATATACCCGATGGGCTTCTCCAGGATTTCCCAACTGGTCGAATAATTGATTGTCGGTATTTTATATCTCTGGACAATCGGTTTTGCCGCCAGTCCTTCGCCGGCGCCCCAGGTGGCGATCATATCTACTTTATCCTGTTGAGCAAATTTCTGTACTGCAGCAACGGCTTCCGGCACCTTGTAAGCTGTATCGACCAAAATCATTTCAATTTTACTGCCGGCGACTCCGCCTTTAACCTCGTTGACGTAACGGAAATAATCCTGCTGCCCCTTGGCGTGAAACTTTCCCCAGCTGGACGCCGGGCCAGTCATGTTGATGGCCGCTCCGACTTTAATTGTCTTCGTCGGTTTAGCCGCATCGCAAGCAATCAACAACAGAACAGCCATTATTGCCACTAAACAAATATGCAACTTTTTCATCTTTCCCCTCCCCCTTTTTATAATTCTGAACTGACGGCAAAAAAAAACCGTGGGCTGATATTCATCTGCCCACGGTTCATTTCCCTTGGAAATGGTCATGACCTCGTCAGGCAGACCTTCTTAAAGCTAAAGCTAAAGCTAAAAAAAGTAAAAAACGCTGCCTGATGACGACCAAATTTTTCAAACATAATTATTTATCCTTTACGAGCTTGCCTATAGTGCAAATAACTTGACAAAGTCAAGAAAAAAATACTATAAAGCGCTGCAATAAAAATTCTATGCTTAAACAATATCCCGTTTGTTTCTACATGAACATAATCCATTATTCTGTAGATCAGCGGAGAAAATAAATATTTAATTATTGATCGATTTACATGCCCGTTGAAAAGAAAAGAACTACAAGTGTTTTGCTGTTTGTTTTCAGGTGCATTCCCCGGACAGTGCGAAAAGGTTTATTTCTGCTGCTATTCACCCTTTTTTACTATCTGGTTCCCAAGAATCGCCTGATAGCTCTGCACAACCTCCGCTGCTCTTTTCCCGAAAAGGAGATGGATGAACTTTTTCGCATTATCAAGGATGTTTATCGAAATTTTGCTATCGTAGCAGCAGAATTTTTTGACCTGCCTTATATAAACGAAAACAATATTCACAAATGGCTGGAAGTAAAAGGTCTGGAAAATTATCAGAAAGCCAACGCTAAGGGTAAAGGCACCCTCTCTATCGTTGCTCATTTTGGCAATTGGGAATTGATGGCAATTGCCGGTTCCATATTCCTGAAACCAATGCACATAGTTTACCGCCCGCTGGATAATCCGGTTTTGGAAAATATAGTCGCGTACGTACGGACTGTTCATGGCAATTCATTGATTCCCAAGGAGAAAGCGGCGTTACGTATTATTAGATTATTGCGGGATAAGCAGTTGATCGCCATACTCAATGATCAAAATGTAGCTCCCGAAGAAGGTGTGTTTGTCGATTTTTTTGGACGTCCCGCCTGCACAGGCACGGGACTGGCCGCAATGGCGATCAGTTCCGGCGCTCCCGTTCTTCCCTGCTTTATGGTCCGACAAAAGTCAGGAAAATATCTGCTTATCCTGAAACCGGCAATTGAAGCCATCTGCACGGACGACTATGAAAGAGATGTATTAATGAATACCCAGCGTTTTACCAAAATCGTCGAAGAAGTTATCCGCGAATATCCGGATCAGTGGTTCTGGATTCATCAACGCTGGAAGACCAAGCCCTGGCAGGCGCAAAAACATTGAAGGAGATGCAATGAAATTAAAAGGTATTCTCACAGTTATTCGAATTCCCTTTCTTATCCTGGCGCTGATACTGGGTATCCTCGGCGCATCGGTTGCCTGGTATGAGTCGAGGCTTTTCAGTTCGGTTTTTAATCCGGGTTACGCCGTCCTCGCCACAATCGGCCTGCTGATCGCCCATGCTGCCGTAAATATATTTAATGACTATTTCGACGCCAAAAGCGGTCTGGATTATAAAACAAATCGAACTCCTTTCAGCGGAGGCAGCGGCGCAACGCCTGACGGCTTGATGACAATTCAACAGAATCTTTGCCTGGGCATCATCTGTTTTATATTTTTAATTCCCATCGCCACATTCTTTGTTTGGGAGAAAGGTTTGATGCTTTTACCTCTTTTGATTGTCGCTGCGCTTCTGATTATCCTGTATACGCCTGTTATTTTAAAGACGGGCTATCCTGAATGGTCACCCGGCCTGGGACTGGGGATTCTGCCGGTCATGGGCGCCTATTACGTGCATACCGGCGCATATTCCTGCACCGCTTTTATTGCCTCGGTGCCTTCGTATCTGCTGGTGCATAATCTGCTGTTGCTTAACGAGTTCCCCGACGTCGAAGCGGATAAAACCGTAAACAGGCGGACGCTGCCGATTGTGATCGGAAAGAAAAAAGCGGCATATGTTTTTTGTGCATTTCTCATGCTGGTTTACGTTTGGATTATCTGGGGGGTCGTCAGTCGTAATATGCCCATGTTCACCTTGCTGACACTGCTGACATTGCCGATCGCCGTTTCCGTGAGCAAAGGAGCGTTCCGTTATGACGACATGGAAAAATTCCTTCCGGTTATGAGCAAAAATGTTCTGCTGATATTATCAATTCAGGCGCTCATTGCTGTGGGGTATGTTCTGGGCGGCATTTTCCTGTATTGAGAAATCAATCTACTCAATACAAAGCTTTTCAATGCGATACTTTAAAGAATCAATGGTAACACCCAGTATTTCCGCGGTTTTTGTCTTTACTCCCCTGGTTTTTTGCAGTGCTTTTTCGATAAATATTCTCTCTATTCTTTCCAGCTCTTCGTTCAAGTTTATACCCTTATCCGGAACTTCGACGTGGAGGTTGGCCATTTCATTGTTGCCCGTCGAAAGCAATAAATTTTCGGGCAAAACTATATTTGAGCTTTCCATGGCCACACTGCGTTCAATAATATTTTCCAGTTCCCGAATATTGCCGGGAAACGCGTGCTCCATCAACAATTCCATGGCATAGGAGGAAATTGTCCGGACTTCTTTGTTAAACTCCCGTGCATACTTCTCAATAAAATGCTCCGTCAAAAGGGGAATGTCTTCTTTGCGTTCGCGAAGCGGCGGCACACGAATTGGAATTACGTTAAGACGAAAATAAAGATCTTCGCGAAATTCACCTTTTTTAACTTTCTCTTCCAGGTTTTGATTCGTGGCGGAAATGATGCGTACGTCAACTTTGATATCCTCCGACCCGCCAATGCGGCGAAAAGTTTTTTGCTGAACAATACGCAGAAGTTTAACCTGTAAAACCGGCGGCAATTCTCCGATCTCATCGAGAAACATCGTCCCCCCCTTGGCCATTTCAAACAGGCCGGGTTTGTCGGAATATGCGCCCGTAAAAGATCCTTTCATGTAACCGAACAATTCGCTCTCCAGTAAATTTTCCGGAATACCGCCGCAATTGATTATAACTATTGGCATTTTAGCCCGTGAAGAATTGTCGTGAATGGCGCGCGCCACCAGTTCTTTCCCCGTCCCGCTTTCGCCCAGGATCAGAATATTCGCCGGCGTATCCGCCACCTTTTTGATGGTCGCGAATATTTTCTGCATTTCCCGCGTTGAACCGATCATGCCGCAAAATGATGTGAGCAGACCTTCCGGCTTCTTCTCATTATTTTCATCAATAACACCTTTTTTAAGGAGAGCCGAATGGACGACTTTTTTTAATTCTTCAATGCTGCCTCCTTTTTCCACATAATCGTAGGCGCCTTCCTTCATTGCATTGACGGCTGTTTCTCCTGATGCATAAGCGGTAATTAAAATTACTATCGTATCCGGGTACTGATCTTTAACATTTTTGAGAAATTCAATACCGTCGATTTTCGGCATCTTTAGATCCGTAATGACCAGATCAAAGACGTTTTTACGGCAAATATTAATTGCCCTGGCCGGTCCTTCGGCGCAGGTAACATCATATCCTTCCTGGGTCAGCATTATCTCGAGAAACTCTCTCATGCCCTGATCATCATCAACAACCAGAATCCTAGCCATTTCAATTCATCTCCCTATATCGCCTCTCCGGCGGGCAGCCGCACCGTGCAGACGGTGCCCTGATTGATTCGACTTTGAATTTCAATTTTTCCGCCGTATCCATCGACGATCCGGCCTACAATTGTCAGCCCCAGGCCGGTTCCCTTTTCTTTGTCTGTAAAAAAAGGCTCAAAAACTTTTTTCAGATCTTTTTCCTCAATTCCCAATCCCGTATCCGCTACTTTAATCTCTACAACTTCTTTGTGGTTAACCTGCATTAATTTTGTCGCCAGAGAAAGAACACCGCCTTCTTTCATCGCCTGAACCGCATTCAAGACCAGGTTTTGTACAATCTGCCGCAGCTGTTCCCGATTGGCAAAGGCGGCCACCTTCGGAGCCAGCGAGCAGTCGATTTTTATTTCATTTGTCCAGTCCTTTGATAATTTTATGTTTTCCAGAACATCCGCCGCCGTTTCATTGACGTCCACGACTTCCCGTACAACAGGAATCGGTTTCGCCAACAAAAGAAAATCTCGCACAAAATTATCGAGCTGATCCTTGCCCCGCAATATTATCTGCATTAAACGATCGTCTGTATCTTTTAATGCCAAGTTGCGTCTCAAGAGTTCAATTGAACCGGTAATCGACGCCAATGGATTCCGCATTTCATGGGCCAGGCCGGCTGCCATTTCGCCGATCAGGGCCAGCCGCTTGCTTTTTTCAAGATTTTCTTCCATCTGTCTGATTTCAGTAAGATCCTGAAAAATTAAAATACTGCCTATTTCTCTATTCTGCTTATCCTTCAGCGGCGATATCGAGCATCCCAGATGAACTTTCCGGCCATTCCGGTCTTCAATCACGACCTCCATCCTGTTTTTGCTCTGCCTTCTGTCCAACTCGAGAGCAAAAGATGCTATGCATTCCGGAAATACATCCGCAACCAGCCTGTTTTTTACCTGTACCAGGGAATAACCTGTAATTTGCTCGGCGGCGCGGTTAAATGTCTTGATCGTGCCTTCGAAATCTATCGTCATTATACCTGTATCCACTGACTCCACGATACTGCGGAAAAGCAGGTCCAGTTGATCGAATTCCGATTCCTTCTCCATCAGCAGGGATCTTACTTTTTTTTCCTGCTCTACGACAAAGCTGGCTAAAAAAGCCAATACGTAAAAGGACACAATATGAACAAGAATCCTGGTGAGAACTTCTTCCGCCGTCAGACTATAATCAGGCTCTATCTTGGAAAGCACTGGAAGCCATTGACAAAATTCCAATCCCAGAAGCAAACTGTAGAAGCTGCCCGCCGCTGAAGCTATAATCAATCCTCCGTAGCGGTCGAGAAATATTACTGAATATATTATTATCAGGGTATACAGAACCGAATAGTTGCTGCGGTAACTTCCCGTAATGTAGACAAGCAGAGTAACTAAAAGAATGTCGATCGCTAATTGCAGGTAAATATTTATTCTTAAATCTTTGAATATTTTCAAAATGAGGATATAGGCAAGGGAAAAAAAATAAGTTGCGGCGATTATAAAATAAAGAAAGTTAAGGGTTCTTACGGAAACAGGAAAACCTGTTTTTTTTATATCCAGAAAAATGGCCACACCCAGAAATAAAGTGATAATGATCAATCTGCAAATTATTAACAGGCGCGAACGCGATTTGTTCTTTTCTTCAATTGTGACATCAACTTCCACCGGCATCACTTCAAACATCCTTCTTTTTCGGCGCAACAGATTGATTGATTATTCTGCTGTAATATTTTAGTTATTATGGTTAATATTTTTGAATAATTTACGGATGTACATTAAATCAATGCGCCGACCGTTAATTTTCCCCCTGATCGGGCTGATTGCCGGAATTATTATCGGCAATTATTTGAATCTTCCTTATAATTTTTTACTTGGCGCCCTGATATTCATTCTTGCTGCGCTCCTTTTGTGTCTTAAGCGGCAATGGTGGATTACCGGATTATCATTGATTTTCTTTTTTGCATTGATTCTTGGTTTTTTCGATATTCAGAAGCAGCAATATTCCATCCGCCCCGATCACCATATATTGCAATACACGGATACCGGCAAAAAAACGGTGGAAGGACTGGTTGTTGAAAGCCCGGCTTCTTATCCCGATAGAAATGTTTTAACTGTCCGCACGGTCAGATTAATAGAAAACGGAGTTTATACTCAGGTGGCAGGCGGGGTCCGTCTTGTTATTCCTCCCGGTTTGAATTTTGCATACGGCGACTTCATTCGTTTTCATTCTTCGCTGAAAAAAATTCATAACTTTAAAAATCCCGGTGGCTTCGATTATGAACGCTTTCTCCACCGGCAGGGTATTTTTGCAACCGGCTTTATCCCCGATTCATCAGGAATAATTCTTTTGCGGAAGAATTCGGCCAACCGCTTCAGATCACAACTGGAAATTTTTCGCCTCTATTTAAAGGAAATCATTTATACAAATGCTCCCGCGCCGCAGAGGGAAATCATCGAAGCCATGACGCTGGGCAATCAAACCGCGATTCCGGCGGATGTCAGGGATAACTTCAGCAGAACGGGAACCTCTCATATCCTGTCGATCTCGGGATTTCATGTCGGAATGGTCGCTGCAACCGCATTTTTCCTGGTCAGTTTGCTGCTGAAGTCTTCGGAATATCTCATGCTGAGATTCAACATAATCAAAGTGTCGGCGGCAGCGGCATTTCTTCTTGTCTTATTCTATGCCTGCATCGCCGGCATGGGCGTTACCGTCCTCCGCTCCGCTCTGATGGCCCTGGCTTTCCTGATCGCTTTAATCTGCGACCGGCAAAAAGATCCTTTCAATATTCTGGCCCTGGCAGGAATTGTTATTCTGATTATCTCGCCGGAGGCTTTGTTCGATATTTCTTTTCAGCTTTCCTTTCTCGCGGTGCTTTCTATTGTTTACATTGTCCCGCGGTTTAGCAATCTTGATTTTAATCAATTCTCGAATCTCTCCGGCTGGAGCCGAAGCCTCCTCCGTTACTTGTACCTGGCGGCGCTTATCTGCCTGGCGGCGACCATCGGCACTTTGCCGTTGATTATTTATTACTTTAATCAGGTTTCCCCGGTGACGATTATTGCCAATCTGATTGCCGTGCCTCTTTTGGGCACATTGTCTCTCGCCCTCGCCATGCTTTTTCTCCTCACTTCATTTTTCTCACCCGTCGTCGCCGGTTTCTTTGTGCAGGCAACATCCTTTTTTGTTCTCATATCGATGGAGATAATTAATAGCCTGGCTTCCTACTCCTGGTCGTCGCTCAGCATTACGAAACCGAATATTCTCGAAATTGTTATTTATTATCTATTTTTGATTCTTTTTCTGCAGTTTATCGACATGAAAAGGGAAGCTAAAGGTTTTTTCCCGCGGCATCCCCTGCTATTGCGCTGCACACTCATCCTCATGCTGCTTTTCTTTATCGGGGATGCAGTCTATTTGTCTTTCAGGGATAAATTTTCTACTGATTTGAGAGTAACCGCCATTGATGTCGGTCAGGGGGCCGCCACCCTGGTGCGCTTTCCCAGCGGGGGAAATATGCTCATCGACGGCGGAGGCTTCGCCAGAAGTTCCTTCGACGCGGGAAAAATGATTGTCGCACCTTATCTTTACCAGGAAAGAATTAGTAGAATCGACACAGTGGTTCTCACCCATCCCCATCCTGATCACCTGCTGGGACTTATTTACATTTTAGACAACTTTAACGTCCGCGAATTCTGGAGCACACAGATAACCGGTAATGATGAATTTTGTCAAAAACTGCGGAAAATTCTAGCCCGGCGAAAAATCAGAACAGTTTGTCTGTCGGCGGCAACGCCAGGAAAGAAAATCGGAAATACGGAAATTAATTTTTTATGGCCGCCGCCGATAACGTCATCTGCGGCGACAGATCTATCTGACGGCGATCTCAATGACTCATCGCTGGTGTTGCAACTAAAGTACGGCAGGACATCCTTTCTCGTTACCGGCGACATATCGGCGGCAATCGAAGAAAGGCTTATCCGTTCGGGCCGGGATTTGAAAAGCGACGTTCTTTTCGTTCCTCATCACGGTTCAGCCCATTCCAGCAGCAGTGATTTCATTAAAAAAACGGCATGCCGTTATGCAGTAGTTAGCGCGGGAAAAGGCAATACATTCCATCATCCCCACCCATCAACATTAGAGCGCTACAAGGCGGCGCGGGTAAATATTTTGCGAACCGATCAGGACGGCGCAATAATCCTGAAGACGGACGGCGGAAAATTATCTGCGCATACTTTCGTTAAACATTAATAAATTCTTGCCTGTATGATCTATTTTTTATTGCCAAGCTCCATATTGTATGCTAATTAACCGTGTTTATTTGGCATAGGTGATATGGAAAAAATTACAGTAATCAAGGGTTTTAAAGATATTCTGCCGGAAGATACCCCCCGGTGGTGCAGATTGGAATCGACGGCGAGAAACGTTTTCAGTTCTTTCGGTTTTCGCGAAATCCGCGTACCCATCCTGGAAAAAACGGATTTGTTCAAAAAAAGCATCGGCGAAACAACGGATATCGTCGAAAAGGAAATGTACACTTTTCGCGACCGCGGCGAAGAATTGTTGACGCTGCGTCCGGAGGCGACAGCGTCCGTCATTCGTGCCTACATAGAACACAACATGCAGTCTTTCGAACCGGTCACCAGGCTTTTTACCATGGGGCCGATGTTTCGCCGGGAAAGGCCGCAGAAAGGTCGTTTTCGTCAGTTTCATCAAATCGATGTCGAACTCTTCGGCGACGACAAGCCCCAATCCGACGCAGAAGTCATTTTAATGCTCATTCATTTTCTGGAAACGGCCGGACTTAAAGAATTGTCTCTGGAAATTAATTCCCTGGGCTGCAGGAAATGCAGACCTGCCTTCTCGCGCGCCGTTGTCGATTATTTAAAGGGATCAGAGGAGGATCTTTGTCCGGATTGCCGGAGAAGAATGGTCACCAATCCTTTGCGGGTTTTCGACTGCAAGGTAGAAGGCTGCAGTTCCATCATCGCGCAGGCCCCGAGGATATTGCAGTATCTATGTGCCGAATGCGAAGAACATTTTGCAGCGGTAAAGTCTTATCTTGATGATTTGAAGATAATATATACGATCAATCCGTCGATGGTGCGCGGTCTGGATTATTACATCAGGACTGCTTTTGAAGTCAAATCAGGAGCGCTGGGAGCGCAGAATTCCCTGGCGGGCGGCGGCAGGTATGATGGTCTGGTCTCCGGTCTGGGTGGACCGGAAGTCGCCGGGATCGGTTTTGGCGTCGGAATGGAGCGGCTTTTATCCTCGCTGCCCGATATGGAAAAAAACGGCTATAAAACGGATTTGTTTATTGCAGCCCTGGGTCCGCGGGCACAAAAAATCGGTTTTACCCTGGCTTGTGAATTGCGGCGCACAGGCATCGCCGCCGCAATGGATTATTCCGATAAAAGCTTGAAAAGCCAGATGAAACGCGCCGACAAACTGAACAGTTCCTACACGCTGATTTTCGGCGATAAAGAAATCGACGAAAAAAGCGTTGAACTGCGCAACATGAACACGAAAATTCAGCAGGTTTTACCACTGGACAACTTGCGGGATGCGATAATTAATATTATTCAGAAGAGGTAACATACTTTGGCTAACTTTTTAACAGAAGATAAACGGACTCATTACTGTGGAGATTTAAGAACTTCCGATGTGGATAAAGAAGTAGTTCTCATGGGCTGGACTCATCGCCGGCGCGATCACGGCGGCGTAATTTTTGTTGATCTGCGCGACCGGACAGGAATCGTGCAGGTGGTCTTTAATCCGGACGCCGGAGGATCCGTCCACTCTCAGGCGCATAAAATTCGCAGTGAATTTGTTCTTGCGGTCAAGGGAATCGTGCATAGAAGGCCGGAAGGCATGGACAACCCGGCTCTGAAAACGGGTGGAATTGAAGTAATTGTATCGGATCTCGAAATAATGAATGAATCTCGTACGCCGCCTTTTTCTTTCGACGACGAAGAAATATCGGAAAACATTCGCCTTCGCTACCGCTACCTGGATTTGCGCCGTCCGCTGATCCAGAAAAATCTTTTTTTACGCAGCCGGCTTGCGGCGTCAACCCGCAATTACTTTGATCAGAATGGTTTTATTGAAGTGGAAACGCCTATTCTGGGCAAAAGCACGCCGGAAGGAGCACGCGATTATCTTGTGCCCAGCCGTATCAACAAGGGAACATTCTATGCTCTGCCGCAGTCACCGCAGATATTTAAACAACTGCTCATGGTATCCGGCTTTGACCGTTATTACCAGATAGTCAAATGTTTCCGTGATGAAGATTTGCGCGCCGACCGCCAGCCGGAATTCACCCAAATCGACGTCGAAATGTCCTTCATTACCGAAGAAGATATCATGCAGATCATGGAAGGATTAATGGCGAAAATATTTCAGGATTGCCTGGGCAGGGAAATTAAACTGCCCATTCCCCGGCTTACCTATCAGGAAGCGATAAGCCGCTACGGCAAGGATAATCCCGACGTGCGCTTCGGCATGGAACTGGTCGATCTTACCTCCATCGTCAAAGATTCCGGTTTTAAGCTCTTCAGTGAAGTCGCCGCTTCCGGCGGAATTATCAAAGCCGTCAAAGTGGAGCAGGCGTCAGGTTTGTCGCGCAAAGATCTGGACGGAATGAAAGATTACGTCGCCATTTACGGCGCCAAGGGACTGGCCTGGGCGAAAGTCAACGCCGCCGATTGGACGTCACCCATTTATAAATTTTTGCAAACCGCGGAAGTGGAACAAATCGGCCGGGTCATGAACGCAAAAGAAGGCGATATCATCTTCTTTGTTGCGGATACCCCTCGTGTTGTCAACGATTCTCTGGGCAATTTGAGAATCCATCTGGCCAAAAAATTGAATTTGATTGATCCCGATGCCCTGGCCTTTACCTGGGTTACGGAATTCCCCCTGTTGGAGTATTCCGATTCGGAAAAACGTTTTGTCTCCACCCATCATCCCTTTACTTCGCCATTTCTGGAAGATCTGCCCTTACTGGCCACCGATCCCGGCAAGGTTCGGGCGCGCGCGTACGATCTCGTTCTCAACGGATCGGAGATCGGAGGCGGCAGCATCCGTATTCACCGTAAAGAAGTGCAGTCCCAGGTTTTTGCCGCCATCGGTTTAACGGAAGAAGACGCCCGCTCCAAATTCGGTTTCCTGCTCGACGCACTGGAGTTCGGAGCTCCGCCTCACGGGGGTCTCGCATTCGGTCTCGACCGCCTGACGATGATCATGACTCATGCGGAATCAATTCGAGATGTTATTGCTTTTCCAAAGACGCAAAAAGCATCCTGTCTGATGTCGGATGCACCGTCAAAAGTAAGCATAGAGCAGTTAATGGAGCTTTCCATAAAGATTATTTAAAAGTAAAAATGATAAAATGGAATAAAGAAAAGAGGCTGCTCAGTCAGCAACAAAGCAAATTCTGGAAATATGAATTGAAAGATGTCGATGAACCTAATCTGTTCAAGGATATCTTTCCGTACAGTGAAGTCGGCAGAATTGTTTTCGACAATAAAATAATTCCGATCAGTCCGCCCGAAGAAATCTTTATCACCGATACGACATTTCGGGACGGCCAGCAGGCTCGCCCACCCTATTCTGTTGAGCAAATTGTTGATATCTTCAAGCTTTTGCACAAACTGGGCGGACCCAACGGCGTCATCCGCCAAACAGAGTTTTTCCTTTACAGCAAAAAGGACCGGCTAGCTGTCGATGAGTGCTTAAAGATGGGGTTTAAGTTTCCGGAGATAACCGGCTGGATTCGCGCCGCAAAAGAAGACATCCCGTTAGTCAAAGAGGCCGGTTTGAAGGAAACGGGCTTGCTTACTTCGGTCTCCGACTATCATATTTTTCTCAAGCTGAACAAGAAGCGCAGCCAGGCTCTGGACGACTATCTGGGAATTGTCAAATCCGTTTTGGATTTAGGCATTGTTCCCCGTTGTCATTTTGAAGATATTACCCGCGCCGATATTTATGGATTTTGCATTCCCTTCGCCACCGAATTAATGAAATTGCGGGATGAAAGCGGCATCGATATTAAGATTCGTCTATGCGACACGATGGGCTACGGCATTACCTATCCAGGCGCAGCGCTCCCCCGCAGCGTTGATAAACTTGTTCGCGCCTTTATTGAAGACGCCGGCGTCCCCGGTCACCTGCTGGAATGGCACGGTCATAATGATTTTCACAAAGCGATGATCAATGCCTCGACCGCCTGGCTTTACGGGTGCAGTGCGGCAAACTCCACTCTGCTCGGGCTGGGCGAAAGAACGGGCAATCCGCCCATCGAATCCCTGATCATGGAATATATCGCCCTCAAGGGTCATGATGACGGCATTGACACCACCGTCATTACCGACATCGCCGAATACTTCGAAAGAGAAATCGGCGTTAAGATACCGCATAACTATCCTTTTGTCGGCTCCGAATTCAACGTTACTCGAGCCGGCGTTCATGCCGACGGTCTTATTAAATGCGAAGAAATATACAATATCTTCGACACCAATAAGATATTGAAGCGGCCCATTGTCACCATGATTTCGGATAAATCCGGCAATGCCGGCATCGCCTTCTGGCTTAATCAGCGCTTTAACCTTAAAGACGAAAACGCCATTGATAAAAGGCATCCCGGTATTTCCAAGATCAACAAATGGATTACCGCGGAGTATGATTCCGGTCGTCAGACAAGTATTTCACCGGAGGAATTAGAGAAGAAGGTCCGGAAGTATCTGCCGGAAATCTTCATGTCCGAGCTAGAAAAAATCAAAGTTACGGCTGAAAAAGCCGCCGTGGCCGCCGTTAACCAGATTATTGAACTTGCAGAAATGAAGAGTATGAGTCCGGAGGTGCAGGAACCTCTGATGCAGAAGTTTGTTGATGAACATCCTTCCGTGCAATTTGCCTACATTGTCGACCTGAACGGCCGCAAAACGACGAAGAACATCACCAGCATTGCCGACCGGGCCAAATATGAAAACTATGGAGTCGGCACTGATCAATCAGACCGGGAATGGTTTATCAAGCCGCTGCAGACGGGCAAGGTTCATGTTACCGATTTCTTCATCTCCAAAATGACCGGTGTGCTGTGTTTTACCGTTTCAGCTCCGATTGTAGACGACAAAGACGAAATGACAGGAATTTTCGGCGTCGATATTCAATTTGAAGACTGGGTCAAGAGAGCTGAAGAGATGGACGACACCAATCAAATTGCTCTGCGCGCCGAATACGAAAAGGCGAAAAGTACAGCAAAATACGGCCGCCACTGATTATGTGTCCTCGTACAGATTATGCGACCCTTATCGATCATGCGAGTTTTCATTCGGGAAGACTCGCATTTTTTTGTCACTTTTTTTCAACTCATTTCTTGCCGCCAGTCCCAGTTTCTCGATGACATAAGGCTTTTTCACATACGCGCCTGCACCGATGGTCTGGGCTTCATGCACCCGTTCCGACTCCGAAAAACCGCTCACAATAATTGCTCTCTGTTTTGGATTGATTTCAAGGACACCCTTGTATGTATCCAGCCCATCCATACCGGGTTCCATAATCATGTCCAAAACCATCAAATCGACATGATGTTCCTTAACGTATGCTATTGCTTCTTCACCGCTGGAAACACTGGCAACATTGTAATTCAGTTTCCCAAAGATACTGGTCGCCAGATCACGCTGCTCTTTTACATCATCAACTACCAGAATGGATTCACCGCATCCCATATACTCTGATACTGCGACAGCAACAGTATCGGAGGTTATTTCCTCCCTTGCTACGGGAAAATAAAGAGTAAAGGTGCTCCCCTCCCCTTCTTCGCTCTGGACGTTGATATATCCCTGATGATCCTTCACCGTTCCCCAGACAACTGCCAGTCCCAATCCCGTTCCGCTTCTTCCCATAACTTTTTTTGTATAAAACGGCTCAAAGATGCGCTTCAGATCAGCCGTTGGTATTCCTTCTCCCGTATCGGAAACGGAAAGAACGACGTAGTCTCCTTCCCGGACTTCGTCATATCCCTGAATAGGTTTGTCCAGATACCGATTGGCTGTTTTAATGGCTACATTGCCGCCCTTATGCATGGCCTCAATTGCATTCAAAACAAGATTAAGCAACGTCTTGGCAATATGAATCGATGAACCGGAAATATTCAACAGGTCAGGCTCAACATCTATATTGACCTTTATGAATGGATGGTAAACAAGCAGGTTTTTAAACTCCGGCGACTGTTTTACTTCGGCGATGATCTTATTCAGATTAATAATTTGTCTATTGGGCACTCCCCGTCTGGCCAGGGTCAGCAGATCATCCACAATTGCGGTAGCTCTCTGTCCCGCTTTCATAATGGCCTCGATCTGGGGTATAATCAAGCTCGATTTATCCGCATTCGTCAAGAGCAATTCCGCATAACCGACGATAACACCCAATACATTGTTAAGATCATGGGCGACACCGCCGGCCAGTGTTCCGAGCGCCTCCATTTTCTCCGCACGCTGTAAACGATCTTCGAGAATTTGTTTTTCCATTTCGGTCTTCTTGCGTTTTGTGATGTCACGATCGACACCTCTATATCCCGTCAGAATTCCGTTTTCATCCAGGATAGGTACACCGCTCGTTTCCAGTACAACCTCTCGCCCCTCTTTATGAAGATTCAAATTTTCAAAAGCAGTAAAAGGTTTTGCGTCCATAAAATATTGAAACATTATTTTAGTCATACGTTCTGCTTCGGCGGACGGCATCAGCATCATCGGGGTCTTACCCAGAACTTCCGACGGTTCATATCCCAGGATATCTTTAACTTTCGGGCTTGCATAGGTGTACAGACCCTGCGCATCCGTTTCCCACAGCCAATCACTTGTCGCCTCAACTAATGACCGGAAACGCTCTTCGCTGAAACGCAGAAGCTTCTCTCTCCGCTTACGCTCCGTGATATCCTCGGAGATGCCCAGCAGATAAGCAGGTTCTCCTCTCTGGTTTAAGATCGGCACTTTCTTGGTGTGCAGAATTCGCACCCCTTTATCCTTGGTCTGAATGGGTTCTTCCGGTATATCAGCAATTCTACAGGCATGAAGCACATCCCGATCTTTCTCCGTGAAGAAATCCGCCTGTTCCTTAGTGAAGAAATCGTAATCGTTCTTTCCCAACATTTCATCCCGGGAATAACCAAGCAACTCCTCTCCCGCACGGTTGAACAGGATAAAACGTAGTTCCTTAGCATCCTTGACGAAGATCATATTCGGGATATTCTCAACAATCGAGTCCAAAAACGCTGTGACTCTGCGGATCTTCTCATCCGCTCGTTTTTGTCTGGTAATATCGCGGATAGTTCCCTGATAACCAATAATCTTTTCCGTTTTATCTTTTCTGGCAACTGAAGTTATGAGAGCGTCGATGATTGTGCCGTCTTTTTTTCTTAAAGAAATCGGTTGTTCCTCAAGATACCCTTGTTTGTCAATAATCTGTAGATGCTCCTTCCTTTGATCAGGATTTGCATATAAATCTTTAACCTGCACATTCAGAAGTTCTTCCCGGCTGCCATACCCAAAAAGTTGAACCGCAGCACTATTGAGATCAAACCATCGACCATCAACTGACGTAATAAAGATGCAATCTCTGGACGTATCAAAGAAGGCCCGGTATCTTTCTTCCTGCTCTTGAATTATCTCTTCTATTTTTTTACACTCGGATTCTGATTGTTCGAGTTCTTTGATTCGCTGTTGTAATAGTTGATTTTCTTCAAACAGTTCTTTTTTTGTTTTAGACGGTGCCGTCATTGAATACCCCCCCATACCTAATACGGCTGGCATTGGTAATTTATTTAAAAATTTTATCACAACTGAGCAAAGTAATGGAGTTAAAAAAACGACGGTAAAAGATGTAGAATTTTGCGAAGGATTATTTGATTCCGAAATGAATTTCAATTAAAGAAAGCTTCCGGTTCTTTCAGAAGCTATCTTTATTTGTTTCCTTTTTATTCCTGTTCGATGATATGTTCAGGCTTTACAAGCCCTTTGACGACTGATTTTCCGTACTCTCTCCCTTTGTTGAAAGCATCGATGTTTTGATCTCTTGATGCCTGCGGGACAGAATCAATGACGGCTTTTCTCAAAGCGTCGCCATTCACAAGATTATGTTCAACTGCGGAGAAAAATCCCAGCATTACAATATTGGCCATCATCTTGTTGCCCAGTTTCTCGGCAAAGCGGGTCGCCGGAATACTGTAGGTCTTGCAGTTTATATCTATTTTTTTGGTGCGGACAAGATCCGTATCCCAAATCAAAGTTCCCCCGGAGCGCAGTTTCTTGACGTTTTTTGTATATGCTTCCTGGCTCATACAGACAAGGATTTCCGGATTTTCCACACACGGAAATAAAATTTCTTCCGGACTGATTATAACCTGGCTGGAGCACGCTCCACCACGGGCTTCCGGTCCGTAGTTTTGTGTCATAGTCGCATGCTTCCGATCATAAAGAGACGCCGCTTTCCCCAGAATGTCACCGGCCAGAACAATTCCCTGTCCACCGAAACCTGTTAATAATACATGTTTTTCTTTAATTGTTTTCATCCGGATTACCGTACTTTCTAATCCTCGGAATGCATTGGCCGCCAGTGCGGTATCTGCAGGTGGTTAAACTTCGCATAGTTATCTAAGAATGTAGGACGTTCGATATCCACAAACTTTCCTACGACGATTTCCTTGTCAATATCCATCAACGCATCCTTCGGATCAATATCACCCCGTATTACCGAACGGCCGTGGTAGAATTTCAGCATCTCCAGGGCGCTGCCCATGCGATTTCTCCGCCCGTAGGAAGATGGACAGGGGGAAATGACTTCCACAAAACTAAAGCCGGTCTTGAACAACGCCTCGGTAATCGAACTGCGCAGGGAGCGAACCTGCATTGCCGTCCATCGGGCCACGTAAGTAGCCCCGCAGGAGGAGGCCAGATAACAGAAGTTGAACGGCTCTTCGGGAGAACCGTTGACTGTAGTTGTTGTTTTAGCGCCCAGCGGCGTACTGGGAGCCTGCTGACCGCCCGTCATTCCGTAATTAAGATTGTTTACGCAGACGACGGTAATATCCATGTTTCTGCGGGCGGCATGAATGAAGTGATTGCCGCCGATAGCAAAAAGATCTCCATCGCCGGATACTACGATAACTTTTGTCTGCGGCCGCGCCAGTTTCAAGCCGGTGGCGAAAGGCAGCGCCCGGCCGTGGGTCGTATGAAAGGAATCAAGTTTAATGTAACCGGCCATTCGTCCGGTACAGCCGATTCCGGAAACCATTGCTATCGAATTGGGATCCCAGCCGGTATTTTTTATCGCGGCGATAACGGCGCTGAAAACAGTACCGATACCGCAACCCGGACACCAGATATGGGGAATTCTTTCTGTCCGGAGCAGAAAGTCCATCGGATGGGATTGAGCACTTTTAGCTGCTTTTTGTGTTATCATTGCTTCCCCTTTACAGCTTTATGAATGGCGCCGAGAATCACAGAGGGATGGATGATGGCGCCGCCGTAATTTGATACCAGAGAAACCGGACAAGCGCCGCACGCACAGCGTTCCAGCTCCAGAACCATTTGGCCGCCGTTTATTTCCGGCATGATGAATGCCTTAACCTTGGGGGTAAGCGAACGAATCAAATCTTCCGGAAAAGGCCAGACTGTTTCCAATTTGATGAGCCCCGCCTTTATCCCGTCGCTTCGGGCATCGCGCACTGCCTGCATCGAAGATCTGGCGCTGATTCCGTAAGAAACAACCACTACCTCGGCGTCATCAATGAACATGTTTTTCGTCTTGATGATTTTATTGCGGTTATTGCGAATTTTATTAACCAGACGGCTGACCATTTCCTCCTGACCTTTTGCATCCATCGCCGGATACCCCCGTTCATCATGGGTTAGTCCCGTAACATGAATCCGGTATCCGTCTCCACAAATAGCCATCGGCGCCACACCGTCGGCATCCGGCTTAAAAGCGAGATACTCTTCGCGGGAAACCGTCGGTTTGCGTCTGTTGATTATCTCTATTTCATCTTCGCGCGGAATTATGACCCTCTCATTCATATGCCCGATGACTTCGTCGGCGAGAATAATGACCGGAAGACGATACTGTTCACTGAGGTTGAAGGCCCGGATCGTGAAATCAAACATCTCCTGCGGGCTGGAAGGAGACAGGGCTATAATTTCATAGTGACCGTGGGAGCCCCAGCGCGCCTGCATCATATCACCCTGCGCCACCAGCGTCGGCAAACCTGTACTGGGACCACCGCGCTGTACGTTGCAGACGACACAGGGCGTTTCCGTACAAATACCCAGACCGATATTTTCCATCATCAATGAAAAACCGGGCCCCGATGTACTGGTCATCGATTTCACCCCACCCCAGCTTGCACCCAGGATGGCCGCCATAGAAGCTATTTCATCTTCCATCTGTATAAAAATACCGCCTAACTGCGGCAAGCGTTTGGACATGGATTCAGCAATCTCTGTTGCCGGCGTGATCGGATAACCGGCAAAAAAACGGCATCCGACAGCTAACGCCCCTTCGCAGCAGGCTTGATCACCATTGATAAAATGTATTCCTGTTAATACTTCTTTTGCAGACAAATTGGTTCTCCTTTGTAACCTCATTCATCAATATCGCCGTCTTCCACGCTGTAAATGGCAAATTCAGGACAGAGAATTTCACAGAAATGACAGTTAACGCATCTGGAAGCGTCAATTACCTCTGGTATATGGTAACCTTTTTTATTGAAAACAGACGACATGCGTAAAACCTGCCTCGGACAGTTGGCAACGCAAAAACTGCAACCTTTACAACGGTCTTCAATAACAATAACATGCCCCAACCGTCCTCTTCTGGCTTTAGTTTCATCCGATTTGCTTACTGGGTACTTTGCCTTTTTTTGCATATTATACACACTCGACTTTACGCATTATTTCTCGTCCAAGGCTTCCTGCAGAATTGTTTACATTCGCATTGTAATCGGGGTATTTCGGTGGCAACCGGTTCCCTGAGTGTTGACTTTATCATAAAGTGCGCAAACAAAATAACTGTGTGCCCATATACGAATAAAGGGACTCTGTCAAGGTAAAATGCACAAATATTATTGTTAATGGAATATTGATTTGATAATTTATCTTAAAATTGCTAATAAATGACATTTTGTGAAAGGTAAAAAATACGCTCTTAAAACGGAAACGGGAGATATGGGGAATGATCGAAAAAGAAGAAATCGCCAAGATTAAAAGCGCCGCAGAAATTTGGGAGAAGGAAAAAGTGCAAAAATCTCTCAGCCGTGAAAAAGAACGCAAAGAAACATTTACCAGCATTTCCGGTACGTCCATTAAAAGATTGTACACTCCGCTGGAAACAGCGAATCTTAATTATAATGAAGATTTGGGCTATCCGGGGCAGTTTCCCTTCACCCGCGGCGTCCAGCCGACAATGTATCGCGGACGTTTTTGGACAATGCGCCAATATGCCGGATTCGGCAGCGCGCGGGAAAGCAATGAACGTTACCGCTACCTGCTCAGCCATGGGCAGACGGGCCTCAGCGTCGCCTTTGATCTTCCCACCCAGGCCGGCTATGACAGCGATCATCCGCTTTCCATGGGCGAGGTGGGAAAAGTCGGCGTAGCTATCGATTATATCGGAGACATGCGCGAACTGTTCAGGGATATTCCTTTGGACAAGGTTACTACATCCATGACCATCAATGCTCCCGCGACCGTGCTTTTGGCCATGTATCTGGCAGTCGCTGATGAGCAGGGGGTCCCTTATGAGAAACTTGGCGGCACGGTGCAAAACGATATTCTCAAGGAAATTACAGTACGCGGTCAGTATATTTTCCCTCCCCGTCCCAGCATGAAGCTGGCTGTGGATCTGATCGAGTATTGCTTCCAAAATGTTCCAAAATGGAATTCCATCAGTATCAGCGGTTATCATATACGTGAAGCCGGCTCCACCGCGGCGCAGGAAGTCGCCTTTACCATTCTTGACGGCATCGCCTACGTTGAGGCTTGTATTGATCGCGGTCTTGCCGTCGACACCTTCGCCCCCCGTCTCAGTTTCTTTTTCAATTCCTTTACGGACGTTCTCGAAGAGACGGCCAAGTTCCGGGCCGCCCGCAGATGCTGGGCCAGAATAATGAAAGAGCGTTTCGGAGCAAAAGACCCCCGTTCAATGATGATGCGTTTCCATGTGCAAACAGGCGGCGTTACGCTTACGGCGCAGCAGCCGCTGAATAATATTGTTCGGGTTGCCCTGCAGACATATGCAGCGGCCCTGGGCGGCTGTCAATCGCTGCACACCAATTCCTTCGATGAAGCACTTTGTTTGCCCACGCAGGAGGCGGTAACGGTAGCGTTGCGCACGCAGCAGATTGTCGCTGAAGAAAGCGGCGCCACCAATACAATAGATCCGCTGGCCGGATCATATTTCGTGGAAGCCATGACCGACAGGATTGAAGAGCAGGTAATGGCGTATATCAAAGAAGTGGATGAAATGGGCGGAACGCTGACCGCAATTGATAAAGGTTTTATCCAGAAGGAAATTCAGCAAAGCGCATACCGGTTTCAAAAAGAGATTGAAAACGAAGAGCGCGTGTATGTCGGCATCAACAAATATATCATGGAAGATGCACCGCATTCGAATCTCCTGAGCGTGGATATAAAAGTCGGTGAAAATGAGGCGGACAAAATCCGGGAAATGCGCGCCAACCGCGACGCGGCAAAACTGAAGGCAACGCTGGAGAATTTACGCAAAGACTCCAGTGAAAACAAAAACGTCATGCCCGCCGTTATCGAGGCGGTCAAAGCCAATGCAACTATCGGTGAAATCTGCAATATTTGGAGAGAGGTTTATGGAGAGTATAAGCCGCAACAATTTTTTTAAGGTTATTTAAGAAGATCGCAGGAATTGGAGAATTGCTGAATGGACGAAAAAAGAAGAATCAGGATAGTTCTGGCTAAACCCGGTCTGGACGGACATGACCGTGGAGCAAAGCTTCTCGCCCGCATATTTATGGAAGCGGGAATGGAGGTTATCTATACGGGTTTACGGCAGACCCCCGAAATGATAGTCGAAACCGCATTGCAGGAAGATGCCGACGTGATAGGCATAAGCAGCTTATCCGGCGTACACAATTATTTTTTTCCACGGGTAATGGAGCTGCTGCGACAAAAAGATAAAAATGACATTCTGGTTGTCGGAGGCGGCATCATTCCGTATGAAGACATCGCACTGCTGAAGGACTCCGGTGTAGCCGAAATTTTTGGACCGGGGACATCCACACAGGAAATTGTTAAATTTATCCGGGAACATGCACGTAAAGAAGGATAAAATTCTTCAAGGAGAAATCATGAAAATTCTGAAAGTTGAACATATAGGTATTGCCGTGAAAAATAATGATGCGGCGAAAAAACTTTTTGGCGATATTCTCGGTCTTCATTATACTAAAAGCGAGATTGTTGCCGAGCAGAAAGTTAACACGACGTTTTTCGAGGTCGGCGATACGCATGTGGAACTTCTGGAGGCCACCTCGCCCGACAGTGCGATTGCCAAATACATTGATAAAAAAGGTGAAGGTATTCAGCATATAGCTTTCAGTGTAGAAAACATTGAAGAATCACTTGAAGAACTTAAAGCCGGCGGTGTTCAATTAATTGATGAAAAACCGAGGCGCGGAGCAGGCGGAGCAAAAGTTGCCTTTCTCCATCCCAAGTCCACTTTTGGGGTGTTGATCGAACTCTGCGAAAAGTAAGAAATAAAAAAGCTGAAGCGGCAATGCATCATTATAACATGCATTTGCACTTCAGCTTTTCTGATTAGACTATTTCCGGATAATCCTATTTAGCTGCTTTCTGCAAATCTTTCACCTTATCTGTCTTCTCCCAGCGGTAATCATCCATAAAAAGCGTACGGGGTATTTTTCGATAAATATCGCCGTTCAGCAGATCAAATTTTTCAATCATGCCTTGCGGTGTCAAATCAAATTTCTCTTCAATGATTTCTTCCAGGCGGTCATCGGAAATTTTGCCCGTACCGAACGTGTTGACATAAATGGAAAACGGTTTGGCGATGCCGATGGCGTAGGCCAGCTGCACGGTGCATTTGGAGGCGAGTCCCGCCGCCACAATGTTCTTGGCGACATAGCGCGCACCGAAGGCTGCCGAACAGTCGACCTTTTCGGGCGTTTTATTGACGACCGCCCCGCCTCCCAACTGGGCGCCGGGATATCCGCCATAAAACTGCACAACCAGTTTCCGCCCGGTCACACCGGAGTCGGCCGCACTGCAGGAATTAACGGCGTTCCATTCCCCGGTGGGATTGAATAAAAATTCCGTTTTTTTATCCACATATTCCTTCAGACAATCAAAAGCTATTTTTTTCGCCCGGTCGCGAACCCTGCTGCGCGCAATCTTGACAAAGCGATAATCAATCGAATTGGACATCAACACTTTGGCCACACGTACCGGCTTGCCGGTTTTACTGTCATAATCAACCGAAACCTGCCCTTTTCCATCCGGGGCAAAAATCGGGTCCTGACAGAACTCAAAGGCCCGCATCATTTTATTAGCCAGAAGGTAGGGCAGAGGAAGGAGTTCCGGCGTTTCATCACAGGCGAAACCGTACATAATGCCCTGATCGCCTGCTCCGATTTCATTGTACTGGTTCAACAGACAACTCGTACCCTGATTGATGTCCGGCGACTGGGGAATGATGGCGTTGAGCACACCCATTAAATGTCCGTTCAGTCCCACGGCTGCGTGGTTATAACCAAGCTCAATAACCGAATCTCTGACAATTTTATCAATGTCTACGTATACTCTTGATCGAACTTCACCGCCGACCATACATATTCCCTTGCCCAAAAATACTTCGATGCCGCAGTGCGGCATATTCGCCAGGGTCAGCTTGTCTTTTTTCTCTTCATCGAGAATGGCCGCAATGACATTGGCGGCGATAATGTCGGCGACCAGATCAGGATGACCGACTTTGACGCTTTCCGAAGAAATTTGCATAACTTTCTCTCCTTGCTGATTTTTTGTGCGGGTTTTAAGAATCAAAAAAAACCCGCGCCAAAGCACGGGTTCAATTGATATTTCTTTTGATCTTCAGTGCTTTAGCACATTTATAGAGCGGAGCAATTTACTTTTAAATCACCGCTTTCTTAATTACATATCACATCAACTTCTAAAATCAAGAATAATTTTGTTATTTGTATATCTTTGTATATAAGCAGCCCTAAACAATCAGTTCGGCAAGAGGCGCATATTGCATGAAATGCGCCTCGGCGACAGGGCGACTGGTCAGATTACCCTGAAAAGTATTGATTCCGCGGGCAAGTGCGGAGTCCGTCCGCAAAGCTTCCCGGATACCTGAGCGGACGATTTTCAGAGCATAGGGTACGGTAACATTGTTCAGAGCGTAGGTTGATGTTCGGGGAACCGCGCCGGGCATATTGGTCACACAGTAATGGATGACTTCGCCGACGCGGTAGACGGGGTCGCTGTGCTTTGTCGGTCGGGAAGTTTCCACGCATCCGCCCTGATCAATAGCCACATCCACGATAACGCTCCCCGGCTTCATCGCAGCCACCATCTCCCGCGTCACCAGCTTCGGCGCCTTTGCGCCGGGAATGAGCACGCTGCCAATCACGCCGTCGGCATGTTCGACGGAATCGGCAATATTCTGAAAATTGGAACCGAGCGTCGTCAGATTGCCGTGCAACACTTCATCCAGATAACGCAGACGATCCGCATTGCCGTCAATGATAGTGACATGAGCGCCCATGCCCAGGGCTATTTTTGCAGCATTGCTGCCCACTATCCCGCCGCCGAGAATCACTACATCGGCCTGACGGACACCGGGAACCCCTCCCAGAAGCTTTCCCCGTCCCCCGTTTTCTTTCTCCAGATAGTGGGCGACAACCTGGACGGACATGCGGCCGGCCACTTCCGACATGGGCATCAAAAGAGGCAACGCTCCGCTGTCCAGTTGAACAGTTTCATAGGCTATAGCCGCGGTTCCCGACTCCAGAAGCGCCCGGGTCAGTTCAGCTTCGGCCGCCAGATGAAGATAGGTGAAGAGAATCATATCCTTCCTTAAGTAACGGTACTCTGTGGGCTGTGGTTCCTTTACTTTCATGATCATCGTCGCCCCTTCCCATACAAGGGCGGCATCCGGTAAAATCCTGGCTCCTGCGGCCAGATATTCCTGATCGCAAAAGCCGCTGCCCTCCCCCGCACCGGACTGCACAAGAACTTCGTTTCCCGTCTGAACCAGCATCCCCGCGCCTCCCGGCGTCAAGGCTACCCGGTACTCGTTATCCTTAATTTCCTTTGGAATTCCTACATTCATAGAGATTCTCCTGTAAATAGAAGTTAAATTCCGATCCTTTCCTTCAACAATGTATATCGCTTTTGCGTCTTATTGTTTCTTACCGCAATCGCCATTGCCTTTTTTGTTCCGACAATCACGACCAGTTTCTTGCCCCTGGTGATGCCGGTGTAAAGCAGATTCCTCTGTAGCATAACGTAATGCTGAGTCAAAATGGGCATCACCACCGCCGGATACTCCGACCCCTGGGATTTATGGATGGAAACGGCATAGGCGTGAACCAGTTCATCCAGGTCCGCGTAGTCATAAATAATCTCGCGCTCATCAATAGCCACGACGATTTCCTTCGCCTCTTCATCAATGGAGGATATCATGCCGATGTCGCCATTATAAACTTCTTTTTCATAATTGTTGACCACCTGCATGACCTTATCGTGAACTTTATAAAGACGTCCGCCGCGCAGTACGCCTTCCTCTCCCGGATTTAACGCCTTTTGAATTTCTACATTCAGATTGCCGGCTCCGACCGTTCCCTTGTGCATCGGTGTCAGCACCTGAATGTCATTGATGCAATTCAGGCCGAACCGCCGGGGAATCCTTTCTTTGACCAGGCTGACGATCAGCTCTAATGCTTTCTGCGGATCTTCCTGCTCTATAAAATAGAAATCATCCAGTTGACCCTGACTCGCGATTAAATTGGGAAAGGCTCCTTCGTTGATTCTATGGGCATTGACGATTATTGAGCTTTCCCTGGCCTGACGGAATATCTCGTTTAATTGAACAACTTCAATCGCTCCGGAATCAATGATATCCCGCAAAACATTGCCGGCTCCCACCGACGGAAGCTGGTTGACGTCGCCGACCATTATAAATGTGGCATTAACCGGCAGCGCCTTGAGCAGATGATGCATAAGCAGAGTGTCCACCATCGAAGCTTCATCGACGATCAGCAGATCGCAGACGAGGGGAGATTCTTCATTCTTCTGGAAACCGCCCCGGCGCATATTGTACTCCAGCAGACGATGGATCGTTTTTGCTTCCTGGCCGGTGGCTTCGCTCAGGCGTTTAGCGGCTCTGCCCGTAGGAGCGGCCAGCATAATCCCGGCTTTAATGGCTGAAAATATCTTCAGGATGGCATTGATGATGGTCGTCTTCCCTGTGCCCGGCCCCCCGGTAATCACCATAACCTTATTTTCCGCCGCCCGCCGGACGGCTTCAATCTGTTTTTCAGCCAGCGTCATCGACAGCCTCTCCTGCACCCACTCGATGGCTTTTCCGGAATCAATTCTCCGGATGGATTTAGGCGCCGCAACCAACTTCTTCAGACGTTCGGCAAGATATTTTTCCGCCGTATAATAACCGGAAAGGTAAACCGCTTTATTGTTTTCCTGATACTCGGCAAGATTCAAATTTATATCCTCGATGACGACACGCTTGTCCATACTGACAGCGGCCATCGCCCGAACAATAATTTCCCGATCGATGTCGAGCATCTCCCTGCATTTTTCAATCAACTTTTCGTATGGAAAATAAACATGTCCTTCGTCCGCTATTTCATGGAGGACATAAAGTATGCCGGCTTGCGCCCTCAACTCGGAATCCTTCGCAAAGCCCAGCTTTTGAGCAATTTTATCGGCGGTGAGAAACCCGATGCCGAAGATATCCGTCGCCAGCTGATAAGGATTCTCCTGAACAATTTTAATTGCGTCGTTGCCGTAGCGTTTGTAGATTTTCGCCGCGTAGGCGGAACTGACGCCGTGGGACTGCAGAAAGATCATTACGGCCCGAATTTCCTCCTGTTCCTCCCATGCCTTTTTAATTCTGTCGATGCGCTTTTGACCGATGCCTTCCACAGCGGCCATTTTTTCAATCTCATTTTCGATTACATCCAGCGTTTTCTCTTTAAACATCTTGACGATGCGTTTGGCCATGACCGGACCGATGCCTTTCACGAGACCCGAGCCCAGATATTTTTCAATTCCGTGGACGCTGGCGGGAGTGGTGGTCTGGCAGAAGACGATCTTAAACTGTTCGCCGAATTTCGGGTGATTACCCCACTCGCCTCTCATTTTGATAATTTCGCCGGGTGTGGGATTGACGATGTTGCCGATAACGGTTACCGGTTCGCGCACCCCATAGACCTTTACTTTGGCAACCGTATAACCGGTATCCTCGCTGGTGAAGGTTATCCGTTCAATTTGACCCTGGAGATCGGTGAGGTTATTATTTGTCATCATGAAGAATATTGATCTCGAACTAATTTTTAAATTTTTCTGGAAAGGCGGTAATGCCCTGATTCTTTTTTTACGTTCTGATTTCCTAATTAATTAATCTTACTTTAATATTTACCGCAACGGCAAAACTTTTGCAATATTTTCCGGATTGCCAACTCGAGACTATTCCTTATTAAGTTTGATCCAGGCAATATTTCGCATAAAAAAAGGCGCTCCAAAAATATATACATTCCTGGAACGCCTTTTGATCTTTATACCTGGCTATAATTAGCGAGGAATTACGTTTTCCGCTGCCGGACCTTTTTTGCCCTGAACAACATCAAAGCTGACAGACTGTCCTTCCGTCAAGGTTTTAAAACCGGAACCCTGAATAGCGCTGAAATGGACAAAAATGTCCCCGCCATCTTCCTTCTCGATAAATCCAAAACCTTTACTCTCGTTAAACCATTTTACTTTACCTTCTGACATAACTGGAATCCTCCTTTCCTAAATTTACCAAAAGTCGAATTCCCGTAAGACAGAATAAAAAAACCACCAAGTCTTGATTCCAAAGAGCATGGTGGTATTCTTGCACTTCAAATCCTTGTAACTCAACTTTTCCTGTAACTTCTTAAAATAATATTTAATCGATACAGTTGGACGCTTAATACTTGATTAACACTTTCTTGTCAAGCTTTATTATTTAATACTGATCGTACAGCGTCCAGTGCTCCAAAGGACGCCTCTCATCCTGTGGCGACAGGGGCGCTATTTCTCTGATAAAACGTGAAGGTGACAATGTCAGCGCTCCGGCGGAACGGGTGTAATCAACAACGGGAGAACTCAAATAAAGTTGATCTTTCGCCCGCGTCACGGCGACATAAAAAAGCCTTCTTTCTTCTTCTTCACCACCCGGTTCTTTCAAGGCGCGCTGCAGAGGAATCATGCCGTCGGCGCACCAGATTAAAAAGACATAAGACCATTCGAGGCCTTTGGCCTGATGAATGGTGCTTAAAACAACTCTGTCATCCTTTTGATGTTCTTCCAGTTCTTCTTCTGTGTTCATATTTGTCAGCAAGGCCAACTCGTTCAAGAAATCTTCCATCTGAGAAAATTTAGCGGCAAAATTTCCCAGTTGAATCAAATCATCCTCGCGCGACGAACCGTCAGAATAATTATCCTGCAAATAAACACGATATCCTCCCTTGTTTAACAAGGCATCGATTATTTTCTCCGGAATCCTCTCCTCCGGCAGCAGCTCCAGTATTGTGCTGATCGTATTGCGGCAATCTTCAATACCCGGTTTTGCCGCTTTGGGCGTTATTTTCAGAAACTCGTCGCCAATTACTGCCGCCAGCGGATTTTCTTCCCTTCCCAAATACTTCCAGAGCTTTTCTACCGTCGCCTTGCCGACTTTGGGGTACATAATCAGAATACGCCGCCAGGCCAGTTCGTCATGTGGATTAACGATAATTCGCATATAGGCGGTAACATCCTTGATATGCGCCTGCTCAAAAAAGCGGATGCCGGAACGGACATCAAACGGTATGTCGCGCCTTACAAATTCCATCTGCACTTCCATGGAATGGTAATGGGCGCGGTAAAGTACGGCGATCTCTCCCAGCGGCACCCCGCTGCGGGCGAGCTCCGTTATTCTCTGGGCTACAAAATCGGCCTGTTTGAGCACATTTTGCGCTGAAACCATCACCGGCCGCATGCCACTGGCGCGAACAGCCCTCAATTCTTTGGGAAACTGTTTTTCATTATTGGTAATGCTTAAATTCGCCAGATGCAGTATCTGCGGCGTGCTGCGGTAATTCGTTTCCAGCTTGAAGATTTTACAGTCCGGGTAGCGATGAGGGAAATTGATGATGTTGCTGAAATTCGCGCCGCGAAAAGAATAGATACTCTGGGAATCGTCGCCCACGACCATCAGGTTTTTATGTCCCGACGCCAACAGATCGACCATATCGGCCTGGATTATATTGGTATCCTGGTACTCATCGACTAAAACATGCTCAAAACGCCCGGCATATTTATTTAATAAATCCGGATTTTCGGCAAGCAGCGTGCGGCAGTTGCAGAGCAGATCATCAAAATCCATCACGGAAAGATCTTTTTTCTTTTGTATGTAAAGCAGGGCAATCTGATTGATTTCATTGAATAGATGCAGAAAAAAAGGGTATCTCGTCTGCAGGATGTCTTCCAGTGTATTTTGCGTGTTTACAGCGAGGCTGACAATTTCGGCGATTACATTATTCCGGGGGAATTTAGTCAGTTTCGGATTGATTTTCAATTCCGCCATGCAGGTGGAAATGAGCTGGCGGGCATCTTCGCTGTCCAGAATCGTAAAATTGTTTTTGTAGCCGAGACGAAAAGCGTAACTTCTCAGGATAACGTGGGCTATGTGATGAAAAGTGCCTCCGAGAATCTTTCCGGTGTACAACTGGAGAATGTTTTCCACACGCCCCAGCATGGAACGAGCGGCTTTGTTGGTAAAGGTTGCCAGTAAAATCCGCTCCGGTGGAACACCGCTTTCCAGCAAACGGGCGACACGATAGGTTAGAGTGCGGGTTTTGCCGCTTCCTGCTCCGGCCAAAACAAGAAGCGGCCCGCCCTCTTCCATTACAACCCGATATTGCTCGGCGTTGAGTTCTTTTTCATAATCGATCATTTAAAGAGTGATATTAGAGCGCCTTCTTGATTGCTTCCACAGTATCCTTCGAGCTCAAAGACAGGAAGTTTTTGAGCAATCCTTCTTTCTCGTAAAAACCGATCAAAGGAGCCGTTTTTTCGTTGTACGTTTCCAGACGATAAGAAATTGCTTCTTCCGTTTCGTCGGCCCGCTGAACAACCGGACTGCCGCACTTTTTGCACTTGTCGCCTTCAGCCGGAGGATTGCTTTTGACATTGTAAATTTCCTGACAGGCAGAGTTGGAACAGGTTCTTCTTGTTGTCAGCCGGTCCAATACAACTTCACGGGGCACATCCAGATTAGCGACAAAATCCATTCTAATATTAAGTTTCGCCAACAGCTTTTTCAGGTCCTCGGCCTGGGGGATTGTCCGCGGAAAACCATCCAGGATAAATCCTTTCTGACAATCAGGTTCCTGCAGACGGGCTTCCATGATATCCATAATTAAGGAATCGGGAACCAGGTCTCCCTTATCCATATATTCTTTTGCTTTCTTGCCCAACTCCGAACCTTCCTTAACCGCTGCGCGCAAAATATCACCGGTGGATATCTGCACCGAACCGTCGAATTCGGTTAATAGTTTGGCCACAGTACCCTTCCCTGCTCCAGGGGCGCCCAACAATATTATTCTCATGATTTCCTCCACATATTTAATCTTTGATTGAATGAAATGCGCTTATAAAGGATAACATCTTATTGGTCAAGGCAATATAAGTCATACTATGTGATTCTCTATTAAATTTAACTTTATTTTAATTTGACAAGACTATAAATATTGATTATTGTAGGAACAAATATACATTGTGAATTTGCAATAGCGAAAGATCCCACCAAACAACAATCAGACATCTTACAATACACTATGGATGGCAATAAATGCTGAAAGAGAATAAAGTAAACAGTGGCGTGAAGCTGGCTATCAGCGGAAAAGGCGGCGTAGGAAAGACCACGCTCGCCGCTTTTGTTATCAAAGAAGTCTCGCGACGAGGGATGAAGGTCGTCGCAATAGATGCCGACCCGGATGCCAATCTGGCGCTTGCTTTGGGGATGCCCAACTACTCTTCTATTGTTCCCATCGCCGACATGAAAGAACTTATTGAAGAACGAACGGGAGTAAAGATGAGGTCAATGGGAACATTTTTTAAAATGAATCCGACTGTAAGCGACTTGCCGGAAAAACTCTCTATTACCGAAGGGAACATAAAGCTAATGGTTATGGGGGGCGTTAAGAAAGGCGGCGGCGGTTGTGTATGCCCTGAGAATGTCCTGCTCAAATCTCTCGTTTCGCATCTTGTTCTCAATCGCGACGAGGCCGTAGTCATGGATATGGAGGCAGGGATAGAACACCTGGGCCGCGGCACGGCAGGTGCCGTCAACTGCTTAATTGTCGTGGTGGAACCGGGGAAGAGAAGTGTTGAAACCGCCCTGGAAACAAACAGATTGGCGCAGGAGATCGGATTAAAAAAAGTTGTGATAGTGGGCAACAAAGTCCGTAATAAATCAGACAGGGAATACTTGAAAAGCAGCTTGCCCGATTTTACTTTTCTGGGGTTTATCCCGTATCACCAGGATTTCATTGACGCGGATATCAACGGCGGCCAACCCTTTGAATCGGTTAAAAGTCCGAAGGTTATTTCGGAGATCGCAAGGATTGTAAACAGTATTTTGGCCTAGGAGTCTTTCCTCTGCTGAAAAAAGAACAATATGAAAACGTCTGGGAAGAGTTATTACAAGAAGCCTTTTAACTCCTGAAAGGAGATTAGAGGAATGAATATAGTAATAATTGGTTCAAGCGCTGCCGGACTTTCTTGTCTTAACACCCTTTGCAAAATTTCCCCTCAAGCGAATATTACCATCATATCCGCCGAGAAATATCCTCCTTACTGCCGATGCCTTCTGACTTATTACCTCGGCAATGCCATGCCTGAACAGGAATTAACAATCACAAAACCTGCCGACTATCCATCAAACGTACAATTCATCCTGGGACAAAAAGCTGAGCATATAGATCCACAAAGAAAGACAGTCCGCCTTTTGGACGGCAGGGAGCTTGGCTACGACAAACTTCTTATTGCCGTGGGCGCTGACGCGATAAAACCAAGATACTGCGCTGAGGGGAAAAGAACTTTTACCCTGCGTTATCTGGATGACGCCAAAAAAATAGCCGAGGCGACCAAGGGAAGAGCTGTCGTATCAGGGGGCGGCTTTATCGGAATAAAAACCGCATACGGTTTGCTGGGGCGGAATATCAAGACCAATATGGTAATCACTTCCCCGTACCTTCTGGCCATGGTTTTAGATGAAACGTCCGCCCGGCATCTGGAGAAGGATATTACCGGAATGGGCATAGGAATCATAACCGGTGAAGATGTCATCGATATCGGCCTGGGCAATGATGAGCTAAAGGTTTATCTGAGTTCCGGCAGAGAGTTGGAGACCGATGTCGTTGTGGCCGGCAAGGGCGTCAAGCCATCGGTAGATTTGGCGCAGGCATCGGGCATTAAAGTCAATGAGGGGATCTCCGTCAATGAATTTCTGGAGACGTCAGCCCCGGATGTATTTGCGGCCGGCGACTGCTGTGCGACGATGGACCTGGCCCGGAACAAACTTCAAGCAATCGGCCTCTGGCCTACGGCCATGGAGGAGGGCTATTTTGCCGCGTTGAACATGTCCGGCGCCGGAGCCCGTTATCCCGGAAGCATTGGGATGAACAGTTTGAAGACGAAAGCTTTCCACCTTATATCGGCAGGAATATTGAAAGGCGAACCCGGATTAACCGTCTACGAAAAGCATATACCGTCCCGAAAGCAGTTTAGAAAAATTGCTTTCCGGGGCGACGTGCCGGTAGGCATGGCGTTTTACAACTGTCCCGAAGAAGCCGGACTGTTTGTCAGCTTAATTAAAAAAGCTCTGCCCCTGATGGTAAATCCGGAAAAGGTCGTAAACGGTGATGTCAGCATAAGTGACATCATGAAACCTTTGTAAAGGAGGAGGTCTTAATGAAAACCGTAATTGTTAAGCCTGAACGATGTGTGGGCTGTCATCAATGCAGCTTTCAGTGTGCGGTTGCCCATTCCACAAGCAAAACCTCCATGGGGGCCATTTCCGAATCCATCCTTTCCAAGCCTCGTATTCGCATCTATCTTTCCAGCGGCAAGGAAAATTTTCCGAACAAATGCCGGCATTGCGAGCCCGCCCCCTGCGAGATGGCCTGCATAACCAAAGCCATTTACCGAGAAACAAAGAGCGGTATTGTTCTTCTTAATCAGGACAGGTGCATCAATTGCGGGATGTGCGCCATGGCCTGTCCATTTGCCGTAGTCAGGTATTATCCATACATCCTCAATAGAGAGGCGGCGCATAAATGCGACCAATGCATAGATCGTCAGAAAGAGGGAAAAGTCCCTGCCTGCGTTGAAGCCTGCAAAGCGGGGGCTCTATTGTTCGATGAAGTGAACAAGAAGATGGACGAGGATACGGAGAAGCTTGCTTCTCTTATCTATCTGGGAATTCGGCAGCGGGTGCAGGAGCCTGATACGTTCTCCTCTCTGATAGCTTATAAACAGCAGCTCAATGAAATAAGAAGGAGGCAGTCATGAGCGAGTTCAAAGATCTGACCATATGCAAAGATGCTCAAATAATGCTGAAGAAGGCGCAGGAAGACGGTATTGAAACAGCATGGGACAGATTAAAAAAACAGCAACCGCAATGCGGATACTGCGAACTGGGAGTATCCTGCCGTATCTGCGCCATGGGACCATGCCGCATCGACCCGTTCGGTGAAGGACCGCAGCTGGGAGTCTGCGGCGCCGACGCCGATATAATCGTCGCCAGAAATTTAGCCCGTATGGTGGCGGCGGGGTCCGCTTCCCATTCCGACCACGGACGCGATATTGTGGAAGTTCTGCATAAAATTGGTTTGGATAAAACCTCCGGCTACAACATTACAGATGCTGTTAAATTGAAAAGCGTGGCCGGAGAGTACGGCATTAAAACAGAAGGCATCAGTGAAAAAGAGATTGCCCGGCAACTTGCCGAAGCGATGATGGATGACTACGGCATGAAGAAGGATATGCTGACCTTTGTCGGCAGGGTGCCAAAGCAACGGATAGATGTATGGAAAAAAGCAAGGGTGGTTCCCCGGGGCATTGACCGGGAAGTCACTGAAATGATGCACCGCACGCATATGGGAGTCGATAATAATTATGTTTCCATATTGCTGCAGGCGGTCCGGAGCAGCCTCGCCGACGGATATGGCGGTTCCATGATCGGCACGGAACTGTCAGACATAATCTTCGGCACTCCCACGCCGGGCATGTCGGAAATAAACCTGGGTGTGCTTAAAGAAGATCAGGTCAACATTCTGGTGCACGGACACAGCCCCATCGTTTCTGAAATGATATATATCGCGGTGGAAGATAAGGAAATGCTTGCGCTCGCCAAATCCAAAGGCGCAACGGGCATTAATCTGGCCGGACTGTGCTGCTCGGGAAACGAGATGATGATGCGCAAGAAAATACCCATGGCCGGCAATCACCTAATGACAGAGCTGGTTATTGTAACCGGGGCAGTGGAAGCCATCATCGTCGATTACCAGTGCATCATGCCCTCCATGGGACAGATCTCGCAATGCTACCACACAAAAATGTACACGACATCCGACAAGGCAAAATTCAACTTTATGGAACATGTGGAGTTCACCCCGGAGAACGCCAGAGAGCAGGCGTTTAAGATAGTAAGGGAAGCGATAGAAAACTATGCGCGCCGGGACAAAAACAGGGTTTTAATTCCCGATGCTCCCGTAAAGAGTATGACGGGCTTTTCCGTGGAAGCAATTGTCGGAGCATTAGGCGGGACCCTTACCCCCCTGATCGACGCGATCAACGCCGGAAAGATTAAGGGCGCGGTCGGCGTTGTCGGCTGTAACAACCCGAAAATTAAACATGACTATGGCCACGTCGAACTTATCAAGGGATTAATCGCCAACGATATTCTAGTTTTAACAACAGGCTGCGTCAATGTTGCCGCCGGCAAGGCCGGGTTACAGGTTCCTGAGGCCAAGGAAATGGCCGGTCCCGGACTAAAAGAAATCTGCGGCGCGCTGGGCATACCTCCTTCATTGCATGTGGGATCCTGCGTGGATAATTCCCGGATCATGGTAATTGCCGCCGCCCTGGCCAATGCTATCGGCGTCGATATTGACCAGCTACCGCTCGCCGCCGCGGCGCCGGAATGGTATTCCGAAAAAGCCGTGGCTATTGCCTTCTATGCCATGGCGAGCGGCATATATACGGTCTTGGGCATAATGCCACCCATCGGCGGCAGCAGGAAGGTCGTTGACCTTGCCACTTCCGGTTTGAATGACGTCTTCGGGGCGTGTTTTGCCGTTGAACCGGATCCTGTTAAATCCTGCGCTCTCATTACTGCTCACATTGCCGCAAAGAGAAAGGCTTTGGGACTAGAAGTTTAATCACTACCATATGGGAAAGATATAAATCGAGATCGGGTTGTCTGAACCGGCAGATCCCGGATCGAGTCCGGGATGACATCGTTTTAATCCGAAATTACTTAATTTTTTCTTCGTGTTTTAGCATGAGTTGGAATTTGGCCGCGGGTACTTTTCTTAAACGCACAAAGCGATGTAAGCATACGGAATTACACACTGCGAAATATTAAATCACTCAAGGCTGCGGCGGTTTCGTCTCGGCTGATTATTTTTTTGGATAACGATTCAAGAAATGAAGGAGGAAATGGTGATGAAAGTAAAACCGTTTGTGCTCGTTGTTTTTTGCGTCTTTTTGTCATTGATATTTGCCGCCTGCTCGTCTGTTCCACTCATTCAGCGGAGCGACCCTGATGATCGTCTGAAGGGACTCGCGCAAGAGTCTGAAAACATTAGATCGTTGGGGGAGCGTTATTGGCTGAAATCTCTGAATTTTTGGGATAAAAATGAGATTTACAAAAAAATGAAAGTATCGGCTAAAAACCTGGGTGACGCCGGCAAAAACGATGCGGACGCCGCCGTCAGGCAGGCCGCGAGGAAGCATCTGGAGGATTTGTATCAAAACGAGAACCCGTTGATCCGCCTGGTTGCCTTCCGGGAAGTGCAAGACCAGGAGATCATCCGCAAAGCCGCCTTGCATGACAAGTTGCTGGAAGTGCGTTGCATTGCCGCATCCCGATTAAAAGATCCGGCGGTACTGACGGAGATGTCCCGAGCGGACGACGCTGCCGGACGAATCGCACGTCTGAAGATAGGATTGATGGATTCCGTTGTTGTGAAGACCTTCTCGCAGGAACCTGTTTTGTCGGTCGAAACGGAGACGCGCCTGCAAATATCCGGCCCCGTAAAGAGAGAGGGCTATTTCACAAACTTCGTTGTCCAGTCCGGTGATCAGGTTCTAATTAAAGGAGAAGAACGTCTGGTCATAAAGGGAAAAGCAGACGCTAAAGCAACAAAAACGCAAAGCGGCCAGACCATCTACATGTTGAATTTTGGATATCCTATCGGAGCCGGCGAGATTATTTCCAAAGTTTCTCCCGCCGGTAAAATGGAAAGCTACGGCGAGAAGTTCGAAATAATCGATCAACTGGATCTTGCCCCGGTTTTCGTTCTTTTTAATATGATGGTCAACTCAAATTTCCCTGTCGGCGCTGCGACTGAAATTGTTCATTCAACAAGCAGCAGCGATCTTAAAAACGCGGCGATTCGATACCTGAAGATGAAAAAATGAGAGACAGGAAGATTTTCATCTGTCTGATTGGCCGCCGATATATGGCATTAATATTGCTGAGAATAGAACCGACGTAATATTAATGCACCTTGTTTTCTTACAACAACACAACGACTTGATATTACGGAATATTTCCAATGACTTCCTTAACCCTTGATTAATGGAAGTCATAATATTGACGTTATGATAAGGAGTCTAACAACCATATGGAAACAAAACCTACCGGCAGCAACGCAGAAAATATCTTTAGTCCCAAGACCCAGACTATTGTCCAGAATGCGTCGAAACCCTTTTCAGACGAGTTAAAAACCGCCATGCGTCAGAAGCCGTCGACAAACGCTCCGGTGAGCAACAAACCTTTTGAATATATAGTTCAGAAGGGAGACAGCATCTGGAATATCGGGAAAATAAAATTTAATGTTGACCCTAACAAAATAGCCAGAGATAATGGCCTGACCAATCCTCATCTGATTAAGATCGGCCAAAAATTAATAATAAATCCGCCCACATTTCAGGACATTCAGCCCGGAGCGGGCGAGAAAATAACCGCAACGTGGTACGGCGCGGAACATCACAATAAGAGAACGGCCAGCGGGCAGCGGTTCAATATGTATCAAAACACTCTGGCCCATAAAACCTTGCCTATAGGAACAAGGGTTCGTTTAACCAATCCCCATAACGGCAAGGTTGCTGAAGGAATCGTCAACGACCGTGGCCCCTTCATTAAAGGCCGGGACGTGGATGTTTCCTATGCCATGGCTAAACAGCTGGGCTTCCTCCAAAAAGGTATCGCCAAACTCGTTATGGAAAAAATATAGATTTTTCAATCTGCGGTTGGAACATATGCAAATTAACACGGAAATCAGAAGAGCGAAGCTCAGGTTATTGCCAGGCCTGTATCCGGCGCTGAGCTCCCCTTCTGACGTACACAAAATCATTTTGCGGCGCGAATTTTAAAGGGTCAAAATCGAATATCCCTTTTCAATATAAGAAGACATGGAAGGATGTCCGCTCATATCTCCCACAAGGGGAATTCCCGTGGTTGAATTGTATTCAAGAACTCCCATTTTCGCCGAGCAGCCTTTGCAGATTGCGTCAATCAATTTCTTTTCCTTGGCCTTTCTGTATAAAGGGTTGTTGGACTCCTCCATTTCTTTTACCAATGTTACTGCTTCGCCTTCGATCACAATTTTCGCATCCATCCCTTTGCTGTCCATATCGAGGGCATTCAAGAGCACATGAACAAAGCACATGGGATTTCCTCTAAAAGCAAAAATGACATACCTATTCATTACCGTCTCTCCTTCCTCAATTTATTTGGAAAAGACTGTTACTCCTTAGTTTGAATATAAGGAATAAGGTTCAGAACAGTCAAGGATTTTCAGGTGCAGAAAATGACCTCATTTTTTCCCACACCTATAAGTTGGTCAAATTTTATTGACCGGTGAGAGTGAATTGCTTATACTTTTTTAGTCAGGAAAGCGTGGATCAAGCAAATAGAAAACTAATTCGAGAAGGAGGAAAGGATATGTTAAAAAATACCGTCTTCGTTTTTTTTCTTTTTGTGCTTTCTACGGGATTAGCAATAGCTGGAGAATCCGGCGCGAGGGGTAAAGTTCCGGATCACGGCCGGCAGCCCTGGGTCGTTGACATTGAAGATCTGACAGAGAAAAATGATAACTTCCGCACTACGATGTGGACAGGAATGAATCTTCAGATGACCGTCATGTCCATTAAGCCCCGGTGTGAGATAGGTCTGGAAATACACGAGAAAGGCGATCAATTTATACGTATAGAAAAGGGCCGGGCGCGTGTAGTCATGGGAAAGCACAAAGACAAGATGACTTTTGACAGAAAGGTCGCGGATGACTGGGCGATTTTTATCCCTGAAGGCTTCTGGCACAACATTATCAATGAAGGGGACAAACCGCTGAAAATTTACGCAATTTACGCACCGCCGGCACATCCGGCGGGAACGGTGCACCGTACTATTGAAGAAGCGGAAGCTGCGCATGGGCATTGACTAATACAAGGTTGAAATTATCGACATGACCAACAGCGTTTCGTTTTTGAACTGGGGTAATCTAGCCCTTCATCATCCTTCTGCGTTCCTTCTCGCCGCCCAACTGCTGAGTCTCATTCTCTACGTGGCTCTGGAAACTGTACCGGGTCAGCAGTTTATTCTTGGTATTTTCGGCATGCTGGTGCTTCTTCTGGTAGTCTGGGTCGTCATCCACAGTCCGGCGATCAACTGGATTGCCTGGATAATTGCCTCCCTGGCCATTCTATTTTCCGCGTTGTCCTGGCTCCTGTCCAACCCGGAGCTCCTGATATGGGCTGCGCTGCTGGAGGCTATGCTTTATTTTTACGGAGCGGGCGGTTTGATAGTTTATATGATGGGAGATGAACATGTCACGACCGATGACCTTTTTGCCGCCGGAGCCACCTTTACCCTCATTGTCTGGGGTTTTGCCTATCTTTACCTGGTCTGCCAGGCATGGTGCTCCGGGGCATTTTCCTACGCCACTCATCCTCAAGAACCGCTCAGTTTCCTCGAACTGCTGTCTCTAAGCTTTACTAATCTTTCGGCCACCGGCCTCAGTGACATTGTACCGGTTAAATCATCAGCGCGGGTTCTGGTCATGCTGGAGCAGTTTGCCGGCGTCGCCTATATCGCCGTAGTTGTCTCGCGGTTGATCGGATTGACTTTAAGCCGTCTTCATGACAAGGATGCACCATAATTTCAATTTCAGGGAAGTTTTCTCAAACGGACTTCCTTCAGCGTAATCTTCCTGTTGCCTCGCTAATACTCTCCGCCTCGTTTATAAGAGATGCTATCCTTGCTGCCTTTTCGTCCAGACTCGACAAGGGATCCTGTAAATAATGCTGGATCTCCAAAAAAAGTTTTTCGAATATCTGCTTGATTTCCTGATCCAGCCGGCTGCGAAACTCATCCCGGGAATTCGCCAGCCTCTGGCCAAAGTCACGCAGGATATTCGACCTTTTCCAGAGCAGGGTTACAGCTATAAGGCCGGCGCCCGCCAGAGCCAGGATGCCTCCCGTTATGTCAAACACCATAAGGTGTGTAGCGAAAGCAAGCACCGCACCCAGGGCGGCGATGCCTCCGCCGGCAAGTGTGAGCGTTCCCAGTTCGGAGCCCTGAATGGCTTTGTCATCAACTATATCCGCAATCCTGAGACCGCTGAGTTGCCGCTGCAGACGGTCAAGAATATCCGTTCTCTCGGCGGCCAGTGAAATATTTTCCCTGTTCTGGTTTTCCTGGCGATGCTTGACAGCCTTGGTCAACTCATCAAACATGGATTTGATCTCATCAGAGAGGTCTTTGGACCCCCTGATGGATTCCGCAGAAATTTCATCCTTTGCCGCGTTTTCAAAATTGGTCTGCAGTTCGTTCACCCACGTTTTCACGTCCTTGTCGCGAAAGATTGGAATCGCCCGGCGGAGAATGACCCCGACACTCAAACCTTCTGCAAAATCTTTCTCCAGTCTCGAAGAAAGCCGGTCATAAGAAACGCAGAGGCTGTCAACAACCAGCCGTCTGAGGGCGTTCGCCTTTTCCCGCCGTTGCTCCACCCTGGTCAGCAGTTCCTGGTAAAAAACCTTGTCCTCCGCTACGGCGGACTGCTCGCTGCGAAGACCGGCAAGCAGTCTGCCGGCGATGCTGCCGGCGGTCTCCCGTGTGCCTTCCACCTTCATTCGCCAAACTTCGCCGCTTTCCACGGCGTTGCTCAGAAATTGACGGAATTGTGCAAATCCGCTGTCCGCCGCTCCTTCCAGCTCTCTCTTTGCTGACACACTAAACACAACGGGATTCTGGATATTCCTTTCATGTGCATACTGCCTTACCCGTTCTTCGTTGGTAACCAGCTCTTCCTTAGTCGCCAGGTCGGCCTGCTGCAGAATAAATACCGTCTTGCGGCGCCAATCCTTGCGGATGAAATCCAAAAGATCCCATGCTGTGCCCGTATACGGATTCTTGGCCGGAAATATGAAGATAACAAGGTCGCTCCGGGGAATGTAATTTTCCGTAATTGTCTGGTGATGACGAATAATCGAATTAGTACCCGGAGTATCGACGATGGAAATATCCTTTAACACGGGTTTGGGTAAAGTGACTCTTTCCCAGTGATCTCCGAGGTTCGTCTTTGTTCGCTGCTCCCCGTAGACCAGCTCCTGTATTACAACGGTACAAGGATCGGGGGCGACTTCGCAAACATCCTCGCCGAGAAGGGCATTGACGAAGCTGCTTTTGCCGGATTTGACCTCGCCGACGATAACGAAAAGCGCCGCCGACTGCAGATGCATCAGCCGGTCCCGGATAATGCCGCTCGCCTCAATGTCTGCGCACTTTTCGGCCAGCAACAGGCAGCGCTGGAGAATTTCTCGCATCGAATCGTATTGTGTCTTCAGCTCAGGACTGAGAACAGGCTGTGTCATCGGGTTCCTCCATATTGTTCTTCCGGATTTGTTCAATGTCGAGGCGATAAGACAAGAGCCCGAAAATCTCCGGGCTCTTGTCCATTCACAGGATCATGCTTTTTTGTCGTCCTTGCCTGCGGATTTCAGGCGTTCTAGCGCCGAGTCCACAACCTTTTCCGCGTCAGCTTTAACTTTGTCAAATTTAGCCTCGGCCTGCTCCGCCAGGTTCCTGGCTTTTTCCTCGGCCTGTGCAGCCAGGGTCTTAGCTTTTTCAGAAAGCCCCTGCACCGCGTCGGGAATACCGTCGTGATCCTTATCCAGAGACTCTCGGGTCTCCTTAATCTTAGCCTCGGCCTGCTCCGCGAGGTCTTCTGCTTTTTCCTTCAGGTCTTCAGCCTTATCCTTTACCTGATCAATGATTTTTTTGAAATCCATGATTTTCTTCTCCGCTTTGATATGAGTTTAATTTTCGCGCCGTAAATTAGCGACTCTTATGCTGAACTGGTAATTTCTACCCTGCAGATCAGGATAATTTCAGCGCTCCTTTTACCTCATTGAGGAAAGACTGCTCGGCATTGCTGACGCGGACTCCACCGAAACCGAGAAATCCGCCTTCCCTGGATGCATTGGCCGCCTTCTCTGCAACAACCATAACCATCCGTTTGTAAGCCTGTATTTCGTCCGGCGTTGCTTTACGGCTCAGCAAATCCACTACTTCCGTAATGCGCGAAAGAACGGCGGATCTGAGATTGGTAAGCTGCTGCTCACGGCTGCCCTCTCCGAGCATGGCCTTCACCTCAGGCATACCAGGGATGCTCTTATCGTCGGCTATTGCTTTGAGCAGCTCGATGTTTGTACCTTCCTGGAGCGATCTGATCATCCCCATCATTCCGGCGGATGCTTCCTTTATGGATCCGATGATGCCGCTGGGATCGGCTGCCGACACACCGCTGGAAACAAGCGAGGGCAAACTCCGAAGGAGGATCCATTCTTCCGCAGTAAATGCATTTTGCACCGTCATTTTGCTAATCTCCTTTCCCCTTGTTTTCGAAAAACGAAAGTAAAATCGTCGATCATTTACCGGCTACCAGAATATCAATTCTCCGGTTCTTTGCGCGCCCTTCTTCCGTAGCATTATCAGCAACCGGATACTGCTCGCCGTATCCTTCGGCTTCCAGCCGCTGGGCATCAATGCCTGACTTTATTATTTCATCCATGGTGTTTGCGGCTCTTTGCTGCGAAAGCTTCAAATTAGCGTCCGCGGCGCCCGTGTTATCAGTGTAACCTCCGATTTTCAAGGTAACTTGCGGATAGGCTTTCATGATCTCGGCGATATTTTTCAGCTGCTCCATGGAAGAAGGTTTAAGTTTGGCGCTGCCCGTTTCAAACTCCAGACGGTCAAAGCTAAACCAGGTTTTCTTGTCGACCGGCCTGCTCTTATCTTCAATAAACGCAATCAGTTTTTTCTCAACGCCAAGCTCAGGAACATTAATTTCCACCCCGTTCGGCAGTTTGACCATCAGATACTTGCCCAGCAATTCGCTGACTTTACCCGCTTTTTCAATGGGGGATGCATTGCACATTCTGAGCAGAAGGAGAACGACAGCGGCAATGATGAGCAGCAGAAGCAGCCATTTCCAGATAGATGATTTTTTCTGAACGGTATTGGCAACACCTCCTGAAAAATCTGATTTGGAGAGATCCGAAAGATTTGACAGCCCCATAACACCGGCTAATCCCGCCGGAGCCGCATTCTTGAGGAAGTCGGCCCGGCCTGACAGCAGATTAGTCAGACCGGAGGCGCCCAGATGGGAACCCTTCACTTCTTTACCCAGAAATCCCAGGACCGCCGGAGCCACCAGCCCTAAAAGGGACGAAGCACCGCTCTTTCCGACACCGCTGGAACTGCAGATCCAATCGACCACCTGTGATACTTTATCCCCAAAAATCCTGCTCAAAAACTTGTCCCTATTTTCAGCAGATTCTTTGTGGCGTCACCACCGGCAAAAGCATTCGACAACCCCTTCAAGGTGTCCGCACCAAAACCGCCTTCCGTGATCATATTCATGATGTCCGTAGAACCCTGTGTCGTGGAACTTTTACTGGCAAGTCCGCCTAAAAGAGCAGCAATAATGGGGCTGAGAGCAGATTTTGTTTTGCTGGAATCTTCACCGACAAATTTCCCCTAACTGTCCAATAATCTCATCGCTGAACTCTGACTTTAATGATTCAAAAATATTCGTTGCCATGTCTTTTACCTCCTCTTGATAAGCTGTTAGGTTAAAAACATAACGCGTTATAAAGCACCCTTAAATTTCTCGGATACTTCACGAAATGCACCTTGCGCCAGAGCTTTCAGCTGGATTTTTCAGGGTTAGAATGCATCTTTAAAAGAACAAGCGCAAAAACGAAAAAAAGGGGACCGCGGCACCCTAATTCATTGATCAATTTTTTTGTTATATTAACTATATAAAGACCGCTTTTGTGTGTCAAGTAATTTTGGCCGACGCCGAGACGACTGCCCGCTGCCTTAATTGACTTATCGCCGAGTTTTTCTTATTCTGCATTTAAACGAACGAACTTCTTTCTGAAGTGAGACATATAACATTTAAGTTGTTTCATATTAAGCGGGAAGCGTTTTTGGTGAGGAACAATTTTTTAAAACAGCTTTTTTTTAATGAGCATCGGCAGGGTCAATACTGCCGGCAAGAAGGAGGGGAAGATGCGCTGGAGAGGTGAACGGGAAAGCGATAATGTTGAAGACCGCCGGGGAATGTCGATTTCCCGCGGCGCCAAGGTTGGTGGTCTGAGCGGTCTTGGTCTGGTGGCGGTCGTTGTCATCAGCATGTTTCTGGGAGTTGATCCGTCGGTTCTATTGCAGAATGTTTCGCAGCGGGAGACGACGCCCGTGACCACTCAGCAAGGCGTCGGCACCGCCCAGAATGATGACATGCGCAGATTCGTTGCCGTTGTACTGGCGGAAACTGAAGATGTCTGGGCCGAATCCTTTAATCGTTCCGGAAAGACCTATGTTCCACCCAAACTTGTTCTCTTTTCCGGCGCCGTCGAATCGGCTTGTGGAATGGCCGAGTCGGCTGTGGGACCTTTTTATTGTCCCCGTGACCAGAAGGTGTATCTTGATCTCAGCTTCTTTGAAGAACTGCACAAACGCTTCGGCGTTTCCGGAGATTTTTCCCAGGCCTATGTCATCGCTCACGAGGTGGGGCACCATGTGCAGACTCTCCTGGGCATAACCCAAAAAGTCGCCCAGCTGCAGCCGCGGCTCAGCACCGCTGAAAAAAACAAATTATCTGTTATGGTGGAATTGCAGGCTGATTGTCTCGCCGGCGTCTGGGCTCATCAGACGGAGAAGAAGCGCCGTATCCTGGAAGCCGGAGATATTGAAGAAGCGCTGAATGCCGCCAGTGCGATTGGAGACGATCGGATACAGAAACGATCACAGGGATATGTTGTTCCGGACTCTTTTACTCACGGCAGTTCGGCGCAGCGCGTACGCTGGTTCAAAACCGGTCTGGAACAGGGCACTTTCAACAGTTGCAATACCTTCCAGGAGAGCCGTCTTTAGAGCATTTCCGCTGCTCTCTGTTCCGGTGATTGCAGCATAATTAACGGTTGCAATGCGCTTATTGTGCTGCAGTCTTGCTTCTGCGGAAGATGAGACGGCCGGTTTTCCGGATGATCCAGATGCAAAAAAAACCGAGAAGGACAAGACAGGCAATGGGAACAACGAGAGCAAGAATGGCAATGACCACGGCTCCGACCAGTTCCAGCGTGGCGATCCATGGGTTGACCACCCCTGCCGTCGCCAGCGATGATTTGGTGCGCAGCGCCACCGTTGATCCCTGAATAAGCCCCGCAATTCCACCACCGGCAATGATCGCCAGCGTCCATTTTAGAAAGGGCGAAATGTCGGTGACCATGGATGCCGTAGTAATTGTTCCGGCGATGACGGCGGCGGGTGTGGCGATAGTGTCGAGTACCGAGTCAAACCAGGGAACGTAATAACCGATAATTTCGGCGATGGTCGCCGTGGTGAAAACCAGCGTGGCATAGGTCGTGCCAAGCCATTCAAACCCTGGCGACAGAGAAAAATAGCCTCCGAGCACTGCCAGGTTCAGAATCAACAGAGGAACAAAAATCCGAAAACCGCATGCTGCGCTCAGCCCGATGCCTATAGCTATGCCAATCAGTGAATCCATGGTCTTCTCCTATTAATAAACATACAGGCTGTTGTTCAAATCTCGTCAGATATACCCGCCGCTGCGAAACACCGTAAAATAATGAAAGCAGGAATTGCTGTCAAATTACCAGTGGCATTGGTAAAAATCAAGAAAGTTCCGGCTGCAGCAAAATCTGACTATTTGTTCTTTGTTTTTATTCACTAAATAAGCGCTAAACATGATCGGCCAAATGTATATATCCTTCAGATATAGTAAAATAAATTTTCGGATATATGGTGTTTTTTAAAGCGTGGACATAAATATGAAGCACAGTGTAATCAACAACATAATCTTTAATAAGTCACTAATATTATAATAAAGTAGGCAATCGTTCTTTTTTCCATCTCAACCTTGAAACCTGGCGATATAAGGCAAAAAATAGAGATACTATTTTAGTCGCAGCGCTCTATTAAGGAGGACACCGTGAGTGACCCTGTTCCTGCTGTAATTTTTTTTGATTTGGGTGACACACTGACAGACAGTCAGGGAAAGCGTTATGAAGATGCATTGGACACGCTTCAGATACTGTATGAACGCGGCTATCGTCTCGGTCTGATCTCCAATCAACCTTCCGGCACTACCGTCGGTCAGGTGTCGGCAACCTTAACCAGTCTCGCCCTGAATAAATACATTGAAGAAGCGCTGATCACCATTTCCACGGAGATACCGGGCAATGTGGGAAAACCTGCCAAACCAATCTTTGACCTTGCCCTGCAGAAGGCCCAGCATTTCGCTCCAAGCGCTCAAAGTATATTCATCACGGAAACAGCAGGCCATATTCAGGCGGCGCGGGGCTTCGGCTGGCGAGCCATCCTGAAGCGCAATACCGGCGCCTGTCAGCCGGGCGACGGTGAATGCGTTACCAGTCTGATCGGTCTGCTGAGTCTGCTTCCCGAAACGGCGGACATCGCCGGTACAAATTTTCATCTTGCACCGCCGGCAAAACTGGTCGACGGTTTATGGGCCGTGCCCGTCGATATTCAAAACATCACCGCCTCGCTGACGTTCGATGCCTCGACAACTTCAGGCACAGGCGATGCCACAATGGAATTTAAAATGGGGCCTCAGACGGGCTGTCCCATCTTTGATCTTCGGCAGACCATTACCGCCGTCTGGCTGGATGGCGTCGCCCTGCCGGTCGCAAAGATCGCCCGGCATGACTTTGGTGGAGGCGCAAACGCCGGTTTACTTATTCTGGAAGCGCCGCTCGCTGCAGGTACCATACACAATCTGCAGGTGACATATCAGATCGGCACTCCTCAGGCATCGATGGCGGGTTCGTATCTTCCGGCTATCCAATGGAGCGCCGGCCCCCGACTGGCGGTCAATTTTGGATTCACTGATCTGGGCCCGGGGCGTTATCTGGAATCATGGGTGCCCGCGAATCTGATTTTCGATCAGTTTGAGCTGGATATCGAATTGCGCATCCAAAACACAACGGTCGTTCATACCGTCATTACCAACGGCGCCGCAGCATCGTTAGGCCTTAATTCCTGGAGAATCAGCTGGCCCGCGCGTTCCACCGCCTTTTCACCGCTTTTGGAGCTGCGCCCCCAGGACACACTGGCCGGCGCCATGGACACGGTGATTTTACCTGTATCAGGCCAAATAGTTACTCTCGAAGCCTGGAAGCTTCCCGGCAACCCGCAGAGCCCTTCGAGCGGCGCTAATCTTCCCCTGGCAATAGACCAAATTAAAACCTATCTCACAAACAACGAAAACTCGAATGGCTCCTACCCGCACGGCAATCGCTTCGTTGCTTTCCTGCACCGGGGTGGCATGGAATACGATGGTGGAACCACGGCCACGACAGACTCTTTGCAGCATGAAACTTTCCACAGCTGGTGGGGGCGCGGCGTCAAGCCCGCCAGTCAGCCGGATGCCTGGTTTGACGAGGCCTGGACCGTTTACAACGACGAAGGGGCCTTGGGATCCCAGCCTTTCAATTTCACAGATCCTGCCGTAACCCTGTGTCCGCGCAATCCCTGGATTCGCAGCACGGCGCAAGGCTCGTATGATCTCGGCTGCCGTTTCTGGAAAGGTGTGGCATCTCTGGTCGGTGTAAATACACTGAAGACGCTCATGAGCGATTTCTACAAGCTGCAGCTCAGCAAACCGGTGACCACAACGGACATAGAACAATTTCTCCTCTGCCGTACGGGAAATACGCAGCTGGTCGATGCCTTTCACCGCTTTGTATATGGTTTTGCCAATCCGGCGGCGACGCCTGACGTCTGGCTTCGCGATGCTCCGGGCCACACGGGGCCGGACGCATGGCCCGGGGCTTTCTGGAATTCACCGGATATCTGGGTACGCAACAAGGATGACGGCGGAACTGCGCATCAACCGCCGGAATACGGCCAGTCGAACTGGTTTTACGCCCGTGTCCGCAACCGGGGAACAACGGCTGTTCGTCACTTCGTTGTCACCTTCAATGTAAAACAGTTCGCCGGAACCGAGTTCCTCTACCCCAATGACTTCCTGCCCTGCGTTGCCGCCGCTTCCGGCTTCGATCTGGCGCCTGGTGCTTCAGTAATCGTTAAGGCCCGCTGGCCGCGCAGCCTTGTACCGCCCCCCGGTGCGCACGCCTGCCTGCTGGCCACCGTGTTGACAAAGGGGGATCAACCTGTAGCCGGTCGTCATGTGTGGGAACAAAATAATCTGGCTCAAAAGAATCTCACCATTGTTGATCTGAAACCCAACGACTGGTTTGTGTTGCCGTTTGTCGTGGCCAATCTCCATTCCGCGTTAACCAGGCGCTTTTATATGGAATTGATCAGGCCTGAGGCGCAATTTAAACTGGAAGCCGGTCTCTTGCACAGTTCCCCGGAGGTATTCAAGCGTGTTTCCGGCCTGGAGATCATCCCCTTTGCAGAAACGCTTGAGCCGATGAAGAAAAGCATGTTGCAAGATCTGGACTGCGCCGGTCAGGCAGCTTTAAGAATGGATCGTGTCGAAGAACGGTCGTGGATGTTGACTTCTGAGCATCCCGGCTTGCCGAAAAAAAATCTTCCGCAGGGCGTGGAAGTAAAATTCCCTGAAGGCGCCACAGCAAGAATACCAATCTCCATACGCCGGCAGGAGCAGTTGACCTTTGGCCTGAGGTTGAGAGTCCCGCCGAATGCACGCAAGGGGGACGCAATTCATACTGACCTTGTTCAGCGCGATGCGAGAAGCAGGCGAATTCTGGGAGGCATTGCCGTTCAGATCAATGTCGTGTAGCAGCCTGCAACCGGAGCTCAAAGCTCTTTGACCACGGACACACATCTAATATAAGGAGAACCTGAACATGTCTGGAGACAAAGAACTCGTTCCACTGGAAGGCGAAGTTGTTGCCGGCGAGAGCGCCGGCGATACCGACCTGGAAAAATTATTTGAAAACATGTCCGAGGTGATACAGAATTCTTTGATGGGTTTTGTAACCCAGAACATCCGGGATGTTGACATGACGGCCCGCACTGCGGACGCACTGTTTAATCAGGCAAAAGTGCATGCTTTGCCGGAGACACTGTTGGTTTTGGACATACTCCGGCATGTGGCTGCCCTCTACACTCCTTTAACTCGGGCTGTAGTATTCCAAATGGAAGGACGTTTTTCCTGCGCCCTTGATGAAATTGCCAAAGGGCTGGTTGTCTCCAACGAAGCAATCACCATCATCCGGCAATATGGACAGCTTCCTGACGCGGACAAAGACCTGATCGATACCTACAGTCCCATCTTCAGCATTTTTCCAATCCTTTTCAGTGGTATGGATGCCTGCGTTCGAGCGGACATCGTTGGTTACTCGGGAGACATTCGCCGCTATAAAGAACTGCTCCGGACAGCGGTTCAAAAATATCGCCAGGTAGAAAAACTTCCGTCCAGCCTCAACCCGATGTTTCTGACGCTGGTCAACATGTACTCAACTATAGCGGATCGCCTGGAAACGCGTGCTGAATTCTTCGCCTCAGGCCAGGAGCAACGCTATCTGATCCCCGGCGGCGACAAAATATTCATTATCCATGGTCAAGATGAAGCCAAGTGGCGCGAACTGCGCGATCTGCTGGAGGATCAGCTCCATCTGAAAACAACGGTACTCGAAGAGGAGCCGGGGGCGGGTGAAACACTGATTAGAAAGTTCGAGAAGTCTGCGGATGACTCCTGCTACGCTTTCGCAATATTAACCCCGGACGACTTCGTTGCTAAAAAAGGCAAAAGTTACTTTCAGGCACGCCCGAACGTTATCCTCGAACTGGGGTGGTTTTACGGCCGCTACGGCCGGGATCGAGTCTGTATCATTAAGAAAGCCGGGACGGAGATGCCTTCAGACCTGGCCGGAATTCTGAGCATAGACTTCCACGATAGTGTCTCGGAAGGGCTCATGAAGATCCAGGCTGAATTACAGAAGGTAGGGATTCTTTCCGGTGACCGCTAGCCGGCAGCGCAGAGTTCACCAGCCGGCGCAAAAAAACCGGTGCAGCAGTGATCTCCGGCTTTTTAGCAATTCCAGCGTCTCCAATGATTTGCCTATCAGAACATTATTTTGAGCCGGGCTGCTTTACAATTTTAATTTCAAATATCTGCGGCCAAAATTTGCCGGTAACGAAAATTCTGTTTCTTTCCGGCTCGTAGGCGATGCCGTTTAAAACGTCTCTTCGGCTCGATCGGGGAAGCAGGGCCGGCAGGGAGCTTAAATCGACCCAGCTCAATACTTTGCCCGTTTGCGGTGAGATGCAGGCGATGAGATCAGTCGTAAAAACATTGGCCCAGATTTCGTTCCGTATGAATTCCAGCTCATTGAGATATGTTACCGGCATTTTCCCGTCCCGGACTTTAATCCTGCGGATAGCTTGAAATGTTTCCGGATTTAAAAAAGTAATAACCGCGGTTCCATCGCTCATAATTAAAGATTTTCCATCGGTGGTTAATCCCCACCCCTCACTCCGATAGGAAAATCTTCCTGTTTTTCTGAAGCTGGACAAATCATAAATAAAGCCGGTTTTATTCAGCCAGGTGAGTTGATAAATTTTATCATCAAGAATCGTCATTCCTTCGCCAAAGTATTCTTTGCCGAGTTCAACTCTTTTAATTACTTTTCCGGAACTCAATTCTATTTTTTTTAAAGCTGATTTGCCGTGAAGTCCGGTGGATTCATAAAAGTATCCCCGATGATAGACTAACCCCTGGGTGAAAGATTCCGGGTCGTGGGGAAAAGTTTCGACAACATGAACTCCCCATATGGGGACGCGGGTATTTTTTAAAAGACTGGCGGTCGATATTTCCCGGTTTTCGGCATTAACCGGCGTGAAACCGACAAGCAGCAACAATATCAGCGCCCAAAAATAAGAACGTAAATATCTTATTCTCATTTAGAAATCACTGAAACCGATTTCTCCAGCGTATTCAAATTGCCGCCTCCAGGGTATGCCGGGATGGGCCCGATCGATGTGGGCGGCGCCTACCAGTGAGATTGATTCGGCATCCGCCAATACCGGGTGGTGAGCGCTGAGAAATCCGATGTCCTCGGCAATTTTAGGATGATTTCCCGGCAGGCAGTCGCATTCCGTCACAATATTGATCAGGGCATTGACGGCGACGGTCTTATTCTTAATTATTTTCCAGATCGCGGCGGCGGTCTCGACCAGTTTTTCCTGGAACACATTAATATCGGTATCCCATATTATCTTTATTGCCGATACGGGGCACAGGGCGATGCACTGGGCGCAGCCGATGCATTTTTCCAGATCATAAGTGGGATATGTATTATGGGTTATAGCGGCGGCACCGGTCGGGCAGACATCAACACATTCTCCGCATCTCACACAGGTTTCTTTGATAAGCTCCGGTTTAGCATCCGCGTGCATGCGCTGTTTTTGTGCCCGCGACGCCAACCCCATGGACATGTTCTTGATCGCGCCGCCGAATGCCGCTTCCATATGGCCCTTAAAATGAGAAAAAATCACAAAGCCGTCGGCATCCTGCACAACCTTGCCCGTTTGTACCGTTTTAAAATGCTTAAAACCGGCAGCGAGATCAACAACGTCTTTTGCATTCAAGCCGTCGCCGATTTTCAGGGGACAACCTAAATATTTTTCCGTGAAACCATGCTGCGCCGCCGTGTTTATAGATTCCCAGCCGTTGCGGCGGCCGCCGGAATATAAAACCGTCGTATCAACAATAAACGGTTTTATTCCTTCCGCCTGCAGCCAGCGGACAATTTCTCTGGCATATACGGGCGGCAGAAAATTATGATTGCCTCTTTCGCCCCAATGCAGCTTGATTCCTACGCTGTCGCCGCTTTTAAACGGCTTTTCCGTTTTTTCCAAAACAGTTCTCAAAGCCGCTATCCTTGATTCTTCAGTACCGGAGCATTTCTGAAATTGAATTAATTTTTTCATTTTTCAAACAGCCTCCTTCCCAGTTTGGCATCTACAGCTCTGAGGTATACCGGAGTAAAAGCAGCCGGATCAAGCAATTCATTTTGCTCATATTTTTCACGTCCTAAAATACCGACGGCATAAGCCCGGACATGCTGATGCCCATTGGCGGCGATCTTTCCAGCTTTTGCCTTTTGCAGGAGAAGATCGCGGTATTTTATCGCGCCTTCGCCGACAAATATTATTTTTTCGTTCGTCTCCCGCAAAACATCCCGGGGATCAACGACAATTTCCGGAGATGTTTGATTTAACAGACCGTTTTCATTATATCTGTACGCCGCGGTGTAAACCTGGCCGCGGCCGGCATCCATTACCGGGCAAATTAAATCGTCGCTGCCGGTTACATTCAACGCCAGGGACGCCAGCGAAGATACTCCGGCCGACGGTTTACCGGTGGCAAGCAGCAATCCTTTCAGCGTACTGACTCCAACCCGCAGACCTGTAAATGATCCCGGACCCAGAGTGCAGGCAAAGAAATCAATATCCTCGATTTTCAATTTTAATTGTCTTAAAGCCTGGTCTATCGAGGGAAGCAGTGTTTCCGAATGATGCAACCCGGAATTGACAAGAACATCATACAAAATGACATCATCCTGCATTACTGCAACGGCGACGGTCTTAAAGGAAGTATCAAAGGCAAGGGTCAGCATACTATTTGAAATATTTGAAAATTTCATTAATTAGCGGCAGGTTCATTCGCTCGATATCAATCATGATCACGAAAAACATCAACAAAATTAAAATGACAAACCCCGCCTGCTGGGCAATCTCTTTAAATCTCATGCTTATTTCTCTGCGGATCACCATTTCTATGGCGTAAAACATAATATGCCCGCCGTCAAGAACCGGAATGGGAAAAAGGTTGATCACACCCAGATTGATGGAGAGCAAGGCCATAAACAGGATGAAAGGAATAATACCCTCCTTCACCTGTGCTCCCGCAACCTGGGCAATAAAAATCGGCCCTCCCAAGGTACGCGGCGAAATTGTGCCTTCCACCATTTTGACGACGGCAAGAACTGTCAGCTTGCTGATTTCCCAGGTCTTTGCACAGGCGGCAATAACTGCTTCCCCTGGATTCTTTTTCTCGATAATCGTCTTCCCCGAAGGAGAAACTCCGATGAGATAAGTCGCCACCTCCTCCCCAAACACATTTTGGGATTTGGCCGCCTTCGGCTTTATCAGAAAACGTTTTTTTTCAGTTTTTCTCTCAACTACAATTTCCGTTTCCCTGCCTCTTCCTTCGGCGATTGCGGGCCGCAGTTCCTCCCAGCGTAGAATTGGTTTGCCGTCAAGGGAGATTATTTTATCCCCGCCGGCCAGTCCGGCCTCATATGCAGCGGAGTCTTTTTGAATTTCACCGATTTCGGTCGTCATACTGGGGACGCCATACATGAAAATTATGACGAAGATAACCAGAGCCAGTAAAAAATTAAAAAGCGGTCCGGCAAAGACGATCAACATCTTCTTCCAGGTTGCCTGCTTTAAAAACGATCTTTTTTCATCTTCCGGCGAAAGCATTTCATCGCCCGCTTCGCCCAATAATTTGACAAATCCACCCAGAGGAATCCAGGAAAGGACGTATTCCGTCTCGCCAATTTTTTTACCGAATATTTTCGGGCCGAAACCCAGCGAGAACTTCACCACGCCGACACCGCAGGCCCTGGCGGCCAGAAAATGACCCAACTCGTGGATAAAAATTAAGACTCCCAATAGTACAATGACTGATATTAAGCTGATCAATAGGTGCCCCTCTCAATTATTTCTTTTGCCTGCATTCTCGCCCATTTATCGGCCTGCAGCAATTCTTCCAGGGCGGGTTTCTTGACAATCTTATGCCCGGAGAGAACTTTATCAATTATTTCAGGTAAATCAACAAATTTAATTTTCTTGTCGAGAAATGCCTCAACAGTTACTTCATTGGCGGCATTTAAAACGGCGGGCATTGTCCCACCGCAAGTTCCGGCTTCGTAAGCCAACCGGATGCAGGGAAACTTCTTCATGTCCGGTTGAAGAAATTCCAGATTTTTCGTTTTGGCCAGATCCAGCAGCGGCAAGTCGTTCTTTATTCTCTCGGGATAAGTCAAGGCGTAGGCAATCGGCGTTCGCATATCCGGAATGCCCATCTGGGCCAGAAGAGAACCGTCAACAAATTCCACCATGGAATGGACAACGCTTTGCGGATGAATCAAAATATCGATTTGCTCCATTTCTAAATCAAAAAGCCATTTGGCTTCAATGACTTCCAATCCTTTATTCATCATGGAGGCTGAATCGATGGTGATTTTCTTCCCCATTTTCCAGCGGGGATGCCGGAGCGCCTCGCTGACGGTAACTTTCTTCAGCTCGCTTTTTTTATAGTTTAAAAACGGCCCGCCGGAAGCAGTCAATATAATTTTTTTGATATTCCTGTGCTGTTGCCCCTGCAGACATTGAAAAACGGCGCTGTGCTCACTGTCCACCGGCAGAATGCTAACCCCTTTTTCTCTGGCCTTTTCAGTAACGATGCCTCCGGCGATAACCATTGTTTCTTTATTGGCCAGCGCAATATCTTTTCCGGCTTCAATCGCCGCCAGCGTGGGAAGCAGACCGGCTGCACCGGATATGGCCGAAAGAACAATGTCGGCGCCGGTGAACGAAGCAACTTCCTGCAATCCTTCCCGACCGGCGACTATTTTCGTCCTTGTTCCGGGATTGATCTGCCTGCGTAGTTCCGCGGCACTTTGAAGATCGCTGACAGAAACTATTTTAGGCCGGAATTTCTCGATTTGCCTGTGCAGCAGTTTGATGTTCTTTCCCGCCGCCAATGCCGCCACACGAAAGCGGCCGGGATTCTTCTCTATGACATCCAGAGCGCTGACTCCAATTGAACCGGTTGATCCTAGGACGGTTACCTTCTTCATTAGTCAATCACATAAATTCGGTAATAATAAACATAGGGAACGATGAAAAGAATACAATCCAGTCTGTCCAACAGGCCTCCGTGGCCTGGCAAGAGGGAACTGGCGTCTTTAAATCCATAATTTCTTTTGATTGCGGATTCGCTGAGATCTCCCAACTGTCCGATAATGCCGCCGATTAAGGCAAGAATTCCCGTTTTCACCAGAGAAATTTCGGGAAAGACAAAATGGCTGTAGAGCAGACACGCCACGGTGCTTCCCAAAATCAAACCTATCGTCCCTTCCACTGTCTTAGCCGGGCTGATTATGGGGCTTAATTTATGTTTGCCCAGATATTTGCCTACATAGAGAGCTGTTATATCACCGGCAAACGCCATTACTAAAACAAACATGATCCATGAAATTCCCCGTTCCAAATCTCTGAGCAAAATAAAATGAGACAGCAAAAACGGTATGTACATTATGCCCAGAACGACTTTGGCGACGGTCGTGACATCGAATGACGCATCCTTCACGGAAGAGAGAAATAAAATAAAAGTAAGAACTATGCAGAAAGCCAGGACGGGCAAAAGATACTGACTCCCGCCCAGAAAGACAACCAATGGAATTAAAACGGCAAAAAAAGTTCCTTCAACCTTTTCTTGAAGAAATCCCTTTCCCAAAACGATATTGTTGTATTCCCAGATGCCGCCGACCGCAGCTATCATAATCAACACCGTCAGGGCGAATGATGAGGCATAAAGAATAATTCCAAAGATGGTCGAGGCTAATATTACACCTGTAAGCCATCTTTTCGCCAGGGTACTCAACATAGTCTCACCTTTTTACCGGGTTTATTGCTTCTCACTATTTTTTTTTCAACTGTTCACTGGTGAGGCCGAAGCGTCTTTCTCTATTTTGATAAACGGCAATCGCTTGCAATATATCTTCTTTTGTAAAATCGGGCCAAAGAACATCAGTAAAATAAAGTTCCGTGTACGCTATTTGCCACAGTAAAAAATTACTGACGCGGTATTCTCCGCTGGTGCGTATCAGCAGGTCGGGATCAGGCATGGCGGATGTTTCGAGATATCCGCCGAACATGTCCTTATTAATGTCATCTATGGTCAGCTTATTATTGTTGATTTCCTGCACCAGTTTTTTTACGGCAAAGATAATTTCATCCCGGCCGCCATAGCTTAAGGCCAGATTTAAAACCATCTTGTCATTATTGGCCGTCAGCGCCTTTGTTTCTAAAAGTTTTTCTTTAACATTCCGGTTTAAATTATCAATTGCACCAATCGTTGTGAGTCTTATTTCCTGCCTTTGCAGCTCCTGCAATTCCTTTGTTAAATACTCTTCGAGCAGCGACATCAAGGCTGATACTTCTTCCGCCGGGCGTCCCAAATTTTCCGTCGACAAGGCAAAGAGGGTCAGATATTTTATGCCGATTTCACGGCACGTTGTCACAACGGTTCTTACAGCCTGTGCGCCTTTTCTATGCCCCCGGATTCTTCCCATTGCATGTTTTTTTGCCCAGCGGCCGTTGCCGTCCATAATGACCGCAATATGCTGCGGCAAATTATCCATGTCGATATTCATCAAAAAAACTACCTCAATACAGCAATCATCAAACACAAATGGGGAGCGAAAGGCTCCCCATTTGTTTGCCTGTATACATCTATACCTATATTTCCATTATCTCTTTTTCTTTTGCCGTAAGAATCTTATCCACTTTTTGAATACCGGCATCGGTCAACTTCTGGACTTCATCCTGCGCCGTAAAAACCTGATCTTCCGCCATCTTGTTGTTCTTTTTGGCATCTTTTAATTCTTCGTTCGCATCCCGGCGGGCATTGCGCAGTTTAATTTTAGCCTCTTCCGACATCTTCTTTACAACTTTAACCAGTTCCTTGCGGCGTTCTTCAGTCAACGGCGGAATGGATAGTCTAATAATTTTGCCGTCATTAGAAGGCATCAGCCCCAAATCCGACTTCTGAATTGCTTTTTCAATGGCGCCCAGCGCGGTCACATCCCAGGGAGTGATAACAATCAGGCGGCTTTCCGGAACGGAAAGCGTTGCCACCTGAGCAATAGGTGTCGGCGCGCCGTAGTAATCGACCTTGATTCCATCCAGCAACGAAACGGAAGCTCTTCCCGTGCGAACTCTGCTGAATGATTTATCCAGAGCGGATATTGTTTTTTCCATATCATCTTGCAGCTTTTGAAAAATCTGATCTTTCATATTAATCTCCTACGTAAGTACCAATTTTTTCACCGCAAATAGCACGTCTGATATTGCCTTTCTTTTGCATATTAAAAACAAGAATCGGCAGCTTATTATCCCGGCAAAGCGATATTGCAGTCGCATCCATTACTTTAAGATTTTTTGACAAAACATCAATATAACTGATTTTATCATACATAACCGCAGTCTTGTTCTTCACCGGGTCACTGTCGAATACTCCATCCACCTTGGTGGCTTTCATAATGACGTCGGCATTGATTTCCATCGCCCGGAGAGACGCCGCCGTATCGGTTGTAAAATACGGATTACCCGTTCCGCCGGCAAAGATGACTATCCGGCCTTTTTCCAAATGACGGATTGCCCTGCGTTGAATAAACGGCTCCGCAATTTCCCGCATCTCTATGGACGACTGAACACGGGTAGGAATACCCTGCATTTCCAAAGCGCTTTGCAAAGCCAGACTGTTGATCACCGTCGCCAGCATGCCCATATAATCCGCCGAAGTCCGATCCATGCCTCTGGAACTGGCCTCCAAGCCCCGGAATATATTTCCACCGCCGATGACAATGGCCAGCTGGATGTCGAGATCGGCTACTGATTTTATCTCTTCGGCTATAAAACTGGCCACTTCAGGATCGACCCCGGAAGACTGTTTTCCTAAAAGGGCCTCCCCGCTTAATTTTAACAGCACTCTTTTATAAACGGCTTTCTTCTTGGCAACCATTTATTTTTTGATTTCCTCACCCAGCTGAAACCTGGCAAACCTGCGGATCATAATATTTTCACCGGTATTAGCGATCAAGTTACTGATTAAAGTTCCTACCGTAATGTCCGTGTTTTTAATGAATTTCTGTTCCGTAAGGCAGACATCTTCATAATATTTCTTCAATTTGCCTTCGATAATCTTATCCCAGATCTTCTCTGGTTTCTTCTCTTCCCGCAGCTGGCTGCGGTAAATATCTTTTTCTCTTTCCAGCGCATCTTCCGGAATCTCGTCCGGTTTTACATAAAGCGGATTGGATGCCGCCACATGCATGGCTATGTCTCGAGCTGTCGTCTGGAAGGCGTCGGTTTTAGCTACAAAATCCGTCTCGCAATTTAACTCCACCATTACTCCTATACGTCCTCCCATGTGAATATACGAGGCAATGGTGCCATCTTTGGCCGCTTTGGAAGATCTCTTCGTCGCCGCCGACAGCCCCTTCTTTCTCAAGTAATCTATAGCTTTTTCAAAATCGCCATCTGAGGCCGCCAACGCTTCCTTGCAATCCATCATTCCGGCACCGGTTTTTGTTCTCAATTCTTTAACCATTGCTGAAGATATTTCCAATTTTTCTACCTCCTGAAAACTATTAAGATCATGTATTTTTATCTGAAAGTATTGTTCATTCCTGATTTTAATCTGCCGATTCTTTTCCCATTTCAACACTTTCGGGAACGTCCGTTTCGTTCATATTCGATTCAATTGCCGCCTGCATTTCTTTATTGGATTCGGCAGTCAGTCTCTCGTCAAAACGTTTTTTTCCTTCAATTACCGCATCGGCAAATCGTGAAGAGAAGAGTTTGATCGCCCTGATGGCGTCATCATTGCCGGGAATAATGTAATCGATATCATCGGGATCACAGTTCGTATCAACAATACTGACAATGGGAATTCCCAGTTTCTTCGCTTCCTGAACGGCAATATGCTCACGATTCGGATCGACAATAAAAATCGCCGCCGGAAGGGTTTTCATGCTTCTGATGCCGCCCAGGACGTCTTCGAGTTTTTCTTTTTCTTTCTGCAGCTTTGTTATTTCTTTTTTAGGAAAAGCTTTAATGGAATCGTCTTCAAACATTTTGGCCAGAGTATTGAGTCGGTCGATGCTTTTCTTAATCGTGACGAAATTGGTTAACATGCCGCCCAGCCAGCGCTGATTGACGAAGGGCATGGCGCATCGCGTGGCTTCTTCTCGAATGGCTTCCTGTGACTGCTTCTTGGTTCCCACAAAGAGAAGTTCTTTGCCTTCGGTGACCGTATCAATGACAAAATTGTAGGCGGTCTGAAACATGCCTACAGTCTGCTGAAGGTCGATAATATAAATGTTGTTCCTTGCCCCAAAAATATAAGGCTTCATTTTGGGATTCCATTTGTTGGTCTGATGCCCGAAATGGACACCCGCCTCGAGTAACAGTTTCATTGAAATTGCTGACATAATTTTCTCCTTAATTTGTTTTTTCCTCCCTCCCCTTCAACTTGCCCGGCACACTTAAGAACTAATAACTTAAGCAACATGCCCGCAATCCGGAGACGTGTGAAGTTGGGCGGCACTTAACATAAATAAATCAATTATTCAAGTTCAAACAACGGATATCAACTTGTTTCTAAATTATCGCCGTTAAGTTGTGTAATCGGCGTTGATTTTCACATAATCATATGTAAGGTCGGAGGTGTAAACAGAATATGATTTATCGCCGCCGCCCAGTTGAACATGTACATCAATGCGGTCCTTTTCAAATATCGCTTTTAATTTACTCAAACTGAAATTGGCGGGCGCATCCTGGGCGAACACCGGCAGGCCGCCAATCGACAGACTGACTTTTTCCTTTTCCAGAGGTATCCCCGAAGAACCTAGGGCGGCAAGTATTCTTCCCCAGTTGGGATCTTCGCCGAAAAACGCCGTTTTGACGAGATTGGAGTTGGCGATGGAATAAGCCGCTTTCCTGGCGTCGGAGCGTGTTTTCGCGCCTTCCACAGTGATTGCAATGAATTTCGTCGCGCCTTCGCCGTCTCTGACTACCGACTGAGCAAGCTCCATTAAGACGTCGGATAACATATCACGGAATCGCTGTAAACGCGCCTGCGCCTTTTCGAGTGGGTTGTTGCCGGCCAAACCGTTGGCCAAAATAATGGCCGTATCATTGGTGCTCATACAACCATCAATGCTTATCGTGTTGAACGTGGAGTCAATCGCCTGGTGAAAAACGGTATTTAAAGCCTTGGAGTCAATCAGGGCGTCCGTCATTACGTAGATCAGCAGAGTCGCCATATTGGGTTCAATCATCCCCGCTCCCTTGGCGATGCCGCAGATGGTGACATCCTTGGCGCCGACAATACCCCGGCGAATGGCCATTTTGGGATACTTGTCGGTCGTCATCATTGCTTCTTCAGCATCGGGGATCCCGAATTCATTCAGCCCCTTCACCAGTTTACCCAACCCGCTTTCTATCTTTTTAACGGGCAATCTCTTGCCAATCACTCCCGTGGAACAAACCAGAATATGCTCCTCTTTTATTTTCAGATGGCTGTTTAAGGCAGCGGATACAGCCAGAGCATCCTGATAACCTTCTTTCCCCGTCGCCGCATTAGCACAGCCGCTGTTGGTTACAATCGCCTGGGCAACGCCTTTTTTTACGCGCTCCATATCGATTAATACCGGCGCCGCTTTAAACGCATTTTTGGTAAAAACGGCGGCGACTTTCGCCGGTACGGTGGAATAAATCAACCCGATATCCTTCTTCTGGCCGTCTTTTATTCCAACGGAAATTCCGTTAGCCAAAAACCCGGGGACGCTTATTTTCGTTTTTTCATTCACCATAATGCCTGCTCCTTTTGATAACGCTTAAGCACCACAGCATTTTTTATATTTTTTCCCGCTGCCGCAGGGACAGGGATCGTTGCGACCGACTTTTTTCCCTTCCCTCTTCACAGTTTGCACATCCGGCGTATCTTCGCCGCGGCTCAGTATGTAATCCTGTTGCTGCTTGTGCCGGATTTCTTCGACTTCCTCTTCCCGCTGAATCTGCACCAGACACAACTTTTCCAAAGTATCCCTTTTCATCTGGGAAATCATTCCCATGAACATCTCATAACCTTCACGCTGATATTCACGAACAGGATCTTTCTGGCCGTAGCCGCGCAGCCCGATTCCTTCCTTCAGATGATCCATGGACAAAAGATGCTCTTTCCAATGGGAATCGATTGACTGCAGCATGATCACTTTCAATAAGTAATCCATCAGTTCTTTGCCGAAATTTTGTTCTTTGGCGCGCAGAAGTTCCTGTACTTTCTGCTTAATGTGTTCCCGTATCGCCTCGACGGATGTTATCTCTGATGAATTCATTATATTCAACTTCAAGTTGAACTGCTTGAGAATGGCTTCATCAAGACCCTTGAGGTTCCATTCTTCGGCATGTTTTTTCTCATCCACAAATTCAAAGAGAAGATCGTCGGTTACTTCTTCAATCATTTCTTCAATGTCATTCCATAAGTTCTCTCCCCGCAGCACTTTTATGCGCTGTTCGTACACCACCTTGCGCTGCTTGTTCATTACGTCGTCGTATTCGAGGAGATGCTTGCGGATGTCAAAATTCTGCCCTTCCACGCGCTTTTGGGCGTTCTCTATCGCCCGGGAAATATACTTGTGTTCGATGGGTTCATTTTCTTCGATTCCGACCCGCTCCATAATCGATGAAATTCGATCCGCGCCGAATATGCGCAACAAGTCGTCTTCCAGGGAAAGATAAAAACGCGAGGAGCCCTTGTCGCCCTGACGTCCGGCCCGACCGCGCAACTGGTTGTCGATGCGGCGGCTTTCATGCCGTTCGGTGCCTAAAATATGCAGACCTCCCAGCTCCGCTACCCCCTCACCCAGCTTGATATCCGTGCCGCGCCCGGCCATATTTGTTGATATGGTCACCATTCCCGCCTGGCCGGCCTGGGCTACTATTTCCGCTTCTTTTTCATGATTTTTTGCGTTGAGAACATAATGTTTAATTCCGGCGCGCGTCAGATATTTGCTCAACAACTCCGATTTTTCTATTGAGATTGTTCCTATGAGTACGGGACGTTTGGCATTGTTTAATGCTTTGACTTCCTCTATGACGGCATTAATTTTTTCGCGTTCCGTTTTATAAATCAGATCGTTTTCGTCGTCGCGGATCATCGGCATATTTGTCGGGACAACAACGACTTCCAGATTATAAATTTTCTTGAATTCCGTCGCCTCCGTATCAGCGGTTCCCGTCATTCCCGCAAGTTTCTTGTACATCCGGAAATAATTCTGGAAAGTGATGGAGGCGAGCGTCTGATTCTCCCTTTCAATTTTCACTTTTTCCTTGGCTTCCAGCGCCTGATGCAGGCCATCGCTGTAGCGCCTTCCCGGCATTACCCGTCCCGTGAATTCATCGACGATAATAACCTCTCCGTCTTTCACGAGATAATCGACATCTCTTCTGAACAACGTATGCGCTTTCAGCGCCTGATTGACATGGTGAACAATTTCGATATTGCGCGGTTCATAAAGGTTTTTTACATTTAAGAACCCTTCCACATGGGCCACGCCCTCTTCCGTTAAAACAACAGTGCGGCTTTTTTCGTCAATTACGTAATCCTGCTCTTTTTTTAACCGCGGAATTATCTGGTTGATTTTATAATATTTATCGGTTGATTCTTCCGAAGCGCCGGAAATGATCAAAGGGGTGCGGGCTTCGTCAATCAGAATGCTGTCCACCTCGTCAACGATAGCGTAATTAAATTCCCGCTGGACGTAGTCTTCCAGGCTGAACTTCATGTTGTCGCGCAAATAATCAAAGCCAAATTCGTTGTTTGTCCCGTAGGTTATATCGGCGGCATAGGCTTCTCTTCTTTCGTCGTCGTCGAGTCCATGAACTATAACTCCTACGCTCAGCCCCAGGAAATTATAAATCGGCCCCATCCATTCGGCATCTCTTCCGGCCAGATAATCGTTGACGGTAACGACATGGCAGCCCTTTCCTTCGAGGGCGTTAAGATATAAAGGCATTGTAGCGGCCAGCGTTTTCCCCTCGCCTGTTTTCATTTCTGCGATTTTGCCTTCATGTAAAACGATGCCGCCGATCACCTGAGCGTCAAACGGACGCATTAAAAGTGTGCGGCGTGATGCTTCTCTGGCTACGGCGAAGGCTTCCGGCAGAATATCATCCAGACTGGAACCCGCTTCCAATTTCTCTCTAAAATACGGCGTTTTCGCCCGCAGTTCGGCGTCGCTCAGGGACATCATTACAGATTCATGGCTGTTAATTTCTTTTAAAAGAATCGATAAACGCTTTAATTCCCTGTCGTTTTTTGTACCAATGATCTTTTTCAATAACTTTTCCAGCATTAACTTCACCTTAAAAAAAAACCGGTATTGTCACCGGCGAATTTAATATCTTAATAAGTAGTACTAAAAGTATTCTTTTACAGGTAAGATTCTTATTTTTAAACACATTAACTACGTTTTGCCTTCCTGTAAACAATTATCTCAAATATCTTCTGGGATTAACCGGTATATCATTTATGTAAACAGCATAATGCAGATGTGATCCCGTACTGCGCCCCGTATCTCCGACAAAGCCGATCACCTGACCTTTTTTAACCCGCGTGCCCGGCGCCACTGCAATCCGGGACAAATGAGCATATGCCGTCGTGAAGCCGTGGCCATGATCTACTTTTACCAGATTGCCTTCCGCAGAGTAGTATCCTGCATCCGCCACAAAACCTTCAGCCGTGGCGAGAACCTCCTTATTCATTCGAGTCGCGATATCCAACCCCCTGTGGAACTCGATACCGGCGCCGAAAGGCGATACCCTGGTGCCGAACTCGGAAGTTACCCAGCCTCTAACCGGCCAGATCAAGGGGATAGCGGTATAAACGGACTTCTGTTCCTGAAGAAAATTCAACAATTCTGCAAAACTTCGTTCCCTGATGCTGGCGGCGTCGCTCAAATTGCTGACGCTTTTACCGATTTCGGCTATTAATCTTTGATTATCCTGATGGAACAAATCTTTAATTTTTGAACCCTCCGGGCTTGATCCGCCGATGCCGAGCGGTATTATTTTATCCTCTTTTGTTTGAAAATCAGCTAATATTCGAATTTTTTTATCATACTGATTCAGTTCTTCCATCCGGTCGGCAAATCGATTCACTTTTGCCGCCAGATAAATAATTTGCAGAGATTGTTCTTTATTTTGTGCCTGGAGCCGGGCCAGTTCGGCCTGATCGCTTTTAACACCGGTATAATCATACAATGCATAAAATGCCAGGAAAACAGCAAAGACCGAACCGATGCATAAACTGCGCAATAAAGATCGCGAGATCGATATTTTTTTTATCGTACCGTTCTTGCGCGGACCGATCATCAATGTCAAGAAATTGTCCGACATTTTCGCCTTCTTTCTGTTTCGCCGTCTCTGCCAATACCTATAAGGAAAGAAGGCTAACATAAGAAAAGCCGAAAAGTCAAGAACTACCTGATTAAATTAAGGCTATTTCCATTTTAAAACATGATATTAAACAGATGCTTCCCCTTGCCGCATTGTTAAAAAAACAGCAAGGGGAAGCTAAAGTAATTGCTAACCATCAAGTTTATACTCTGCCGGCGGGCAGTCAAGATTTGGTAATCGTCATCAACGAGTCCCCTATCTCCACCTTATCACCGGGTGACACTATAACTTCGGCTACTTTGCCGTTTATTTCAGAAATGACGTTTGTCAGCATCTTCATTGCTTCCAAAACGATTAAAACCTGCCCCGCCGACACTTCGTTGCCTTCAGATACCGGTATTTCGTTTACGGTTCCCGACATTTGCGCACGGATATCACCTGCTTTGGCCAGATCGGCAAGTTCCTTGACGGAAATGGAAACTTTTTTCTTCAGCTGTGTGCCGGAGCCCGTGCGGCCTTCGCCTTCCTGCTCCATTTCGGTATATATGGGCTCAGTATGATGATCAACGATGAAATAAGTTACGGCGTCACCACTCTTAGTTTTCCGCTGCGGTCCTATTTCAATTGAATGTATTTTTCCATAGACATCTGTAATTTCAAATTTTTCCCCTAAGCTGAAGCCGCCCTTCTTAAACCATATGTAGGGGGGCAAAACCCATGTTTTTCCGTATTTGCTTTCAAATTTAAAAAAGTTGACGGCGTCATTGGGATGCTGCAGATATAAGACAAGTTCGTCCTCGGAAGCCTGCCTCCCCAGACGACGCTCCAGAATCTTTTTCTCGACATCCAGATCTATGTTTTCTATCTTCTGATAGCAGTAATTACAGTCCACATAATCTTTCCAGTCCGCTCCGAACACCGCCTTATAAATCTCATTGGAGGGCTTGTAAAACGGAAGTTCGCCGTACCTTCCCAACATCAAATTTTTTAAATCATCGCTGGCGTCCTTGTATCGCTCGCCTTTCAACACATTATTCACCGCCGTTGTCCAGAGGATCTGCGAACCCGGCGTCACACTCCACCAGTTACCTAATTCCACCTGCACACGCGGTAATTCTTTCTGCAGGATCTCCGGCATGCGGGATAAAAAACCACCCTTGACGGCTTGCTCAAAGCTCGATCCGGTTGCCCCACCGGGAAGTTTGTGTACCTGCACCGTGGGATCAAAACCGAGAAACTGCGATTCGAAATCCCGATAATGTTCTCTTTCCGGACGTAAAATATTCGATGCGTCCAGAACCGCCTGCCTGTCGAGCCCCACGGCCCTGTAGCCGTATTCGGCCAGCGTATCCACCACCGTGATAATCGGCGGCGGGCCGAAGAAACCGGTAAAGGCGTGGTCGGAGGCGTCGACAATCTTCGCCCCGTTGATGACGGCTTCAATTATTCTTCCCACGTCATTGCCGTCGGAGTTATGTCCATGGTACTGAATGAGCAAATCCGGATATTTATTCAAAATCGCCTTAACCAGTTGGCCGATCCGGCGGGGCGTGCCCAGACCGCCGTGATTTTTAATGCACAGGATTATATCTTCACCGGTAACGTTTAATATTTCTCCGACTTTTTTCACATAATACTCATCGGTGTGCTCCGGCCCCGTTGAAAAACAGATGGAAGGCTCCAAAATGCAACCCGCTCTTTTGACTTCTTCGAAGACCGCCAGCATATTGGGAATATGATTTAAAAAGTCAAAGACCCGCCAGACATGAACATAACGGGCGAAACTCTGCACGGTTAAACGAATAACATTTTCCGGATAGGGCCGGTAGCCGAACATATTAATGCCGCGGCAAAGATTTTGAAACAGAGTATCCGGCATATTTTCCGCCAAGACCTGCAACTTCTCCAACGGATTCATTTGCTTGCGCAGCATATCGACATGTACGGACGCCCCTCCTGATATTTCGAGGGAGAAGAATCCGGAAGCATTGCGCTCCCTGGCCACGAGAAGCTGCGTGTGGGGCATGATGCGATTTTTAAAATCGGACTGAGAAAGGTCTCTTTCCGTGTTGGTCACATAGTAGCCCTTATTGCGTTTGAGTTTATCAATGATGTATTTTGCGCCTTTTTCTCTTAGTTCACGGGGAGTTACTCGTTCGTCAAATACATTTTGTGATACTTTTTCCATAAAATACTAAACCCTGCTTTCTTTCTTAAAAATAAATCAATATGCGTAAGGATTCATTGCCCGGGCATGGATCTCCGCAATCAATTTTGTCAGTTTTGCTACTTCCCGCTCCTGTTCCGGATAATCAAAGAGCTGTTGATGAGTTTCGAGGTAGCTTGTATCAAATTTCCCCGCCTGGAAATCCGGCTCATCGCAAATAGCGAGGTAGAAGGGAATTGTTGTTTTCGGCCCGACAATCAGGAAGTTATTCAGCGACCGCTTTAATCTCTGGATGGTTTGTTCCCAGTTATAACCGCGCACCGTCATCTTCACCATTAATGAATCATAGTCGGTGGGAATGCGGTAACCCTGATAAACAACACCGTCCAGTCGAACTCCCGGCCCCCCCGGGGAGTGGTATACTTCCAGGGTTTTGCCTCCCTCGGGCATAAAATTATTTTTCGGATCCTCGGCGTTGATTCTGACCTGGACTGCTTTGCCCAGCATGTGCACCCGCTCCGCCGGAATATCCAGAACATTTCCTTCGGCGATCCGAATTTGCTGGCGAACTATATCGACCCCCGTCAGCTCCTCCGTCACCGTATGCTCAACCTGCAGGCGTGTATTCATTTCCATGAACCAGAATTCATCGGTTTTGGAATCAACCAGGAACTCGACTGTTCCCGCATTTACGTACCCGGCCTGCTTTGCGCCTTTAATAGCGGCATCGTACATGGCTTCGAGGACATTCGGCGGCAAATCGGCCGGTGCTATTTCCAGCAGTTTTTGATGACGGCGCTGAATTGAACAGTCGCGCGACCCCAGGTGAATTACATTTCCATGATAGTCGGCCAGGATCTGTATTTCAATATGACGGGGAGATTCAATACATTTTTCGATGTAAATCCTGTCATCGTTGAAGGCGGTGCGCGTTTCGGCCCGGACCAGCGGCAGCTGGATTTTCAGTTCTTCCCAGTTCGCGATTTTGCGGATCCCCCTGCCTCCTCCGCCGGCGGCCGCCTTAAGCATCAGCGGATAACCGTATTTTTCAGCAAATTCCTTCGCCTGCAGTATTCCGGCCTCTCCCGGCGCCAGATCACCCGTACCGGGAATCGTGGGCACGCCCGCTTTTTCCATAATTCCCCGGGCAACGACTTTATTGCCCATGTCTCGGATCACCTGCGGCGGAGGACCGATGAAAATTATACCTGCCTTTTCACAAGCTTCCGAAAAATCGGCATTTTCCGAGAGGAAGCCATAACCGGGATGAATGGCGTCGGCTTCGCTTTTACGGGCCGCCCAGATTATCTTATCGATATCCAGATATTCCTTGCGGGGCCGGTCTCCGATCATTATGGCGTCATCGGCGGACCGGATATAATTCGACTCTGAGTCCGGTTTTTCATAAACGGCGATCGCCTCAAGATCCAGTTCCTTCACTGTCCTGATTATACGTAAAGCGATTTCTCCTCTGTTGGCAATCAAAACCTTCCTAATCTTTCTTTGTTTTACAGACATGACTTCCTTCCTTAAAATAAACTAATAATTCCGAAAAATATCACCCATCATTTTTACATGCAGATATGCCGTGGGAGACAACGCATGTCAAGAAAATTTGGAATGATTTCACTGAAAACAGCTTGTGATATGGGCGAGAGAGGCTGTCACCAGTTTCTCGTTTTATTGAAGGACATTTTATACTGTTATTATGATCAAGAGTCAATTATTTTATCGCTTTTCTTATCCTCTTTTGCTTGCATCAATCCGCATTTTCATATTTAATGCATCCGCTTTAGATTATATCAGCGGCAAAGGAATCATATTCTTCTGTGAAAAAAAAGAAAACCCCTGCAGTTAAAAACTTATATATCGCTTCTCTCGCACTTATCCTGTTGACCGCCTGCACGCCTTTCATCCGGACGAATGATCACAAATCAGTAGTTAATTCTCCGAACATCAACAATTCTTCACAGGCTTTAATAGTAACTAATGATTGTTCCCAATCTCCCTTTGTCAACGTTTTTCTGTTGAAAAAAAACGATGGTAAATGGGAATACGTTGGGAAATCAATGAGCGGAGTAATCGGTAAAAACGGCTTTGCCGCCCCCGGGAAAAAACGGGAGGGAGACGGCAAATCTCCTTCCGGCATTTTCGCTCTCAAAACGGCCTTCGGCTACAACGAAGCCATGCGGACAAAAATGCCCTACCGGCAGGCGCTGGCGGATGATTTGTGGGTCGATGACGTCCATGCCGATGATTACAACCGCTGGGTTAAAAAAGATCAAACAAAAGCGGTCTCCTACGAAAAAATGAGGCGGGACGACGATCTTTATAAATACGGATTTGTCCTTGAGTACAACACCGCGCCTGTCGTTAAAGGACATGGCAGCGCGATTTTTTTCCATATCTGGCGAGGGGAAAATATACCCACGGAAGGCTGCGTCGCCGTTTCCGAAGACACTCTCCTCAAAATTTTGGCCTGGCTTGATCCGCAGGCAAGTCCTCTGATTATTATGGGAACGAAAAATACAGTAGAAAGGTTGATTCCATGAAGTCAAAGCTTGTATTTCTTTTCTTTCTTTTCCTTGCCGTTTCGATTTTACAGTCCGCCGCCACCGCCTTTGCCGCCTGTGCCAGGATGCCGGAAGGCTTTGTCGACATAAAAAGCGTAATTCCGGATGTGCAGCTTGATATCCGGTATTTCGGTCCGCATAATTTTGTAGGGGAACAGGTCAAAGGCTACAACGCGGGCAAATGCATTCTGACAAAAGAAGCGGCGGCCGCGCTGGAGCAAGTGCAGAAGGAACTCAGGCAATTTTCTCTTTCCTTGAAAATTTACGATTGTTATCGTCCGCAGCGGGCAGTCGATCATTTCGTCCAATGGGCAGCGGAAATTGAAAACATCAAAACAAAAAAAGAATTCTATCCCGCAATCGACAAAAGAAATATCTTCAAAGACGGCTATATCGACAGCAAATCAGGGCACAGCCGGGGCAGTACGGTTGACCTGACTATCGTTCCGCTTCCCGTTCCCAAGCAGGAGGACTATATTCCGGAACAAAATTTATCGGCCTGCGATCTGCCCGCAGACAAGCGTTTCCGGGACAACAGCATTGACATGGGAACCGGTTTTGACTGCTTCTCGGAGCTGTCATCTACCGAAAATAGGAGCATCGGCCTCCAGCAAAGAGTAAACAGAGCGCTACTGAAATCGCTGATGACGAAACACGGATTTCGGAATTTCGAGAAGGAATGGTGGCACTATACGCTCAATAATGAGCCTTATCCCAATACCTACTTCAATTTTGTGATTGAATGAATTCGATGAAGATCAAGCTGCCGCCTTTTATCCGTTCTTATGGATTTTCGATAATTCTGATCGTATCCATCATTTTCGGTTCTATTCTGGGAATGATCTATAAAAAAGATGCCGTGGTCTTCAAACCGTTCGGAGATATCTTTCTTAATCTCCTTTTCACGGCGATTATTCCCCTGGTTTTCTTTTCTATTTCTTCCGCCGTTGCTTCAATGAGGGATATACGGCGCCTGGGCAAAATCATGGCGTCGATGATGCTGGTGTTTATTATTACGGGGCTTATCGCCTCCATTGTCATGATTGTCGGAGTTCAGCTCTATCCGCCGACTGCGGGCGCAGGCATCAACCTGCCGGCTGCAGTAAACATCGAGCGCTTTCAAACCTCCGAACAGATTGTCAATGCTTTCGCCGTCGCCGATTTTTCAGAACTGCTCTCCAAGAAAAACATGCTCGCCTTGATTATTTTCGCCATCCTGACGGGGCTGGCGACTTCCTCCAGCGGCAAACGGGGGGAAATTTTTGCGGGCTTTTTAAACTCCGGCGCCGACGTCATGATGAAGCTGATTTCCTTCATCATGTATTATGCGCCTGTTGGTCTGTGCGCCTATTTCGCCTATCTGGTCGGTGCTTTCGGTCCGGACTTGCTCGGCTCTTACATGCGGGCGATGATTTTGTACTATCCCCTCGCCATTTTATATTTCTTTATCGCCTTTACCCTTTACACATTTATTGCCGCCAAAGGAACGGGCGTGCGCAGATTCTGGAGCAATATCATCCCTCCGGCGCTCACCGCTCTGGCCACCGGAAGCAGCATGGCAGCGATGCCGGCCAATCTGGCCGCCGCCAACAAAATGGGAATCCCCAAGGATATCAGCGAAGTGATTATTCCCATCGGAGCCACGATTCATATGGAGGGCTCCTGTCTGGCCGCCATTTTGAAAATAGCATTTTTGTTCGGTCTGTTTCAGATGGACTTTACTGGAGCGGAAACAATTCTGACCGCCCTGGGCATCGCCCTTCTGACCGGTGTTGTTGTCAGCGGCATTCCCGGCGGCGGCACCATCGGCGAGTTATTAATTATATCGTTATATGGTTTTCCACCGGAGGCATTTCCGGTAATCACCATGATCGGCACCCTTGTCGACGCACCGGCCACGATGCTCAATGCCACCGGGGATAACGTCGCTTCGATGCTCGTCGCCAGAATGCTGGGAGGCCGAGACTGGATAAAAAACACCTAGCCTGAATTGCCGGTAATTTGCAGTTCGTGGCCGCTACTTACGCAATCACTCACTTTTGCCTTCCCGCCATACATTTATGTTAATTTTAATCGCACAATTTTGTTTCTTTGTGCGTTAAAAATCCATAGTTTTACCTGCAATTTTCATATACAATTTTATTGACAAAAAAGAATGCCGTATGATAGCAAAGCACGCTAATAAGTAGTCTTAAAATATTAATAACCATACTCAGCATTCGAAAAATTGTCGGTTTCGTTTTTCTAAGGGGAGCGCCTTTTGAAGCTACGCGAAGTAAAAGAAATCCTTGATGCAGAAGTTCTCGTTGGTGAAGAGATGTTGGATATGGAGGTTAAGACGGCTTTTGGGGCCGATTTGATGAGTGATGTCCTGGCGTTTGCCAAACCGGGCAGCTTATTGCTCACCGGTCTCACCAACGACCAGGTCGTAAGAACTGCCGACATTATTGAGATTGCCGCTATCGTTCTGGTGCGGGGGAAAAAGCCGACTCCTGAAGCTATTAAATTAGCCAAAGAATTAAAAATACCCATTTTGGCGACTAAATACATCCTCTTTGACACGGCGGGGCGGCTTTATACAAAGGGCATAGTTGGTAGTTTGGAAAAATGATGACATTGGAAGCAACAGAGGACATACCATATCAGCGCAGTTTTTATGTGGAGGGCGGCAATTTCAGTTACGCCGGAATAGTTTCGACCAGTATAAAATCCATCCTCAAGCAAATGGATTTTCCGAATGATGTAGTAAGAAAAACCGCCCTCGTTTCTTACGAATCGGAAATTAACATTGTTTCCTATGCCAGGAAGGGAGTAATAAAACTAACGATATTTTCCGACGTCATTCAGATAGAGGCAGTTGATGAAGGCCCCGGAATACCCAATATTGAACTGGCCATGCAGGAGGGTTATTCCACAGCCGACAACAAAATAAGAGAAATGGGTTTCGGCGCCGGCATGGGACTCTGTAATATCAAACATTATTCTGATTACTTTGATCTTACTTCAGAGGTCGGCAAAGGAACTTCCTTGAAAATGGTAATTAGAACACATTAAAGTTCCGAAGGGTTCTATTGTGAATATTGAAGCAATAATTAAAGATTTAAATTTAAAGGTTAGATCTGCGGAAAACAACCTTAAAAAAAATATTTCCGGAGGTTACACGGGAGACTTATTGAGCGATGTTATGGCCAACTCACACGAAGGAGATATCTGGATAACAAGACAAGTGCACCAGAATATTGTCGCCGTCGCCAGCCTGAAAGATCATGCAGGAATTATCCTGGTCAATTCCTGCGAACCGGCACAGGAAACCCTGGAAAAAGCCGCCCAGGAAAATATTCCCATTATGGTTTCGGACTTAAGTGCATTTGAATTATCAGCCCGGGTGTTTAACCTGCTGGCCCAAAAGGATTAACTTTCGTTTAAGGTTATAAATAATTTCCGGTCATTTTTCCGGCAAAAGACGATGCTTAAAACTTTCAATTGTGATTTTCATATTCACACCTGCCTCTCACCTTGCGCCGACCTGGATATGCATCCCCAAGCATTAGTGGGAAAAATACTGGAAGCGAAACTTGATGTTGTAGCTATTTGCGATCACAATTCCTCGGAAAATGTTCCATTCGTAATGAATGCAGCCCGGGGAAAGAATTTAAATGTTCTGGCGGGCATGGAGGTGACAACAAGCGAAGAAGTACACATACTCGCAATTTTTGATTCTCTTCATAATCTGGCCAGGCTTCAGGAAATTGTTTATCAGCATCTGACCGGAGAAAACGACGAAGACCTTTTCGGTGTCCAGGCCATCGTCAATGAAATCGGTGAAGTAGAAGGACTGAATAATAAATTGTTGATTGGGGCCACAGACTTGTCCCTGGATAAACTGATAAGCCTCATCCATGAGTTCGGCGGGTTGGCTATAGCAGCTCACATTGACAGGGAAAGCTTCAGCGTTTTGAGTCAGTTGGGCTTTGTTGACGAAAATATACATTTTGACGCTCTGGAAGTAACGCCGTTAACCGGAATTGAAAAGGCGAAAGTAAAATATCCGGAATTGAGCAATTATTCTTTTATAACTTCTTCGGATGCTCATTTCTTAAAGGACATCGGCAAGACGAGAACGAAAATCATGTTGCAGGAAATATCCGTTGCCGAATTGAAGATGGCCTTTGCCGGACAAAACGGCCGCTCTGTTTTGGAGTAAAAATGCTGGAACTGGCTCAGAACATACTCGATATTGCAGAAAACTCCATCCGGGCCGGTGCGAAATTAATCGGCATCTCCGTTATCGAAGATTCGGCCGGAAATCTACTGACCATCGAAATAAGCGATGACGGCTGCGGGATGAAAGGAGAGGAAATAGAAAAAGCTCTGGATCCGTTTTATACAACAAAAGATGTGCGGCGCGTCGGTTTGGGGCTGCCTCTTTTGAGGGATGCCGCCCGGATGTCCGGCGGCCGGCTGGATTTGCAGTCAGAGGCCGGTAAAGGAACAAAAGTCACGGCTACTTTTCGTCTGGACCATATCGACAGGCAGCCGCTGGGCAACATTACATCTACATTAGTCAGTCTCATAGCGACGAATTACGAAGTTGATTTTGTTTACACCCACCGGCGGAATGACCGGCAATTTAAACTGGATACGCGGCTTATACGTAATGAATTAGGTGACATACCAATTTATCATCCCGAGATTATAAAGTACATCCGGGATGTCATTGAAGAAGGACTTCGTGAAATTAAAATAGAAGCCTAAATGAAATATATTGAGGAGGGATTGGATGAAAGCGGAAGACACTGAACTTTTGAAAGAGTTTACACCCGAACAGGTAAACCAGCTCAATGCAATTATTGAAAAGTACAAGGGGAAACCTGGAGGATTAATCCCGGTGTTGGAAGAAACTCAAGTCGCATTGGAATATCTGCCGATTTCCGTGCAAAAAAAGATCGCCGAAGGGTTAAATCTGCCCTTGAGTCGTGTTTATGGAGTTGTTACTTTTTACTCCTTCTTTACCATGACACCACGAGGCAAACATACTGTGCGCATCTGTCTGGGAACAGCCTGCTATGTTCGCGGTGGAAAGGCATTATCCGACCAGTTGAAAAAAGAATTTGGTATTGAGGAAGGTGAAACCACGGCGGACAGGATGTTCACTCTGGAAACTGTACGCTGCCTGGGCGCCTGCGGTCTCGGACCGGTCATTGTCGTCGATGAAAATGTGCATGGAAGGGTTAAACCTGCCAAAGTCAAAGAAATATTGACTCAATACACATAATTTCTTTACGAGCTAGAATAATTAAGGAGGAACCGCCGATGGCGAAGCTGACTATAGATGATCTTAAAAAAATAAAAGAAAAAGTACATGCGGACATGTCTCTCAGAGATGGCGAGCGCAGAGTAAAAATTACCGTGCACATGGGAACCTGCGGCATTGCTTCCGGAGCCAGAGAAGTTCTGGACACAGTGCTCCAGGAAATTGATGAAGCCAAATCCACCGATGTTTTTGTAACAACATCGGGCTGCATGGGGCTTTGCAGCCGTGAACCGCTGGTCACGGTGGAAATATTAAATCAGGAACCGATCAAATACGAATATGTAAATCCCAGCAAAATGAGGCAGATATTCAAACGGCACGTTTTGGAGGGAGAAATTCAAATGCCTTTCGTTCTGGCCAGAGGCGCTGAAATAATAAAGTAAAGTTATTGCTGTCATGCTCATCAAATTGCCGAGTATGATCACTTCTTAAGGAGGATGTTGACTAAATGAAAGTTTTTCGTTCACACTTACTAATTTGTGGAGGCACCGGCTGTCAATCTTCCGGCAGTCTTGCTGTAAAAAAGGCTTTATTAGCGGAAATCGATAAAAGAAGCCTCGCCGGTGAAATTAAAGTTGTGGAAACCGGCTGTAATGGATTTTGCGCCCTGGGTCCCATCATGGTCGTTTATCCAGAAGGTATCATATACGTTTCAATTCAGGTAAACGACATTCCCGAACTGGTGGAAGAACACCTGGTCAAGGGAAGAGTTGTAGAACGTCTTTTATATCGGACGCCGGACACCAACGAAACCATTCCGACAATGCAGGATATCCCGTTCTTTGCTCTCCAGGAACTGCGTGTTTTGAGAAACCGTGGCTTAATTGATCCTGAAAAGCTGGAAGAGTACATCGCCCGCGACGGTTACGCCGGTATGGCCAAGGCACTAACCGAAATGACCCCGGAGCAAATCGTCCAGGAAATGCTGGATTCCGGTCTGCGCGGCCGTGGTGGTGCAGGATTCCCCACCGGTATGAAATGGAAATTCGCCGCCCAGTCCAAAAACGACATTAAATACGTTTTATGCAACGCCGATGAGGGCGACCCGGGCGCCTTCATGGACAGAAGCGTTTTGGAAGCTGATCCCCACGCCGTTCTCGAGGGAATGGTAATAGCCGCCAAGGCTATCGGCTCCCATCAGGGTTACATATACTGCCGCGCCGAGTACCCGCTGGCAATTCATCGTCTAACCATAGCGATTAACCAGGCTAAAGAAGCCGGTTTGCTGGGCGACAACATATTAGGCACCGGTTTCAATTTTCATCTGGAAATCTACCAGGGAGCCGGCGCATTTGTGTGCGGCGAAGAAACGGCCTTGATGACATCCATCGAAGGTAAACGAGGCATGCCGCGTCCCCGGCCGCCTTTCCCCGCTGTTGCCGGCTTGTGGCAGAAGCCCAGCATCCTGAACAACGTGGAAACCCTGGCCAATGTCGGTCAGATTATCCTGCGCGGCGCTCAGTGGTACTCTTCCATCGGCACTGATAAGAGCAAGGGAACAAAAGTCTTCGCGTTGACCGGAGATGTCAGCAATGTAGGTCTGGTCGAGGTTCCCATGGGCACCACATTGGGCACAATCGTTTATGACATCGGCGGCGGCATTCCCAAAGGAAAGAAATTCAAAGCCGCTCAGCTGGGCGGTCCCTCCGGCGGCATGATTCCTGTTCAGCACCTCAATGCACCCGTTGACTATGAGAAAGTTGCCGAACTGGGAGCCATCATGGGTTCCGGCGGCTTGATCGTTATGAATGAAGACAAGTGCGCAGTGGATATGGCGCGTTTCTTCATGGATTTCTGCCAGGATGAATCCTGCGGTAAATGTACCCCCTGCCGTGAAGGCACCAAGCGCATGCTGGACATTTTGACGAATATTACGCAGGGCAAGGGTAAAGAAGGAGACATTGAGCTGCTGGAAGAAATGGCCGAAGTCATTAAGAACGCAGCCCTCTGCGGACTGGGACAAACCGCTCCGAATCCCGTTCTGAGCACCCTGCGTTATTTCCGCAAGGAATATGAAGATCATATCTTCAATCACCACTGTAATGCCGCTGTTTGTTCCGCGCTATTCAAATCACCCTGTCAGCATACCTGCCCGGTAGAGATGGACATTCCCTCTTATATCGCGCTCATCAGAGCGGGACGTTTTGAAGACGCCTATAAGATTTTACTGCAGACCAACCCCTTCCCGTCGGTCTGCGGGCGTGTATGCGATCACAAATGTCAGTCCAAGTGCCGCCGCGGCAATCTCGATGAGCCGCTGGCGATTAAATTCCTGAAGCGCTTCATCACCGATAACGCCCCGCGGCCGAAGATTGAACCGGTGGCCGTAACTCGCAAAGAAAAGATCGCCGTGGTTGGGGCAGGTCCTTCCGGACTTACCGCCGCCCGTGACCTGGCAGTACGCGGTTACAAGGTAACAGTTTTTGAGGAACTCAATTTCGCCGGTGGTATGCTCCGCTGGGGTATTCCGGCCTATCGTCTGCCCCGCAATATTTTAGCAGGGGAAATTGATGATATTAATGCTCTGGGAGTAGAAATCAAATTAAACACCAGAGTGGGCCGCGACATATCATTTGCTCAGCTCGAAAAAGATTTTGATTATATCTATCTTGCCGTCGGCGCCCAAAAGAGCCAGAGAATGAAGGTTCCCGGAGAAGATTTGAAGAATGTTTTCGGCGGAGTCGAATTCCTGCGTGACTTTAATGCTGATGAGGAGAAATGGCTCAAAGGTGAAAAATCATTAGGCAAGAGAGTAGCCGTCATCGGTGGTGGAAACTCGGCTATCGACGCCGCGCGCGTTGCGCTTCGTCTCGGTGCGGAAGTGACCATCCTTTATCGTCGTTTGAGACAGGACATGCCGGCAGCCGAAGAAGAGATTGTCGCCGCCGAGCATGAGGGAATTAAGATTGAATATCTTGTTGCTCCATTGAAAATCAACGCCGCAGACGATAAGGTCAGTTCCATTACCTGTCAGCGCATGACACTGGGTGACTTCGACGCCAGCGGCCGCAAGAGACCTGTTCCCATCGAAGGATCCGAGTTTACCCTGGACGTTGATGCAGTTATTGCCGCTGTAGGTCAGGTATCGGATATGAGCTTTGCCGAAGGCCAAAGCATCGGCGTCAACAAGTGGGATAATTTTACTGTCGGCAACGTTTATAAAACACGTACACCGAATGAGCGCTACTTTGCCGGCGGCGACGCCGTAACCGGCCCCGATACAGTCATTGCCGCCATTGCCGCCGGTCATCAGGCCTGCGAGGATATCGACGCTGCCATTCGCGCCGCAAACGGTGAGCCGGCCTATGAAAAACCGGCGGAAGAAATAATCAATGTACCGTTGATTATTGATGAAGAATCAATCGAAGCACCGCAGATGGCTATGCCGGAAATGGAAGCCGCATTACGTAAAGCCAGTTTTGCTGAAGTGGAATTAGGATTCAGCATCGAAGACGCCATTAAGGAAGCCTGCCGCTGCCTGCGCTGCGATGCCGCTGTATAATATTTAATTGAGGAGAAATTTATATGTCAACTGTTAAAGTGACTATTGATAATCGTGAAGTCGAAGTTGAGGAAGGTATTACCATTCTTCAAGCCGCCCGGCAGCATGGAATTATAATACCCACCCTCTGTGCCTGGACGGAAGCCAATCATACTCCCGGCGCCTGCAGGGTTTGTATGACTGAAGTTGAGGGTCAGCGCAGTTTGATTGCAGCCTGCGTTTTCCCCGTCAGCAAAGGAATGGTTATCCATACCAATACGGAAAAAGTCCGTCAGGCCAGAAAAATGGTTGTGGAACTGCTGCTGGCCAACCACCCCCAGGAGTGTAATTTCTGTGTACGCAACGGTAATTGCGAACTGCAGAAAGTCGCCGAATTTGTCGGTTTAAGAGAGGTTCGTTTTGATTATACGCAATTCCCCAAAGAAGGTGTAATCGACCGCTCCAGCCCTTCGGTAGTGAGAGACAGCCGCAAGTGCATCGAGTGCCACCGTTGCGTGACGGTCTGTGAACAGATTCAAACGGTTAGCGTTTTAACTCCGGCGAACCGCGGCAGCAAAGTTAAAGTCGTCCCTGCTTTTGATCTGCCGCTGATCGAAACCAATTGCGTTGCCTGTGGTCAGTGCATCATGGCCTGTCCGGTGGGAGCATTATACGAAAAAGACGATGTCGATGCTGTCTGGAAAGCTCTCAATGATCCGACAAAACATGTCATCGTTCAGGAAGCTCCGGCCATCCGGGCGGCGCTGGGCGAAGAATTCGGCATGCCTCCGGGATCCCTGGTTACCGGAAAAATGATTGCCGCTTTACGCCGGCTTGGTTTTGATAAAGTCTTCGACACGAACTTCACTGCTGACTTGACCATTATGGAAGAAGGAAGCGAATTGCTCAAGAGAGTGAAAGAAGGCGGCAAACTGCCGATGATAACTTCGTGCAGCCCCGGCTGGATTAAATTTTGCGAACATTTTTATCCCGAACTAGTGGATCATCTTTCCACTTGTAAATCTCCGCAGCAGATGTTTGGAGCGCTGGCCAAAACCTATTACGCTCAGGTAGCCGGTATTGATCCCAAAGATATCGTTTCCGTTTCAATTATGCCCTGCACGGCGAAAAAATTTGAGTGTCAGCGTCCTGAAATGACGAGCAGCGGTTACCAGGATGTGGATTATGTTTTAACAACGCGAGAGCTGGGCCGCATGATTAAAGAAGCAGGCATTGATTTTGTCAACCTGGCTGATGAAGGATACGACGCACCGATGGGTGAGTACACCGGAGCCGCCACTATTTTTGGAGCAACGGGCGGCGTTATGGAAGCGGCATTGCGCACGGCTTATTATCTTGTTACCGACGAAAATCTACCGAGCCTCGATATTACGCCCGTTCGCGGACTGGAAGGAGTAAAGGAAGCAACAGTTAAAGTCGGAGCGCTGGGCGATGTGAAATTCGCTGTAGCTCACGGGTTAGGCAATGCCCGCAAACTCATGGATAAGATCCGTGAAGGCAGCGCTGATTACGCATTCATTGAAATCATGTGCTGTCCGGGAGGCTGCATAGCCGGCGGTGGCGAACCCATCCCGACAACCAACGAGATCAGGAAGCTGCGTTCTGAGGCCCTCTATCATGATGACGGAAAGGTTCAGCAATCACGCCAGTCACACGAAAATGTTTCCATTAAAAATCTTTATGAAAAGTTTTTAAAGGAACCGCTGGGACATAAATCTCATGAACTCCTGCATACCAAATATACGCAGAGAGGAACTGAACTGCCTCAGAAGAAAAATAGTTAAAAATTGTTCCTAATGGAAGTTGTTGACAAAAAGAGGTTTGTTCCGTCCGGGCAAACCTCTTTTTTTTCTAACTAACAGAACAAGAGGTTGCAACCCTTTGTTCCCGGTAATAATAGCAATATGATTTTATGCCAAACATAAGAACAGAACACGATTTCCTGGGCCAACTGGATGTGCCCGCCGACGCCTATTGGGGAATTCACACCCAAAGAGCCGTGAACAATTTCCCCATCAGCGGTCTGAAGGTTAATCCCCGTCTTATCGAAAGTATTGCTCTGATCAAGAAAGCCTGCTGCCTGGCCAATTACGAAACCGGTTACCTTGACGCCGAAAAAGCACACGCGATTATGAGCGCCTGCGATGAAATTGTCCAAGGTCGGCATGCCCTGCAATTTCCTGTTGATGCCCTGCAGGGCGGTGCGGGAACGTCAACAAATATGAATCTGAACGAAGTCATCGCCAACCGGGCGATTGAACTGCGAGGCGGCAATAAAGGCGATTATTCCTTAATTCATCCCCTCGACGACGTGAACCTCCATCAATCCACTAATGACGTCTATCCTTCGGCGCTGAAAGTTGCCGGAATTTACCAGCTGCGAAAGCTGGCTCAATCCATCGCTGATCTGCAGGGCGCTTTTCAGGAAAAAGAAAAAGAATTTGCCTCTGCCGTTAAAATCGGCAGGACGGAATTGCAGGAAGCCGTTCCCATTACTCTGGGGACGGAATTTTCGGCTTTTGCGGAGGCAATCTCGCGCGACCGCTGGCGGACCTTCAAATGCGAGGAGCGTCTGCGTGTGGTCAATCTGGGAGGAACCGCCGTCGGCACCGGCCTTACTGCACCCCGGGATTATATTTTTCTGGCTATCGAAAAATTGAGAGAAGTAACGGGGCTGGGTTTGTCCCGCGCAGAAAACCTGCCCGGGGAAACTGCCAATGCCGATTCTTTTGTCGAAGTTTCGGGTATTCTCAAGGCCCATGCCGTCAATTTGCAGAAGATCGCCAACGACCTGCGTTTACTTAATCTGCTGGAGGAAATAAACCTCCCCCGGCTGCAGGCGGGCTCATCGATCATGCCAGGAAAAGTAAATCCTGTTTTGCTGGAGGCGGCGCTGCAGATCGGCATCAAGGTAATAGCCAATGACGGGATCATAAATGAAACGGCCGCCCGGGGAACATTGCAGATCAATGAGTTTCTCCCGCTTCTGGCCCATGCCCTGCTGGAATCGCTCGATCTGCTGATCAATATCAATAAAATTCTTGCCACTCATGTGCGCGGTATAACGGCGGACAGCAAAAAATGCCGGGAGTATTTTGAACACAGCCCGATGATTATTACCGCTCTGCTGCCCGTAACCGGTTATGAACAGGCAGCCCGGTTATTGGCGGAATTTCAACAAACCGGCGCCAGAAATATGCAGAAATTCCTGGAAGAAAAATTGGGGAAAAAGCTGGTGGAAAGACTTTTTTCTTCGGCCGGTTTAACTGCTTTAGGACACAGAGATTATGGAAAAAACACCGAAAAGTAACAGACTGCACATAGCCCTCATGGGGCGCACCAACGTCGGCAAATCCAGCCTGCTTAACCTGATGGCCGGACAGGACATTGCGATCACATCTCCCGTCGCCGGGACGACAACCGACATCGTCGAAAAGGCAATGGAGCTTTTGCCGCTGGGACCGGTTCTTTTTCTCGATACCGCCGGTCTTGACGATACTTCACAGCTGGCCGACGCTCGGCTGGAAAAAACGGCAAAAATATTCGACCGGGCCGATATCATTTTTCTCCTTGCGGAACCTGATATTTGGACCGACTTTGAAGACATGGTTTTGGCCGAGGCCGGCAAAAGAAAAATACCCCTTCTCACCATTATCAACAAAATTGACTTAAAGCCGCCCTCGGCGGATTTCCTGGAACTGCTGCAGCAAAAAACGGGACGTGCAATCAATGTTTCGTGCGCCGACAAATCCTGCCGTAATGCATTCCTTAACGATTTGAAAAAACGTATAGGCGAAATTGCACCTGATGAATTCATCGCCCCGCCGCCACTCATCGGCGATTTACTGCCGCCCGGTTCACTGGCCGTCCTCGTTGTGCCCATAGATCTTCAGGCGCCCAAAGGGCGGCTCATTTTGCCCCAGGTACAGACAATCCGGGATACGCTGGACAATGATGCGGCGGCCCTTGTTGTCAAGGAGCGGGAATTAGCGGCGGCTCTGGGCAATTTGAGAAATCCGCCGGCGATCGTTATTACCGACTCCCAGGCCATTCTCAAAGTGACCGCCGATGTTCCGCAGGGAATCCCGGTCACCACCTTTTCTATCTTATTCGCCCGGCAGAAATCGGATCTGGCCTCCATGGCGCGCGGAGCGGCGATCATTGATCGTTTGCAACCCGGCGATAAAGTCTTAATCGCCGAGGCCTGTACGCACCATGCGCTGGAAGATGACATCGGCCGCGTGAAGATTCCCCGCTGGCTGAAGCAATATCTCGGCTTTGACGTGCAGATTGACATTTCCGCCGGCCGGGATTATCCCGCGAACCTAGATCAATACAAGCTGATCATTCACTGCGGAGCATGCATGCTGACGCGCCGGGAAATGCTGAGTCGTCTGCGCAAGGCTCATGAAGCCGGTGTGGGAATTACCAACTACGGAGTTGCCATCTCTTTTCTGCAGGGTGTGATTAAACGCAGCCTCGCCCCTTTCCCCTCGGCCCTCTACGCCCTGGAAAAGACCATGAAAGAAAGATAATCACTATGACCGGTAAAAATATAGCTATAAGCAGGAAATCCATGCAGGATTTTGAAATACTGGATCGTAAACCCTGTACGGCTTTATGCAGGATCAAGGGGAATATCGTTCTATTTGGCGGATTTGCCGGATACCATCAGAATATTATCGAAGAAAATCTGCCCTGGCCCCAGATCCTGGTCCATGGAGGCCTGAATTCCTATGAAGACAGACTATTAAACCCCTTCGATTTTATGTTTCTTTGCAGTTTATTTAAAGGCGGCGGTTTTGATCTTGTCGATATGTCGGTAAAAAAGAAGATCGCCCTGTGCGCCACGGAAACGGAGCTGGACCGCATTGTTAAATTAATAGATTTTACTTTTCAGGGGCCGGAAAAGAATTTTTTTAAAAGCATAGGAGTCGAAAGCAGCTGGTCCAATCAGTACCTGAAAGAAAAAAAATATTTTTCCCTCAAAAATAAAAAGGGGAAGACGATTCCCCTGGAACAAATGCTGTCGTGCTACCAACTCGGCGATGCTTTGCCGAACAAATGGTCCGTGGAAAGAACAAGAAACATGTTCTTTACCATCCGTGACCTCGAAACCGGCGACTGTCAGGAACTGGACATCTCGCCTGAGGAAAAGGAAACTATACAACCAATCTGGAAGGTTCCCCCCAATTACGGCGGATTTCCCGCCGCCCTGGCCTTCTCCCTGCAAGTGCTGGGATATGGATCGCCTTTTCAGTCCAAAGGCCCGACGACTTGCATGGTTCTCCGCTTGAACGGTTTGGCCGTTCTGGTTGACTGCTGCCCCTTCTGGGATTTACTGGCCCGTAAAACGGGAATCAGCGTCGCCGAGATCGACGCTTTAATTCTTACCCATTGCCATGAAGACCATATGGGAGGCCTGCTGAAGCTCATCCGACGGGGAAGAAAAATTCGCATCTACACCGCCAGAGATATCTATCAAATGATGCTGGAAATTCTATCCTGGCAGCTCGATATTTCGCCGGAAGTGGTCAAACAATATTTTGAGTTCCATCCCATACCGATAGAAAAATGGACGACGATCTACGGAATTGACTTTTTCTTTCAATATACGTCGCATCCGATACCCTGCATCGCCCTCAAGGTACGGAAAAAACAGCGCAGCGACGTACTGCCCACTGAAATTCAAATAACCTCCGACACCGTGGGCCTGTCCTGCGCCCGGAAGATGCTGGCTGAAGGAGTTATTACCGATCAAAGATATATCCAGATCATGAGCGTCTTCGAAGGCGATGTGACCATCGCGGACGGCGGAGAAGCCGGCCTGCACCCGGCGCTGCAGGATTTTCTCGGACACGACGTCAGGTCAACTTTTCTGGGCCACCGGCAAAATGAAGCGACCGATGTGCCGCTCCATTTCTCCTTCGTTGAACCTTACCATCTCTTTCCGTTTGAAAACCTCGGCATTGCTTCCATCATCAGCCGGGCGATAGACAGTTTCCTGAAACCGTTCCCCGACATTGATGTGGGTCGCTGGGCGCAAATATTGAGGGAGGCGGCGATTTACCGTCCCATTGCAACTGGGCAATTGATTCTGCAGGAAAAGATGGAAGCATCAGAGTTTCTGTTTATCGTCGGCTTCGGCCTTTTTTCCGTTATCAGCAATAACCAGGAGGTCGCCATCCTGCATGCGGGCGATTTCTTTGGCGAGAACATTTTTATTTCGGGCGCCAAAAAAAGATCCGCCCATGTAAAGGCTCTAACCTACGGAATAGTTGTCGGACTCAATGCCTACGTGGTCAACGAGTTTTTAAATGACAATCCAAATGTCAAACAACGTTTTCATCATCTGGCCGAAGCAAGAGAGCTGCTGAGCCGGACTCTGTTATTCGGACAATTGGACGTAACGGAAAAGACAAATCTGGCCCTATCCCTCAACAAGCTTTCTTTGCACTCGGGAGATTATTTAATTCGAAAGGGAGAAACCGAAAACTGCGGCTATGTATTATCTCATGGCACGCTGGAAATTCCGGGCACGGACATAGTCTTTACCCCTCCCTCCATGGTCGGTGAATTCACCGCCGCCGGTTTCACCGAGCAACGAACCGCCGATATTCGAGCGATTGAAGACTGTACTACTGTCTATAAAATAACCCGCGATGATCTCCAACGATTGATGCAGGCAAGCCCCGACATTGAAATCAAGATAAAAGAACTGGCCCGTTCGCGGGGTCTGAAAGTATAGCAGCACCTGATCGAAGTTGACAAAACTTTGTAATTATGTCATTGACCACAGTGTAATTCTAAATAATTTTTGCCTGAGAGAGAGGGTATTTCTGATCTTGAGGGAAGCATTCAATCTTTAATGGAAAGGTTTGATTCTTCCCGGATCAAACCTTTTTTTATTCGACCCCGGTTATGCAGGCAAAAGGAGGATTATGGACAAGAGAATCGGAACAATTACGATCATTATCACCAACAGGGCCGCCCAGTCGGAAAATGTTAACAGGATTCTCAGCGAATTCGGCAATATAATTGTCGCCCGCATGGGGATTCCCCACGCTCCCAAAAATCTCAATATTATTGCCCTCATTGTTCATGCCTCGACGGATGAAATCGGCGCTCTGACCGGCAAACTCGGAACATTAGCGGGAGTGCAGGTGAAATCAGCTCTGACCAAAGCGTAAGGAGTATCAAGATGATTAAAGATTTTATTGATGACGTCAAAATTGAAAGCATCCTGGAGAATGCCAAAAATCCCGATCCCGGAAGAGTCCGGGAAATAATAGACAAGGCTCTGGAACTCAAAGGTCTATCTCCTGAAGACGCCGCCGTATTGCTGCAAACGGAGGATGATGAGCTTATCAGCATGATCTTTCGGGCGGCCAACAAAATCAAGAAAAATATCTACGGTAACCGCCTCGTTTTGTTTGCTCCGCTTTATATCGCCAATTTTTGCTCCAACAACTGTCTGTATTGCGGTTTCCGCCGTGACAACAAGGAACTCAAACGCGTCGCCCTGACGATGGAGCAGATCACCAAAGAAGTACAGGTTCTGGAACGTGAAGGCCATAAACGCCTGCTGATGCTTTGCGGTGAACACCCTACCCGCTCCAGTCTGGAATATTTTATGGAGGCCATTGAAACGGCGTACTCCGTTAAAACTGAAAAAGGCGGGGAGATTAGACGAATTAATGTGGAAATAGCCCCGCTGAAAGTCGACGAATACAAAAAATTGAAGCAGACGGCCATCGGCACGGTTGTTCTATTTCAGGAAACTTACCATCATGAGACTTATAAAATAATGCATCCCAGCGGCCCCAAAAAAGACTTCGCGTGGCGCCTGACCGCCATGCACCGGGCGCAGGAGGGCGGCGTCGATGATGTGGGCATCGGCGCTCTTTTCGGGCTTTATGACTATAAATACGAAGTTCTGGGACTGCTTTTGCATGCCCGGCAACTGGAGAAGGACTGCGGCGTCGGCCCGCATACCATTTCCATTCCCCGGCTGGAGCCGGCCTTCAACGCTCCGGCGGCAATCAAACCGCCGCATCCGGTAAACGATCATGATTTCAAAAAGCTTGTCGCCATCATCCGCATGGCCGTTCCCTACACAGGCATGATCTTGAGCACCAGGGAAAATGCTGCGATGCGTTCCGAAGTCTTTGCCCTGGGAGTTTCTCAAATCAGCGCCGGATCGCGCACCAATCCCGGAGGATATCAGGAAGACTCCAGCGACGCTTTCCGCGCCGCCCAGTTTAATCTGGGCGATACCCGGACGCTGGACGAGGTTATTCTGGACATTACCGAACGCGGCCATATTCCCAGCTTCTGCACCGGCTGTTACCGTCTTGGACGCACCGGCAAGGATTTTATGGATCTGGCCAAACCCGGGCTCATTCAGAAATTCTGCCAGACCAACGCCATTTTCACTTTCAAGGAATATCTGCTCGATTACGCCACTCCTCAAACCCGCATCGCCGGTGAAAAGCTGATCCAACAGACGCTTGATGAAAATTACAAAACACGACGAAAAAAATTCGTCCTGGACAAACTTAAACAAATTGAAGACGGGAAACGAGATGTCTTTATCTAAATTCAGCGCTCATATCGAAGATCTGATCGCCAAAGCAAAAACCGAAAACGCCTTAAGCCGGAAGGAGATTGTCGAACTTCTTAAAATGCCCGGCAACTTTTCGTTTGATCTTTTCGCCGCCGCCGATGTCGTCAGGAAAGAACAGGTGGGCGACGAAATTTTTATGCGCGGTATTATTGAATTTTCCAATCACTGTGAACACAATTGCCTCTATTGCGGCCTGCGGCGCAGCAACCGGAAGCTCAGCCGCTACAGAATGACCGAAGATGAAATTATTGCCGCGGCGCGGCAGATAAAAGATTTGCACATTCCCACTGTCGTGCTCCAGTCCGGCGAAGATTCTTTTTATTCGACGAAAATTATCTGCAGCCTCCTTGAACGCATAAGAAACGAAACCGGCCTTGTCATTACTTTATCCATTGGTGAAAGAAGTTCAGCGGACTACCTGTCTTTTCAGCAGGCGGGCGCCCGCCGTTATCTTTTAAAGCAGGAAACGACGTCGGTGAATATTTACAAATATCTGCGCCCCGGCTGCAAATTCGAAGACCGCCTCCGGTGTCTGCAGACGCTGAAGAAACTCGGCTTTGAGACCGGAATGGGAACGATGGTGGGATTGCCGGGCCAGACGCCGGAGATACTGGCTGATGACCTTCTTTTAATGAAAGAACTCGACGCCGACATGCTGGGTATCGGACCTTTCATCGCCCATCCCGATACACCCCTTGCCGGCCTGGAAAATGACGCTCTGGAGCTTACTCTGCGGGCCATAGCACTGGCCCGTCTGATTACCCGCAATACGAATATTCCGGCCACTACCGCCCTGGGAACGTTTCATTCCCGGGGAAGGATTCAGGCCCTGCTAGCGGGCGCAAATGTCGTCATGCCTGATTTTACGCCGGAGATTTATAAAAACCTTTATGACATTTACCCGGGAAGAGCTGATGTGGGATCGGCCGCGGAAATTATGGCCGGACTGCAGAAAGATTTCGCTTCCATCGGCCGGTCAATCTCATACTCGGCCGGCTACCGGAAGGTAAAATTGGATTCATGAGTTCATTAGACAAATTATGCGCACAACCGCTGTGTCTTCATCCGCTGGTATAAAGCCAGCACAAGATCGCGGATTTTATTTCTCTTTAAAGCCGTGTCCGGCAGTTGAATGCCGTAACGGGAGGCCATGGTCCGGAGCACCTTGTTCGCCTGATCGCTAACCACCGGATCCACACCAAAACAGAGAAGCTCTATCTTATTCAATAAAGCCGTTTCTTCTCCGTCTCTCGCCGTACTCAGGGCGCGGTCGATCAGATTTTCAACATCAAACTGCACGACAGAGCGCAGCACAACACGATCTCCGCCATCGTAACGCCCCATCAGCGAATCGAACTGCTGCAGAATCCAGCCGTCAATATCTCCCATGTAGCCTGCCGCTATACCGGCGACCATTATGACAAAATGCTTTTCGTTCCAGTCGCCGCACTGTTTGATAAGATCACGGACGATTTGCCGCTCCTCTTCGGTAATGGTGATATTTTTCGCAAATCCGTCCCGTTCGTCCGAAATAATCTGGGCCAGCAGTAAAAGAAGCATGGCCCCTCCCAGCGTTCTCTTCGCCGGCTTAATCGCTCCCTGGGCTTTTTTAAGTATCTCCGGAAATTTGGAACGAATGCTTTCCGTGACGGGATCCCCTGTGCTGCCCCAGCGGTAGGCCTGATGCAGATAAAAACCGAAAAGCCCGCTACTGCGAATAGTCAACACGGCGGTCAGTTTATCAACATCATCCGGCGTCTCAATGCTTAACTTTTCAACCACATTGCGCGGCAAATCGGAGACGATCCCTTCAATGATCAACCGCCATTCTTCGGGTTTCAGACTGGCCCAGTTCAAAAGATACCCCGTTACCGCCTCGGCTTCCAGGCATTCCACAGGATCGGCAACGATCTCATATATTTTTACGCGGTTAAAGACGAAAATGTCGATCATCAACTTGGCGATGTATGCACTGACCATTTCATAGCGATCGTCGCGATCAAGTCCCAACATCCAGATATAAACGATCAGACTCTTGTTTACCTTCGTCAGAACCTTTAAAAGCATTTTGTAATCGTTTCTGAAAACCTTGGGGGCATTGATCAGGTCGTACAGCAGTGTTTTCAATAAATGCCACTCGCCGACGTCTACAACGTACCTGCCGCCCAGACGGCCTGTGCGCAAAAACTCGGCTAACTGCAAATGATCTATATTGTCATTGCGCAAGACTTCGATCAATTTACTGTAGTTGATGTTGTTCTTCATCAAAGAAGTGTTCATGCCCCGCACTGCATTCCACATCTGCTCAAAATAAACACCGGTTTTTTTCCCGTAGCGGGCTTCATTCAGAACTCTCAGCCTTTCCACAAACGTCTCTTTGGCGGAATAGTTCATAAGCATATTAAAATCATCTATGCATTCCAGGTTGTTCTTGCCAAGCATACCCTGCGACCAGATTCGGCACTGCTCTTCATCGCTCAGCATGGGCAAGCCGTAAAATTCACGGACGCTTTCCTGCTCAGCCGCCTCATCCAGACTGAGATAGCGATTCCAGGTCTTCATCATAGCCAGATAGATATTTTCTTTCTTATCATCTCTCTCCGATGACTGGAGTATGGCACGCATGATCGCATATCCGAGGCTGATGTAGAGCACCGGCCTCCACTGGGCCTGGCTGATCAGGGGCTTAATATTTATCAATATATTTTTGCCGTCATAAGTAACTATTCTGACGCCGGATTTGTTGCTGCATACAATTTTATAGCACTGCGTCCACGGATAATCCACATAACGGAAAGCATAATTTTTTACGACTTTATGAATAAAACAGGTGGTTTCCGCCAAAAATTCGGGGGGAATAAAGGGAGCAGCCACCGCTTCGGAATCGTCTATCTGTAAATGATATTTGTCATTGGCCATGGAAATTCTTTCCAGCCAAATTCTTGTGGGACGGATATTATATATATTGGGTTTATTAAAGATGTCCAAAGAAGCCAGCAGCAGCTCCGGCTCGACCTTATAGCTGTCGATAACAATGCTTCTCAACTCATTTTTGGGTACCCTGGCATGTTTAATCGCCAAGGCCAAAAAATGAAAAACCGTACCGGCAAAAATATCTAAAATCTCGGGGTGGACCAGGGGGAGGATTTTGATTTGATAGAAATAAGGAATGAATAAATTCCAATGAACGTCAATAATCGTCTCTTTACCTTCCTGCGACATTCGCGCCAGGGCGCCGCGCCTGCCGACAATATTAAAAGTGACGTTTGAATCCATTATTTCCGTCCAGAAAGGCTTCAGGAGTGATTTTAGCCGCGCATCATCGAGCAAATTCATTCTATCAGCTATGGCCTGATTCTTATGAAGGATTATCTGCTGCTGATCCGGGGTCAACAGGATAAAATTATCCTCGCCCTGCCTCTTGCCAAATGATACATCAGGCAGATCGACGCTCCCCGCAACCGCTGGATAAATGACTACTTTTGTATTTCTCTCGCATACAGTCGGAATGTATTGTTTAAGAACAATCGAATTCCCCATGCAACCTCCGGATGAAAAAACAACTGTTTCCCTGTATCTGCTTGTTTCAATTTGACAAGAATTTACATTATAGCGTGAAAATATAGGGACATTCCGTTTACATGTCAATTATTTATTTTCAAAATGTCAAATGCAAATCAGCAACGGATATATCACTGGATATATTGACAATATATCTATTACGTGTAGAAATACAAATTTAAAATCTCCATCATATTATTTCGTTAGCTTAGCGGCGCATTACTTAACTTTTTCTGCTTAACCATCATCAACACTAAACAACTTCACGAGAAGGGAGAAGAATCAAATGACACTACAAGAAATGATTACCGCAGTTCAAAAGTCCTTGGGAGTTACGGTTGATGGCAAGGCCGGGCCTGAAACCTGGAACGCTATTTATAAAAAAATAGTAATGTCAGATGTTGCCGGTGAAAAGGCGGATTTAGACATTTCTCCGGTTGATTCAAGAAGCGAAAAGAACATTTCATCACTGGATCCTAAAATTCAATCGCTCGCCCGCACGCTTGTGCATAAGGCGGCCAGTGTTGGCATTACGATCAAAGTTATTAGCGGACTTCGGACCTATGAAGAACAGGATGCGCTGTATGCCCAGGGTCGAACGAAGCCCGGTAAGATAGTTACCAATGCGCGGGCGGGATACTCGAATCATAATTTCGGAATTGCCTTTGATATCGGTGTTTTTGAAGGAAATAAATATCTGGGGGAATCTCCAAAATATAAAGCTGTAGGTATGCTGGGCATGGATATCGGCCTGGAATGGGGCGGCAGTTGGAAATCAATAGTAGATGAACCTCACTTCCAGCTTCGACCGGAATGGGCAAGTAACTTGACGGAAAAGCAAATGCTTGCGGCGCTGCGGGATCGTGTCAGCAGTGGTCTTTCGGTATATGCACAGGCATGATTCAAGACGCAGACAAATAAAGTGGTACGTAAGAGGAGGCTGTTGATGAAAAGGATCTTGATTTTTTCCACGCTTGTACTTTTTGTACTGGTTTCTGCTGCTATTGCCAAGGAGCAAAGATATAAGAGATCTAGCGCCGGAAAGTTTGATTCTTACGTCCTTGCTTTGAGCTGGCAATCGGCCTTCTGTGAAACAAAACCCGACAAAAGGGAGTGCGAAACCCAAACCCCCGACAGATACGATGCCACAAATCTGGCTCTCCACGGTTTGTGGCCGAACAGGAACACCGACAAAAAACACACGTTTGGATTCTGCGGCGTCAAAAAATCCATAAAAAAACTGGATAGCGCTAACAAATGGTGCAAAATGCCCTCCCCCAAGCTGACAAATGAAACGAAGAACGACCTTGCCGAATCTATGCCTGGATATGCATCCTGCCTCGAACGTCATGAATGGTATAAACATGGAACATGCTCAGGATTGACAGCCGATAAATATTTTTCCATCGCCAACTATCTTGTGTCCACTTTCGCCACCACCGCCATGGGTCAATACATATCGGCAAGTGCGGGCAGCATGATCAACGGGGATGATCTTTTCTCAGAATTCGAAAAAGATTTTGGTGCAGGCAGCCGGGATTCGCTCAAACTGCACTGCGCGAATGTGGATGGAGCAAACATGCTGGTGGAGGTCCGGGTTTATCTTGCCAACCCCATTCCTGAAAGAGGCGAGCTGAAGGATCTGCTTGTTTCGCCTCCTCCGCATGAGAAGGGCAACTGCCCCCAGACATTCTTCATCGACGAGGCTGGTTTATCCGGCACACCGGATGATTAAGGGATGAGGATGGGGAATTCATCCTATCCCTTAACCGCAACAGCCTCAATTTCCAAAGGAGCTCCTTTGGGCAGTGCGCTGACCTCAACTGTTGAACGCGCGGGCGGCTCCTGAGTAAAGAATTCGGCGTAGACTTCATTAACAGCCGAAAATTCGTCCATATTTTTTAGAAAAATTGTGGTCTTGACTATATGCGCCAGAGACAAACCCATCTCGGACAGAAGAGACTGGATATTCACAAGTACCTGACGCGTGGCGCCTTTGATATCCCCGATCATTTCACCGGTCTTAGGATCGACCGGTATCTGGCCGGAAAGAAAAACAAATCCATTGACTTCGACAGCTGAAGAATAAGGCCCGACAACAGGTATTTTACTGGACACAACCGTCTTTTTGTCCATAGCAACTCAACTTTCCTTTCTATCTACAGTAAAGAGATTAAATACTCATGGATTATTCCCTTTTGCATTCAAGATGACACCGAGGCGGCTAGGAGACGGTGACGCAGGCGTACTCTTTTCGTACTCCGAGGAGCCGACGACGACGCCAACTAAGGTGCCGCTTGAATGCAAAAGGGAATCAAACTATTTTAAGCATTCTTTCTATAGACAGCCTCGCCCTGTCCATAACATCCTCCGGCACGGTGATTTCATGGACCATATCCGTCAGCGACCAGAGAACCTTTTCCAGATTGATGCGCTTCATATTCGGACAGATCGCCTTATCGGAAGCCGGATAAAAGTTTTTCCCCGGATTTTCCTTCTGCATGCGGTAGATTATACCGATTTCCGTTCCGATGATAAACTCGGTCGCCGCTGATTCCTTCACATACCTGCACATCCCTTCGGTTGAGGTAACTACATCCGCCAGCGCCGTCAATTCAGGGCTGCATTCCGGGTGAACGAGTACTTTTGCCTGCGGATGCTGCTGCTTCGCCCGTAAAATGTTCTCGGGAATAATACCGGCATGGGTCGGGCAATAGCCATTCCATACAATAAAGCTACGACCGACCCGTGAAGATACATAAGCAGCCAGGTATTTATCGGGAACGAATATGATTTCCTCATGTGAAGTTAAAATGTGTCTTACCATCTTCTCGGCGTTGGCTGATGTACAGCAATAATCACACTCGGCTTTTACCGCCGCCGAAGTATTTACGTAGCACAGGGCGACAGCTCCCGGATGCTCTGCCTTCAGAGCTTTCAGGCTTTCCGCATCTATCATGTCCGCCATGGGACAGCCGGCATTCTTGTCCGGCAGCAAAACCTTCTTTTGGGGCGATAATATCTTTGCCGTCTCCGCCATAAAATGAACTCCGCAAAACACAATAACATCGGCGTCAGTTTTTGCCGCCTCAATGCTCAAGCCCAAAGAATCACCAAGAAAGTCGGCAATGTCATGTACTTCCGGCAGCTGATAATTGTGGACAAGAATAACCGCATTTCTTTCTTTTTTTAATTTTTTAATTTTATCAACCAAATCCATAAGCGGCCCTCGTTTAATTCTTTATTTTCTTTGTAGTTTTTTTTGTATTCGTTACATTATCTCGTTCTTTGTTCTTTTTAGCAAGTTCGTAAAGTGTAACGCCTTTCAGCGTCTCACGAATTTTGTCACCTAAAACCATCCAGACATCTCTGGTGGGACAAACAGCGGTACGATCGCATACCGCCGGCTGTTTCACACAACGAACAAGACATGTTTCCCCTTCCAGAGCCTCCACAATATCACACAGAGTTATTTCCTGGGGATCTTTGGCCAGCGAATATCCGCCATGGGCTCCGCGCAGTGAATTAATCAACCCCGCGGTGCGCAAGGGGATGACTATCAGGCTAAGATATTTTCCCGATATTCCTTCACTGGCGGCGATGTCCTTCAGAAAAAGCGAATCACCTCTGTTAGCACGGGCCAGCGCCGTCATGAAACGCACGCCGTATCTTGATCTTGTGGACAACTTCATTTATTTAAACCTTGATACTTTATTTGGTAAATTTATGATATAAAATAAATCAATGCAAACATTTCTACCCTATCCCGACTTTAAAAAATCCCTGGAAGCACTCGATTCCCGCCGCCTTGGGAAGCAGCGGGTAGAGGCTTATCAAATCATCAGGGCCATTAAATACGGGGGCGGCTGGAAACATCATCCGGCGGTCAAAATGTGGCGCGGACACATTAATGCTTTGAAGTTTTATTATAACCTGTCGCTGGAGGAATGGGTCAGGCGCGGCTACAAAAACCGGATGGAGAAAATGCCGATTTCCGGCAAAATCGTCTATCCCGCCTGGTTCGGCAGCGATGATTTTCACGCCGCCCACCGTTCCAATTTACTGCGCAAAGATTTCACCTTCTACAGCAGCTACGGCTGGCAGGAACCGCCGGATTTACCATACAAATGGGGTTTAAAATAATTTATCATAAATCTTTTGCAACCCCTTGTTCTAAATTTCTTTCAGCGAATGCTTTTTCCCCACAGCCTGCTTTTTAGATCGTTTCCCGCCGAAAATCAGATCCTGCTTTTCGACAAACACTTCCGTATCGGGAGGAACGGAATGCGTGAGCCAGACATTACCGCCGATAACCGAACGGGCGCCGACCACCGTTTCGCCGCCGAGAATCGTGGCATTGGCATAAATTGTAACATCATCTGCCAGCGTCGGATGACGCTTCTTGTTGCGCAGGCGTTTACATTCCGCTTTGCTCAAAGACAATGCCCCCAGGGTCACCCCCTGATAGAGGCGAACATTTCTGCCGATAGTCACTGTCTCTCCAATAACCACACCTGTACCATGATCGATAAAAAAACTTTCTCCGATATCCGCTGCCGGATGAATATCAATGCCGGTGCGGCTGTGGGCGTATTCGGTCATTATCCGGGGTATTAAAGGCACGTTCAGGCTGTGCAGCAGATGGGCGACACGATAAACTGTGATTGCCCGGAGGCCGGGATAACTGAATATTATTTCATCATGACCTTTAGCCGCCGGGTCTCCCTCGTACGCGGCTATAATGTCCTTCGCCAGCGCCTTTCTTAATTCCGGCAAATGGTGCAGAAATTTTACAGTGATCTCATGCCCCAGTTCCTCACACCTGACACAGGGAAGATTGTGGCGCAGGCAATCGTGACGGATCGCCACAACAATCTGCTCGGATAAAACTTCAAACAGCCCTGTTACTTCCTGGCCTAAATAATACTCGACGTTGGTCTGGTCCAGTCGGGCTCTGACAAAAAATCCCGGATAGAGAATATGGTTTGTCCGGCGTAAAATATCTATGATGGCATCCCGATGGGGTATGGGTTCGGCGCTCACATGATCAAAACATCCTTCATGATTGCAGGAAGACACCAGTTTATCAACGATGACGGGAATATCTTTCCGGTAATGTACAACCGATTTTATATTATCTCTACATTGTTTCCTTTCCGATGTCTCTTTCATCAGCCCCTTCTCCATAGCTTTTTAAGACAGAATTATGCTTGCCTAACGAAACTTTCATGGGTTTTCCAGGACTACTGGGACTTTTTCCAAAAAGGCGACATTTCCCGCAGTCTGGCAATGATCGGGGGCATTTTATCAATGACAAAATCTATCTCTTCTTCCGTATTATAAATGCTCAGGCTGAAGCGGATGGAACCATGCGCCATTGTAAAGGGAACACCCATCGCCCGGAGCACATGCGACGGCTGCAACGACCCGGATGTGCAGGCCGATCCGGAAGAAGCGCATATACCCAGCTCATTCATCAATAGCAGTATTGCCTCGCCTTCGACAAATTCAAAGCTGATATTGGTAGTGTTCGGCAGCCTGTTGCTTCTATCGCCGTTGACGCGGCTTTGCGGAATCCTGTTCAAGAGTTCCGTCTCCAGTCTATCGCGCATAGCCTTGACGAATGTATTTTCTTTTTCCATGTTCATTGCGGCCAGTTCACAGGCTTTCCCCAGGCCAACGATGCTTGGCGCGTTCTCCGTTCCGCCGCGGCGTCCCCTTTCCTGATGACCGCCGATTAGAAACGGCGAAAACTTAGTACCCTTGCGGACGTAGAGCACGCCGATGCCCTTGGGCGCATGCAGCTTGTGCCCGGATATGGATAGCATGTCAATGGCATTGTTTTTCAGCTTGATGGGAATTTTTCCGGCAGCTTGTACGGCGTCTGTATGGAACAGAACACCCCTTTCATGGGCGATCGCCGCGGCCTTTTCCACGGGAAAAATCACTCCTGTTTCATTATTGCCCCACATTAGACTGACAATAGCCGTGTCGGCGGTCAGACTTTTTTCCAGACTCTCCAAATCGAGCAACCCGCTTTTATCCACTGACAATTCGGTTATCCTGTATCCCTGCGTCTGCAGATGAGCGCAGAGCGCGCGGATGGCCGGATGCTCCACACGGCTGGTGATGATATGCTTCTTATCGGGCTGGGTCGCCAAAGCGGAATGAATTGCCGTATTGTCGCTTTCCGACCCGCAGCTGGTAAATATTATTTCATCGGGACTGGCGCCGATCAATTCCGCCACCTGTTCGCGGGCCGTCCGGATTTTCTGCCCCACTTGACCGCCAAAAGTATGCATACTGGAGGGATTGCCGTATAGTTCGCGGAAATAAGGAAGCATCGCCTCCAGCACTTCGGAGGCAACCTGGGTGGTGGCGTTATTATCAAAATAAATAGTTTTCATTTGGCTTCCTCCTCAACCGTAATATCCGGCGAAACAAGTTCTTTCAGTCTGTATTCCACAAAATTTTTCAAGGTAATATCCGCAGCCTTACAGGTTGCACAGGCGCCGCGTGTCGCCACGATAACCCGATTGCCGACAACGTCTATCAGATCAATATCGCCGCCGTCATTTCTTAACGAAGGCCGGATTTCACGGTCGATGGTTTCTTCAATCAGCCGGATTTTCTGCAGATTGGTAAGTTTCGGCTTTTTCGGAGTGATGGTTGTACTGCTCTTCACACTGTCAATTATCTGCTGGATGGCTTCCTGGCAATTGCCGCAGCCGCCGCCCGCTTTTGTATAGTTTGTCACCTCTTCCACCGTCGAGAGGTTATTTTCCCGGATAGCCCGTTCAATATCCTTATCGGTGACGCCAAAGCACTCGCAAATAATTTTTGCCCCCGCTTCCAAAACCGGAGCCCCTTTGTAATTTTCGATTGCCTTTACCAGAGCCTGCTTACCCAGAACAGAGCAGTGCATTTTTTCCTGGGGCAAACCTCCAAGATAATCGGCGATATCCTGGTTGGATACTTTGAGAGCTTCTTCCAGAGTCATTCCTTTGATTATTTCCGTCAAAGCCGAAGATGATGCAATAGCGCTGGCGCAACCGAATGTTTTAAATTTAGCCTCTTTAATTCTCTTATTCTCATCAAGTTTGAAAGTAAGCTTCAAGGCGTCGCCGCAGGCCAGAGAACCGACTTCCGCTTCTCCATCCGGATCTTCAACTTCACCGACATTATGCGGATTGAGAAAGTGTTCCTTTACCTTATCCGTATATTCCCACATAAATACTCCTTAAGAATAATGTTAAATAATATTGATACTATTAAGATGATAATCGACTGTGCTTATTCATCCTGAAATTAATGCTTTGTTATATTAATTGCAAGTATTTTTATAGTATTCTTGCAACATCTCTTGCGTCGGTAGTGTTAGGGAAGAAGACCGCGCCGCCGCTGAGTAAAAACAGCTCGACATCAGAGGCGGAAGTTGGTTTTTCTTTAAAGAAACTGAGGCGCGCCTCTTTATTTATATTTTTATTTTGCCGGGAAAAAGTAAGAAGAGTTGATCTTTTCAAAACCGCAATTTTGGAGGATGCGTGAATTGGCCTGCAAGCTTACGCCGGCAGGCCATCCACAACGGTGGGTAATTGTCTTTACTCCAGAACGACGAGAGTCTGGTTGGCCTTTACCTTGTCCTTTTCCTTAACCAGAATTTCCTTTACCGTGCCGCCGGCGTCGGCCACAATGGGATTTTCCATTTTCATCGCTTCGAGGATAATAAGTTCATCGTCTTCTTTCACAACATCTCCTACCTTTACGACGATCTTGGTGACCGTTCCGGGCATGGGGGCTATTACATTGATTGCCATGTGGTGTTCTCCTTTATGTGTATTTTCTTTTGAAACGTTATTTATTCCTTAACGCCGTTACGTTTTATCAGATCCATCGGCAAACTGCCAAACAAAAAATTTGCTGATTTTTGCTTCAATCCAAAGCTTTTCCATATTCCAGAGCCAGCTTTCCGAGCTCGACAACTTCAAACCGACCGGCCCGGCAATAAAACCGATAGACCTCTTTCACTCCTCCACGGACAATACCGGAGCCTTTCAATTCGTAATCGTGAAGAGGAGCATAGGCCTCCACTCCCTTTCCGCTCGGGGTGATCTTTTCTTCCGGCTTATAACCTGCCTTCATTTCGACGCCGGCAGGAAGATCGGAGAAAAAGGCTCGGAGTGATTTTGCCACTTCTTCGGAAAAGGTTTTATATTTAAATTCGAAAAGGGCGCCCGTCACTTCCCGCACCGACATCACTTCCGAAGGAATCTCTTCTTTTCGATTCTGCAGGGCACTGCAAAGAGATTCGACCATCCCGGACTCGGCAATTACCGGAAGCATTTGGGCATGTCCGGTAAAAAAATGCAGGATCATATTCAGGGGACTGTCATCTTCCAGCAGGCACTGTTCTTCAACGAAGGTATCCCCTTTATCCCCCCGGCCTTCCAGAAAACCAATGACAAATCCTTTGATCAACGCCGGCTCTCCTTTGATCATGATTTCCTTATAGGTTGTGGCCATCTTTGTCATCCTCCTGCGTTCCGAAAACTCTTTCCGTCAAATTCCGTTAGAAAAAAATGAAAGTGACAATGATAAAGACCGGAATCAAAACCGGGATTGAATATTTGAACATGTACCCGAAGAAACTCGGCATATTGACACCCGCCTCTTCAGCTATTGACTTTACCATAAAATTGGGAGCATTGCCAATATAGCTGTTTGCCCCCATAAAGACCGCTCCGGCGGATATTGCCTGGAGATAGCTGATAAAAACCGGATTGGCCATTGCGGTTCCGGCCGCCAATGCTGCCGGAACCTGTGCCTCCGTCAGACCGACCTTCCCCAAAGCCATGTTAAAGAAGGTCAAATAGGTAGGGGCATTATCCAGAAAAGAGGAAAGTGAGCCGGACGCCCAGAAAAAAGAAGCGGGCGTCTGAACCGAATTGACCAGAGCCGCCAGCGCCCCCGTGCTTCCTGCTTTGAGAATCGCCAGGGCGGGAATGATGGCGATAAAGATTCCGGCAAAAAGCTTGGCGACTTCCAGAATTGGTCCCCAGCTGAATTCGTTTTCCACTCGCAGAGCGTTGGCTGTTGTTTTCAGGGAAATCAGGCCCAGTATCAGAATGACCCCGTCCCGGAGAAGATTCTGATAAGCCACGCTGACTCCCAATACATTGATCTCTCCCGGATGCCAGTAGCCGCTCACGAGGATAATGCCGACTACTCCCGCCAGGAGAAGCAGGTTATGAAGTCCTTCGATGCGCAGAGGTATTTTCTCCTCCGGTTTTAAAACGTGCAGGTTCTCTTCACGGTGATAAAAGTAGTTATCCAGGGCGTAAAAGATCAACAATACAATACCTGCCGTGACCAGAATATGCGGTAAAATGCTCTTCGTTACCCAGAAAAACGGTACATTATGGAGGAAACCGAGAAAGAGCGGGGGATCTCCCAGGGGCGTCAGAGCCCCACCGATATTGGAAACGAGAAAAATGAAAAAACAGATGACGTGCGCTTTGCGCACCCGGCCGGAATTAGCCCGCAGGACCGGCCTAATCATCACCATGGAAGCCCCCGTTGTTCCTACCCAGGAGGCCAGGCAGGTGCCGATCAGCAGTAAAACCGAATTCACAATGGGCGTCCCCTGCAAAGATCCTTTGACGACAATGCCGCCGGAAATCGTGAAGAGCCCCCAGAGCAGGATAATAAAAGGAATGTAATCGATCAGGGTAATATGGATTATCTCATGCCGGGCAACAGCTCCGTGAACCCACAAAAAAGGGACGGCAAAGGCTAAAGCCCAAAAAGCCGCGACCTTCCCGAAGTGATCATGCCAGAAGAGCGGAGCAGCAAGGGGAAAAAGAGCGATAGATAAAAGAATACCGATGAAGGGCACGATGCTCCAGATCGGCAAAATCTCTCCCAGCACAGCTCCCTCCGGGATAGAGGCCAGGGCAACGTTCGGCGTAAATGCTGTTAAAAGGAAAAGAAATAAGAATATCCTGGTATTGAATAAGGAAAACTCCTTCACGGCATTCTCCTGGAAAGAATCGATCGATTTTTTTTATTTGTTTTTTTCGGCACCTCGAGAAACTCTTCTCCTTTGCGTCGGCGGGTTGCGCAGGAAATAATCGTAATTCCCGCGAAAACGAGCAGATATCCGGCTACCTGAAGCGCCTGCTGCCAGGTTCCTGTCATTGCAGGCGCGACGATTTTTACCAGAAAGACACCGGAAAAGGCGGCTAAGCTGCCGCCGATCCAATAGATTTTTTTCTCTTTGATGCGGTTCATCGGAGCAAGGTCACATAGATTGCGGCAAGAATGGCCGAGGTGATGACGCCGCTGATATTGGCGCCCATGGCATAAGGAATAATCATCGCTCTCTTATTGATGGCGAAGACTTCCTTCTGGGCAACCTTGGCCGTCGTGGGTACACAGGAAACACCGGCGATGCCGATAACGGGGTTGTATTTCTTGCCGGTCGCAAAATAGACGAGATACCCGCCTAAGACGCCTCCGATTCCCGAGAGCAAAAGCGCCGTTATACCCAGAACCAGCAGAATCACAACCTTGGGATTGAGAATTGTATTGGCTTCACACAAAACGCCCAGCAGAAGTCCGAGAAAAAAGGTCGAACCAAAAAGGAGAGTATTTTCCAGAAAATCGATAACGCGGGTTACTTCCGATTCCTTGATAATTACACCCAGGAAGAAGGACATAAAGAGGGGCGCCGCGACGGGGAAGAGCAGGCAAAGCACCGTGTTTGTTATAATGGCAAACGCAATCTTTTCCGTTTTAGATACATTGGGTATTTTGGTCAGATCCATCTTGATACCGCGCAGTTCTTTGGGAATCAGAAGGCGGATTAAATAAGGATATCCAGCATAACACAGGCTCAGATAAAGATAGGCAACGATCGTGATCGGAACGAAAAGATCCTTACAGAGCATCAGGGACGTATAGAGAACCATGGGGCCGTCCGCTCCGCCGACCATGGCAATCGACGCCGCTTCCTTATAATTAAGGCCCATGGCGACGGCAATCGGAAAAGTCAGAACCGTGCCCAGTTCCGCGCAAACGGCTATGACCATGCTTCTGAAGGGTGCTATCAGCATGTAGCCGATGTCCGTGATGACTCCGATTCCCATGAAGACAAGACAGGCGATGAGACCGTTGCTGAAGGTAAAGGTATAAATTGGCTGCAGGAAATCGATCTGTAAGACTTCCATGAGCTTGGTGACATCGGTGGCCATGGGATCAATAAATATGGTTCCCATCGTTGATGCCGAGAGGAACAGGACACCGGCGTTGACGGATGCCATCCCGACACCCATGGGAATCATGATGAGTGGTTCAAGTGTTCCTTTAACTCCCAGAAAGACAAAAAGAATGCCCAGGCCGATCAAAACGATTCGGGCAATGGCGATGGTCGGTTCGGAAGCCACCAGAGTGGCTATTCCCTGAAAAAGATAGAGAATATCGACATTCGGCATGATCAGCCCTCACTTTCCGTTTCGGCCTGGCCCCCGTCTGTTCGAAAACTGATCGCAGCAAAAAGGCCCTTAATGATCCCGGCTACCATAAAGGATATGCCGGCTGTAACCCCATAAACGACGGGCAGTAACTTGATTGATCCCAAAAAGTAATTTTCCATGTTTTTTCATCCTTATAATTCTTTATTATATTAAGTTGCTTTTACGGCAAAAAAATAAAGTCGAATCGCCAGTTTTGGTAGATCAAAAATAATCCTCAAAAGCCGGATCAGCGCCGATGAGGATAAACGGAACAAATTACGACATTCCCGGGAAGAAGCCTCTCTTCACCTGCGAATAAAAAGTATTTCTAACAGAATGCAAGCACACCTGTACGCCACGCCTCTCTCCGTTAGCAATGCGTCGTAACTGTTTTTCACCCTTCCGGGTTTATGTCGCCTATATTGGAGTTGAAAGTGCAGACAGATTTCAGTTCTGCATGATGATGACTACGCCGGGAATGGGATCACGTCATGATTATTCTGCTGGCTTTTTGCGCCCATGCACAACATTTAAACACATTTAAAGACGCATGTTTAAAAACCATTGTAAATGAACCGGTAATCCGGTCAATCTGACCGGCAGTCAACCTTTGCCGCTATATTGCGGATTGAAAATAAACACTTGGCCGGGTCTGCTTTCGGAGAACATAAAAGCAGACCGCCAAAGCTTGTTGCCAACTGCAAAGGGTTATTGGACTTAAAGAGATAAAGAGCGCTTATGCCGATTTTGAAGGCTATAATTGCTGAATGGAAGAAAGCACATGGCTGTTACCGACAAATAGCTGTTATATTATGTCGATAATAGCCTTCTCAGCCTTCGCCTTCTACTTCGGCGCCGCCTCTTCCTGCGCGAAAACTTACTGCTGCAAAGAGGCCTTTAATGATCCCGGCCACCATAAAGGATATACCGGCAGTGATCCCATAAACTAAAGGCAATAACTTGATTGATCCCAAAAAGTAATTCTCCATGTTTTTATCCTTTTGATTTTTTATATTAAGTATTTCGTTTGAATTCAAGAGTCGTATAAACAAATTGCAATTATTTGTCAATAGAAAAACTTGTCTTCTGTGAAAAAAAATTAAAATTGATCCAATTTTGAAATTTTTGAGGATTTATGGGAAAAATAAAAATATTTTTCGATTTTTGGAATATTTTTAAAATTTTTTAGAATTTATGGAATTTTTCCGGATTTTTGGAAAATTTTATAAATATTTTCCAAAAAATGGAAATATTAGGCAATAAATAATGATATGTTATGAGGTCGTTTTCAGCCTGTTTTCCGGTTAAATGCAGATCTCTATACAGCTATTCTCATTCATCTATATTAATAGATAAATAATATATATCAATTAATTACATTGATAATAAATTTTAAATATACTGACTTTATTTCTTGCAATTCATCAATAAAACTATCGCAGAAAAGACAAAGTTTTGAGCAGCATTTTTCGGAATAAAAAGAAAATAAATGGAAACCGCTGAGATAAAAAAGGGGGTTTTGAGTAAATACAGTGTTTTTATTCCTTCCTTCCGGAAGAAAATTCAAAATTTCACTGGCTTTTCTACATTTTTTTCCTCTGTTTAAAGCAATATTCAATGGAATTCTGCTTTAGATGGCAATAATAATAGCGGATAATGGGATGATCTGCGCTTTTCAGCCGAATAAATTTCAAATATTTTCTCGGATAAATAGCAATAGAGGGGCAATTCGATGTTTTCCGGAAATAAATGTCAAGATTAAACGGCCTGTCGCCCAAATCATTTTATCTCTTGCCGCTCCAAAAAGATAACAATTTAGGCAACAGGCCGTTTAATCTCGTCCCTATACAAATCCTACTGGAGAAAGTCTATCAGCTCAACTTCAAAAATCAAAGTCGCGTTCGGTGGAATCGATCCGGCACCTCGCTCACCATAAGCCAGATCCGGCGGGATGATAAGAATACGTTTTTCTCCTTTTTTCATTGAGAGAAAAGCTTCATCCCAGCCTTTAATGACATTACCTTTCCCAACCACAAAATGGAAGGGGTGTCCTCTATCCACGGAACTGTCAAATTTAGTTCCGTCAACTAACTTGCCAGTATAGTGAGCCTCGACAAGCGCTCCCCTGACTGGTATTGGACCCTTTCCCTCTTTCAGGACAATATACATTAGTCCGGATGAAGTTTTAATCACGTGGGCATATTTGTCCTTGATTAAAGCGGCTTCCTTATCCTTCATAAGTTCATCCTGCTTTCCCGACGCCGTATTATCTGACGGCGGCTTTTCATTGGCAGATAAGGGCTCTCCTGCAAAAAAGAAACTGAACAGCATGAAAATCAATAAATTCGTAAATAACTTAAGCAGATTCATAAGCTTCATCCTTAAAAAAATACTTTGAATGACAAATTGATAAAAGAGTCAACCTTTTAATCGAGCCGCTTTATAACAAAATGCCCAGTAATCAGGCAACTAATATTTATCGTTTATAATCAATTTGTTAACCTATTTTTTATATCAGCAATAGAGTAGTTGTGCCTGTTTAATTTTTTGGTTCTTCCGGGTTTGTTATGCATAAAATTAACTATATTTCTGTTCTTTGATAAATGAAGTAACCACTTTGAGCATGAGATATTCCTGATCTTTGATGCCATATGCTCTGCGTTGGATGACACGGATCTTGTTATTCAAACCTTCC
>Ga0208462_1000053_pt1 | contig 153546 bp, 127 predicted proteins | sample AD_SCU001_MetaG_FD_184452 | JGI IMG/M metagenome (GOLD analysis project Ga0208462, IMG submission 184452) | Active sludge microbial communities of municipal wastewater-treating anaerobic digesters from China - AD_SCU001_MetaG (SPAdes) (version 2) | ecosystem: Engineered > Bioreactor >...
TCAGGCGGCCACAGCGGTTTGCCGACTGTTCGACAGGAATGTCAATAAGGTTATCGCTACCCTGGGTTGGGAACAGGAATATTTCCTGGTGGATGCAGCGTTGCATGGGGCCAGGCCTGATCTCATGCTGACCGGCAGAACGGTCTTCGGGCATGCATCGGCCAAGGATCAGCAACTCTCAGATCATTATTTCGGAACCATACCGGAACGTGTCACTGATTTCATGCGTGAATATGAATTGGAGGCCTTCAGGCTGGGTATTCCAGTCAGGACGAGGCATAACGAAGTAGCACCGGGGCAGTTTGAATGTGCGCCGGTTTTTGAGGAGGCCAATCTTGCAGTGGATCACAATCAGATTCTGATGCACCTCATGCAGCGCATTGCCCGCCGCCATGATCTGACCGTCCTTTTCCACGAGAAACCTTTTTCCCTGGTGAATGGGTCAGGGAAGCATAATAACTGGTCATTGATGACGAATAAGGGTGAGAATCTGCTGTCACCCGGCCCCAATACTGAGACCAATCTTCGTTTCCTGGCTTTTCTTACTTCAATTCTAATGGCTCTGAATGAGCATGCCGACCTGCTAAGAGCCTCCATTGCTTCACCTTCCAATGACCTGAGATTAGGTGCACATGAAGCACCCCCGGCTATCATTTCGGCATTCATCGGTGAGCATCTCACGCAGATATTGAACAAGATAACCGGAACCGATGCGCTTCAGGCTTCACAAAATAGCCGGCGCAATCAGAAGAGTATTCCATTGCCAAAAATCCCTGAAATCCTGCCTGATAACACTGATCGAAACCGGACATCACCCTTCGCTTTTACCGGCAACAAGTTTGAACTCAGGGCCGTCGGTTCTTCTGCCAACTGTGCCGCTCCCATGATTGCCCTGAATACAATCGTGGCGGATCGCCTCTTGCTCTTCGTCGAAGATGTAAAGGCCAGGCAGGCAGCAGGAGAGAGCAGGCCCGAAGCCATCCTGAATGTCGTGCGGGAGTATGCAAAGAAATCTGAGCGCATACGCTTTGAAGGTAACTGCTATTCGGAGGAGTGGAAAAAGGAGGCTGCTGCACGGGGTCTGTCAGATCATCAGACGACAGTGACAGCCCTCCAGGCCTTTATTTCAAAGCCAACCATCTCCGTGTTTGAACGCCGTCAGATCCTGACAGAACGGGAACTTCATGCACGATATGAGATCCGACTGGAAAACTACATCCGTAAGATCCAGATCGAGTCACGTGTCATCGGTGATCTGGCAACAAATCATGTTATACCGGTGGCCATCCATTATCAGAATACCCTTATCGAGAATGTTAGAGGTCTCCGGGATGTCCTGGATCAGAAGACCTTTGTGAAGCTTTCCAAGGTTCAGTTACAGAATATCCGCGATATTTCCGAACATATCAACCAGATCAGGGTCCATGTATCCGGTATGATTGAAGCCCGTAAGGAGGCGAATCAGCTGACATCCGTTGAATCCCAGGCCCAGGCTTATGATAGCACGGTGAAGCCGTTCTTCTCTGTCATACGCTATCACGTGGATAAGCTGGAACTCATGGTTGATGATGAGCGCTGGCCCCTTCCTAAATACCGTGAGCTCTTGTTCATCAGATAGCCTTCAATTGCGTACCTTTGGTAGAAACATCGTACCAGATATGCGGAATTTGACAAGGCTCACATTGTTTTTTGTTATCGTGTTGGTATACAGCGCTTTGCTGCCTGCTCAAACAAGGCTGAAAGGAAAGAAATGGAAGGAGGAAATCCATAAACACCAGGAGGTTACCTACTTCCTGCCCCGGCACGAATTTATCTTTGACTTTTCATTCCTGCTCCAGGAGCATCGCCCAGGCCCCTATGCGCTTTATGCTGAGTCCTTATTGGGTATCAGGGATGTCATCAGAACCAGTCAGTATGCTTATCAACTGACAGACCTGGAATATGATTCACATGTTTTACCAGATGAAGATGCCCGTTACATCTATAAACCGGCTAGCGCAAAAAAGGAGACCAATTGTCTCGTCTTAAGCCAGCAACAGATTCTTCTCTACGGCGGTTCATGTTGTGGTATACCTGATGTAGCGATATCTTCACCCCCTGTTGGGCCATACGTGGGGTTAAGTCAACCAGGTCATTCCACCGCCCGCTACCAGGTAACGGAGGGCCGTGAAAAACAGGCAGTTAATCCAAGGCGGGCCATGCCTGATACGGGGAATGCCCATATCGAAGTGAGACCTCCTGTTCAGGAAACTCCAGCAGATCAACGCCAGGCCAGGGATATTGCGGAAAGGATCCAGGATCTGCATACCTCCAGGATAAAGCTCCTGTCTGGTTATCAGGAAATTCCATATTCTATGGAGGCATTACAGTACATGGACCAACAAATGAAGTACGTGCAGGATGGCTATATCCGTTTGTTTACCGGAGATACAGTGACCAGGTATGAAAATATGCGGGTAACGTATGTTCCTGACAAGGAAAGAGAAGGTGAATGGGTGCCACTCTTTCGCCTGGATCCCATGCGTGGCATTCTGCCGGTCAGTGCTGTTACCGGCGATTTCTGCAGATTCCGCTGGACATCTGCTCATTCACAGGAATTAGAGGTGAGTGATAGTCTTGTAGGTAACGACAGCACGACATTACCTGAACTCGATTGGGTATTTTACAGGATACCACGTTATGTACGAGTGGAAGTCATGCTGGGAAATAAACTACTGTTCTCTCAGGTAGTGGCAGTCAGCCAGTTGGGAGAAATTAAAGCCCTTCCGGTTGAAGGATTAACCATCAGATTTGATCCAGGGACAGGTGTTCCGGTTCAGACTGCCATTCGCAGGCCGTAGGCTTAGCCATTCATAGAGATCAGAAACTCCTCGTTGGTTCGTGTAAACCGCATCTTATCCTTAAGGAACTCCATAGCTTCGAGCGGGTTCATGTCAGCAAGGTGATTACGGAGAATCCAAATACGTTGCAGGCTTTCTTTGTCCAGGAGCAGATCTTCACGGCGTGTACTAGAGGCAACAATATCGATGGCCGGATAAATGCGCTTGTTACTGAGTTTGCGGTCAAGCTGTAACTCCATATTGCCGGTGCCCTTGAATTCCTCAAAGATCACTTCATCCATTTTGGATCCGGTGTCGATAAGTGCTGTGGCGATGATGGTGAGACTACCTCCGCCCTCTATCTGCCTGGCAGCGCCGAAGAAACGCTTGGGCTTATGGAGCGCATTTGCTTCTACACCACCGGAAAGGACCTTGCCAGAGGCGGGTGAAACAGTATTGTAGGCACGTGCCAGACGGGTGATGGAATCCAGCAGGATAACAACATCGTGCCCGCACTCTACCATTCGCTTGGCTTTTTCCAGTACAATGTTGGCAATGCGTACATGCCGCTCTGCCGGTTCATCGAAAGTACTGCTGATCACCTCCGCTTTGACGGATCGTGCCATATCGGTTACTTCTTCAGGCCTCTCATCGATGAGAAGAACGATCAGGTAGGCTTCAGGGTGGTTATAGGCGATGGCGTTGGCCACTTCCTTAAGCAATACGGTCTTACCTGTCTTCGGTTGCGCAACGATAAGGCCACGCTGACCTTTGCCGATGGGTGTGAACATATCGATCACCCTTGTGGATAATGTTTCCCCGGGATGTCCGGTCAGTTTGAATTTCTTCTCCGGAAACAGTGGCGTGAGGTAGTCGAAGGGTATCCTGTCACGCACTTCTTCCGAAGGGCGACCATTGATCAATTCAACCTTAATCAGGGGGAAGTATTTCTCACCTTCCTTGGGTGGGCGTATGCTTCCACGGATCGTATCTCCTGTCTTAAGTCCAAAGAGCTTTATCTGAGATTGTGATACATAGATGTCATCCGGACTATTAAGATAATTGTAATCAGAGGAGCGAAGGAATCCATACCCATCGGGCATGATTTCAAGGACACCTTCTGAACTGACGATGCCATCAAATTCATATGGAATCTCCTCTTTCTTTTGAAAGCCTTGCTTTCGCTGATCCCTTTCACGATTGTCTTTGTCCCTGAAATTCCGGTCCCGGCCTGGTGCAACTTGTCCTTCCGCCGTAACAAACTCAGAAACTTCAGCCGGCTTTTCATCCTCAACGAGTGTCTCGATAGCTACGGGCTCAATTTCTTCCTGCTCATCAGGAGTAAAAGGAAGCTCAGCGCGAAACTCCTTCAATGGAGCAGGCTCCTTGACTTTCTCGGTATGCAATGGTTTGGGAGGAGATGACAGATCTTCCGGTTTTTTTTGCTCTATTGGCGCAGGTTCCTTCGCTTCAGGTCTGGGGATAATAAGTTTCTCAGCTGGTTTATAGCTCTCCGGTTTTGGCTTTCTCCTGCGCATTCTGGGTTTCCGCGAATCACTATCTGATTGCTCCGCTTTCGCCGGTTCTGGCTTTGCCTGCACCGGCCTGGCCTCCTCTGACCTGGCCTGCTCTGGTCTGGCTTGTTCTGGTCTCTCCTGCGATGGCCTTGCCTGTTTGTGTCTTGCCTGCTCTGGTCCTGATTGCTTGGGTCTCGCCTGTTCAGGTTTAACTGATCTGGGAGCTGGTGCAGGTGGATTGGCCGCCTGATGGTCCAGAATTTTATATATTAAATCCTGCTTCAGGAGTTTGTCAAATTTTGGGATTTTCAGCTCTTCAGCGATTTCCTTCAATTCAGCAACTTTCTTGCTGTTTAATTCAATGATGTCGTACATTGATAATGAAATAGTTAGATGAATTTACAGTCTCCTTCTCTTCCTCTGAAGCAACTTGGGTATGGATCTTTCGGAGCTAACCGATTGGTGACTTACCAGTGGGTACAATAACCGTGAAGGGAACTGTTCTGCAAATATAGTGTATTTTATTATGAATTCGATGTTTGTTCCCTGGTTTAAAAAAGAAAAATAATGTACTCATGGCAGTGAAGTCCTGATTTTTTTTCTCAATACCCTATTATGCTTAATGATCAAGAGAAAACTCCAAGTTATTGTCTGTCAGTTCCAGCAATCATTTTTGACAATCAGGTACATGAAAGCTTTAATGCAAATTTTAGAAACGAATAGACGCTGATAATATTATACAATAATCATTCCATCTTTTATAAAGGATGTGCCAGGTGTAGGACACTCTCGGATTGTCGAAGTCAGTGACTTAAAATGTATAGTAGGGATTAATATTCTGAGAAGGTTCTTACCTTTGATTTGAAAAACCTCAGAACGATGATCCAGAGAATCCAATCCTTATTCTTGTTATTATCTGCCGTTGCTGTCTCCATGCTTTTCTTTTTTCCATTGGCTTCCTATACCGTTGGAGACATGACCATGCGTCTTGGTATTGGAGAGAAAGCGGGTGCAGGTGACTTAATGGCGTCGACCCTTGTGCCGATCTGGCCCCTGATGATTGGCGCCATCATCGTGATTATTATCAGCATTGCGGCTATATTTCTATTCCGTCGTCGCAGACAGCAAATGAAAGTGGTTATGATTGCCGTATTCCTGAATATGATTCTGATTATTGCAGCCTTCATTACCGCCGACAGACTGGAAGTTAAACTCAATAACAGCTTGTCGAACTACGAATTCGGTGCTTTTCTTCCTGTTGCAAGCCTGGTGTTTCTGATGCTGGCTTTCAGGAATATCAAGAAGGATGAACGCCTGGTCAGATCTGCCGACCGATTGAGATAACCTTCATTATCTGCGTGCTGTCTCCGATATTTCCATATCAGTGATTCTGCCATCCCCGATACTGAACCTGAGCATGGTAATTTTCTGATGAAAGCCACTGTTGCCCGCTGCGCCTGGATTGAGATACATCAGTTGGTGACGTTCATCATATTGTATTCTGAGGATATGCGAATGGCCACATACAAATAGTCCGGGTTGATCATTGCGTATCATTGCCAGCGCTTTCGGCTCATACCTGCCAGGATGTCCGCCGATATGGGTCATCAATATGCGCATCCCTTCAAGATCAAACAGCAAATGTGCCGTGGTCAATTGACGGATGGCCTGTCCATCAATATTCCCATAGACACACCTCAGAGGTTTGAAAGTCTCAATCTGCCGGATGATCGTTGTAGTGCCCACATCTCCTGCATGCCAGATCTCATCGGTTTCTGCAAAGAAATCTTTCCATTGGGCCGGCAAAGACCCATGTGTGTCAGACAACAGACCGATTCGTTTCATGGGCTCTCATCATCTAAACAAAGCCGGGCCAGGATAATATACCCTTTGCCCGGCCCTGGGAGAAAACGATCTGACTTTAGAATTTGTAGGTAAGCCCGACTCCAAAGACTTCTTTGAACTGGGTCCTGGGACCGGCACTGCCATCGTCCTGTTTGATCATAATATCATCATCGTAGATGAGATGGGTGCTCAGGTTAGCGCTGATATACTTATTGACCTTCATCACAACCATTACTTCCCAGTTGACATCTACGTTCTGAGGGTTATCCATATAATTGGAAAAGAGATCCAGTTTGGTGGCCAGATCAATATTTTCCATCAAGGCATGCTTCAGCATCATCTTGAAGTAGCCCCCGAACTCCGACCTGGATTTGTCTCCGGGTTCAACACCGTAAGCTCCCTGAGCAGACAGGACATCATCGGTGACCAGGGTTATTTTTCCCGTAAGGGGTGAAAGGTAAACTGAAAAATTGTCGCTGGGCTTATAATCCATACCTGCAGAAAGCAAAATATACCCGGGCGCCAGGAAGCGCGAAATGGCCACACTGTCGTTCGGATACTTAAACCCTTCTGTAAACTGGGACTTAAAGCTCACAAGACCACTGTAATACCATTTCTTGCCTGCCGAATATCCGTACTTGGAGGCGAAGTCGATTTTATCATCGCTCTTCCGCACTTCTGTCTCGCCCTGCTTCAACAGCCCATAGGCCAGGTTCAGGGTGTTATCCCATGCTCCCTTGCCTTTTTTGTAATTGGCGAAGAGGTTCACAAATGTGTTGGTAGCCAGTGAATTCTCACCACCGGCCGCCCAGTTGCTTAATGACACCTGGGTGAAATTCAGTCCGAAATTACCTCCTGTCGCCCACTGTGGTGCAGGATTTTCTGTGGGTTCCTGTGCCAAGGCCGGCATAAACAGGCCAAGCATGAGCAAGCATACTATTAAATTCTTCATAGTGCCAAATATTAAGTTAATTGTATGATATTAAGTTCAATACTGCAATTTGATCAGGATTTACGTCAACTGCTGACAATGTGAGAGGCTAAGTTGCAGTGAAATCCGGCCGGCAAAGATACGAACTGTGCTATAATCCTTCAAGTAGTTATCTAGATTTCTCAACATGTCAATGAATATTGCCACTGTGGTTGGTGGGATGATATTTATAGCTGTCAGAAGGGAGCCGGAAGGTGATACTCATTTCTACCCAGCTTCTTACATAATTATCCAGCCGAATGCCCGGTATCCAGTGGATACTTTCAACCAGCCTGATGGATTCTTCATCGCAGCCGGCACCTACAGTCTGGACCGCATGGATATTGGTTGAACGACCGCTGGGTTCAACGATAAAGCGCAGGATAACAGTGCCTTGAATGTCCCTTTTTATGGCTTCCTCCGGGTAGCGTAAATTCCTGGTCAGGTACTCTCTTATGCTGCCACTTCCATCATGAAAGCGTGCCTGGGGTCGCGTCTGAAGCTGAAGACTTTCATAAACCAGGCCGGAACTATCGCTGGGTTGGAAAGGGTATGGAGGTGCGTCATAGCCTCTTCTTTTAACCTGCCTTACATATTTATTATACGAAAACGGAATAAGGACAAAATGGGAGTGACTGGTTTTTATTCCTTCAATATTGGCCGGCTGCCACTCGGCCATGTTTAAAAGGCGAAGAGCCTCATACTGATATGCAGGCGGCGGACTGCCTTCAAAATGCACATTTTTGATCTGTCCTGCAGTATCCACTACGAAGGAAATGCCAACTTCCTGGTCATGGCGCTTGTCGCGGAGTGAAGCCGGATAATACATCTCCTGATATAGTAATGACTTAAAGGCATATGTGCCCCCTAGCGGCTGGACTGGAACACTGATGGTTTGCGTATAACTATCAGGCTGTAAAAGACAGCAAAGAAAAACTGATAATAACCATCCTGATTGAAACGACTTCATCATAACGAACGTATAGATTGGGTACCAATTTAAGCTTTTTCAATGTGATAAGCAAAAGCCTTGCCTGGAGCATGTTGAAACATCCGTAAAATGGTTTATTTTTACAACGAAAAGGCCAAATGATTACGTTATGCTCAAAAGAAACTGGATATGGGCACTGGCAGCATTCATGGTATTGCTCCCTTCTTGTTATGAAATAGAGCCGTATACGCCCGATCCTGATAAGGTCTATGTTGCCGGGCAGCGCATTAAACCCAGAACAGAAAAGGAGTTTGCCTTAAATCCAGGATTGCGCGTGCAGCTCGGTACTGTTGTCGCTGTGCACCTCGAACATTTCAACAGCCCGGCCGGTACTTTTCTCCCGGATACGGACTCCAATGGCATCGATATGATCAGGTACAACGTTGAAGATAGTACTACGCTGGTTTATAGAAGGGGAGAGGACAATACCTATCAGTTGCAGTTATATGACGATGCCATGGATTCCCTGTATTTCAGTGTAATGGGTCCAGGCGATGAAGTGAAGGTCCAGCTTAAACCTGGCAAATATGTGATGAGGCTGATTTCTCAACTTCCGCATGGTATCGACTCAGTAGGGTATCAGATGGTGTTTATCCAGCCTGCCCGGGATGCCATTGCTAAGAAAGGAATTGCCGGCGAACCTAAGTACTGGTTTGTAACAAGCCACGTGCTGTCCTGCGTCGATTGTGACCTTGGCGGAATAGATCTGCAGGGGACTTATCTGTTGGGGGCAGACTTTCAGAAAGCCGACCTTCGTGGTGCCCTCCTGAATGGTGCAGACCTGAAGACAGCAAAAGTAATGCATGCCAAGCTGGATCGCGTGCAAATGAGTGGTGCTGATATGCAGGGTGTGAATCTTAGTTTTTCTGTCATGAGGCAGGCCAATCTTACCAATGCCCGTCTCAATAATTCCATACTAAATGCAGTAGATTTAACCGGTGCACGTGCCTACGGTACCAATTTCTGCTTTGCCACCAAAAATGGCTGGATCATTGATGGCGTGTTGATCGATGCCGCAACACAATGCTTCCCCTGAAAATCAAAGATGGATGATCCGGTAAGCTCTAAATCTTCCTGAGATCGGTGGTCTTGATCCATCCCTTGCTGCCGCTGGGAATTCTGATTTCCAACCAGTCTCCAATGTTATCAGTGATACGTACCTTGGTTCCTTCGTGAATCACAAAGATATCCGTGCTCCCAATATCCGGAGAACTCTTAACGTTGATTGTGGGCGTGAAGATGATCGCTTCAGGCTTATTGATGCTGTTTGTTTTTTGCTGATGGGCAAACAGGATGGCGTGCAGTGTGACTGCCATACTGATTAATGCGACCCAGAAAAACAACTGCTTGACCAATAGTCGCCTTGAAATGAGGTATATAGCTGTAAATGTAAGTGTTAAGAGCAATCCCGCCAACGAAAGTCTTGCCCATTGCCTGATAGAGAGGCTGTCACGTAACATATGCCACCATCTGACGAAAAAGACCTGAGGAACTTCTTCAATCTTATCGATGATCCGGCTTTGTGCCAGGCCCAGGTTAAAACGGATGTCTTCGTCCCTGGGCGCCAACCTCAGTGCCCGTTCGTAAAACAGGATGGCTGAGGGAATATCGTTGAGCTTAAAGTAGGTGTTACCTAAATTGAGCAATAGCTCCGGGGCCTCCATACCAGCTTCATATACAGAAAGGTACTTCTCCAGAGCATCCTCAAAATTCCCATTCTGATACGAGGTGTTAGCTCCCTGGATCTGCTGCTGAAATGCGGGGTTGGCTTTTAACGCCTGGAGACCTGCCGTGAACAACAGACTGGCCAGAATGCCTGCCCACCAAATGACCTGTTTTCTTTTCATTTCCTTAACTCATTTTCCAGATGTGTAATCACAGCAAAAGCCATATCCAGAATCGACTGTCTTCCATCACCTTCTGATCCGGGCGCGTAACGCCGGAATTCGCATTCATTCAGCACATGACGCAGGTTGCCCCGAACTTCATCGCTGATGCCTTTGTCCTTGAGATGCTCGTCAGCAGATTCCATGGATAGATTTGCCCTAGGAATGCCTAATTTATCTGAAACGTAACCCCATAGAGCAGATGCAAGGGTATCATAGAATTTTTTCTGGTCCTGGTCTGCCAGTAGTTGCCGGCTTGTTTTGAGCCTGCGTCGCGCAAGCCGACTGGCTTTGCGGTTTCGTTGCCTTGTCACATCCGCAAGAAGGCGTATCCTTCGTCTCCACATCACCAGGAAGCCGGCAAACAACAGAAGCATTCCGGCTACCATTATCCAGTATCGCATCGTTCCGTAAAGAAGATCTGACTGAGACATCAGTGTGATCTCTCCCGTACGAATGAACCGTATGTCGGATCCGATGTATTTGATATCTTCCTGACTAACACCTGAATACGCCGGCTGCACCTGGTCTCCTTCACCTTTTTCTACATTAAAACTGAACTCAGGAGATGAGATGGATTGGTATTGTCCTGTTTCTGGATTGAAGAAATGGAAGATAACAGGTTTGACAATATGTTTTCCCGGAGCCCGCGGAATTGCAAGATATTCAAAGGTGCGACTTCCACTCATGCCCGCACGGCTGGTGCTGATATTATCAAGTACCTTCGGATCATATGTTTCAAAGTCGGAGGGGAAGGTGATGGGCATTTTGTCAATCATCTTAAGATTACCACTGCCCTTGATGGTATACCGTAATGTAATGGCGTCGTTGGTTTTTAATTCAACAGGGCTTGCTTCAGCCTGGAAAGTATATTGCCCTACGGCTCCGTTGAAGTCGAGCGGACGGCCCGAACCAGGCAGTGCTTTGACATCCAGTGTCAGACTGTTGGTTTTAATGGTGATGGGTACGTTGCTGAAGCTGTTAAAGAAGCTGCCTCCAAAAAACTGATCAAAGAAGGGATCACCTGTTCTGGACCGTGATTGGACACGTGCATTTACCTGTATCTCAAAAGGTTCAATTACAATTCTTCCGCTTCTCTGTGGATACACAGCCAGTCGCTTGTATTCCACCACAACATATTCCTGTCCATTCACTGTTTCACGGGACTGCGGAAATGCTTTCTCGTCTTTGAGCAAATCCTCCATCCAGAATCCTTGCAGCGGTGGCTGCTGCATGCCTCCGGGAAGATTAATCTGTAATCGGGTATATATTCTGTAAACAAGGATAACCTGCTGACCCTGATAAGGATTCGCTTTATCGGCACTGACCCTGAAAAAAACATCTTCAGATGATACAGAGCCGGACTGCGGCTGATTACCACCCTGACCTGAAGGAGCAGCAGCTTTGGGCTGTTGTCCCTGGACTACTTTGACCTGAAAAGGCCGTGTCTGATATTCTTTACCGGCGATGGTTATCTGAGCAGATCCTACCTGAAAACTTCCTTCCTTGTCGGCAAGAAGAAAGTAGGTGTAGGAATAGGTGAATGTGCTGGATACTTGTCCGTTAATAATCTGGATATTTGAACTGGAACTGGCGTTTGGGCCACTCAGGAGGCTGAATCCCTTAAAATCAGGACCACGAAAGTTGCTTCCCTCGGCATTCACTGTATATACAACCCTGAATTGCTGTCCCACAACCACACTTTGCGGGGCATTCACCTGGAATTCAATCTCTTGTCCCCAGGCCTGCTCACTCCAGCTGCCTATCACTATCAAGGTGATAACCAGTGGGAACCAGGCTATTGAAGATTGTCGCTTTTCTTTGCCTATCATCCTTGTGTGGTTTACCAGTCTTTTTCAATCCGTTGGCGCTCAGCCTGTATCATTTGACGCTTTACTTTATCGAGTGTGCGCTGCTCATCCTGACGTATTGCCTGCAACATACGTTCCGCATCCTGCTTACTCATCTGCTGTTGTTGTTTCTGCTGTTGCTGTTGCTGTTGTTCCTGTTGTTTACCCTTATCCTGTCCCTGTCCCTCATCCTGTTCCTGTTCCTGTCCCTGTCCCTGTCCCTCATCCTGTTCCTGTCCCTCATCCTGTTCCTGTTCCTGTCCTTGTTCCTGTTGCTGCTGCTGCATCCTCCGAAGTGCCCAGGATAAATTGTACCTGGTGTCCTCATCATCAGGGTTTAGCCTGAGAGCTTGTTTATAGGCTTCGATCGCCTCCTTTAGTTTGCCTTCTTTCACCTGCGCATTACCGAGATTATGGTATGCCTTGGCTGTTGTCAAAGGATCTGCCATGCTGGCGATGGCGCGCTCATACTGCTGAGCAGCTTCTGAAAAGCTCTCCTGGCGGTAAAGCGAATTACCCAGGTTATATGCTCCTCCCTCTGTTACAGGGTTGCGCTCCAGCCCTTTACGATAGTGGATTTCCGCATCCCGATAATTACCGGATTCATATGCCTCATTGCCCTGTCGTATCAGTTTTCTGTCCTGCTGGCCTGAGACTGTCTGAACTGAGGCTAGAAGTGCAAAAGCAGCCAATATCGTAATGCCGTATCTCATTTCGTCACACCTCCGAAAGGGTTAATCTTGAAAGGATTGAAATGTCTGAACCACCTGCTTCTTCTTTCTGAAATAAAAATGTCAATCGCCAATAATAACAATGCAATGATGACAAAGTAGTGATAATGTGAGTCGTAGTCTGAAAATGTCTTTGCGTCAAATGTTGATTTCTCGAGTTTGGACATGCGGTCAAAGATACGGTCCAGACCCGGATCTTCATTGCTGGCGCGAACATAGATCCCGTTACCTGCGGCAGCGATTTGCTGCAACATGACTTCATTCAACCTCGTGACGACTGTATTTCCGCTTTGATCTTTCTTGAAACCCTGCAGAATATTGCCTTTGAATACAGGAATCGGACCACCCTCAGGCAGTCCCATTCCAATGGTGTTTACACTAATACCTTGCTCAGCGGCAAGGGTGGCTGCACCAACGGCATCATCTTCATGATTTTCTCCATCACTGATGATGATAATTGCTTTGCCATGTGCCCCTTCCGGAAAGGAAGAAACAGACAACTGAATGGCTTCACCGATGGCTGTGCCCTGGGTTGGTATTATCTCTGTATTGATGCTGTTCAGAAATAACTTCGCCGCTGCATAATCTGTCGTGATAGGCAGTTGCACATAGGCCTTACCGGCAAAAATGATGATACCAAGGCGATCCTGGCTGAGGCGATCAATGAGTCGTGAAATGGCTTGCCTGGACTTCTCGATCCGGTTTGGTCGGATGTCTTCGGCAAGCATACTATTGCTCACATCCAGTGCGATCACAATATCAATACCCTTTCTTTCCACCTGCTCCAACTTGGAACCTGTTTGTGGATTAGCCATGGCTAGAATGAGAAATCCAATGGCCAGAAAAAAGAGAAAGAACTTAACAGCTTGACGGGCAGGAGAGTAATCAGGAATTAAGTAGAGAACAAGCCGGATATCACCGAATGATTTGAGATGCTTCTTCCTGTTCCATACAAGAAAGAGGTACAACAGAATCAGGATCGGCCAAACGGCGAGCGCATAAAGAAACTCCGGATGTTCAAACCTTACCATACTTATCAGGGATTTGACCTTATGATGAAAATCCGAAATAAAAATTCGAGGAGCAGCAATGCCAATGCCGCCAGCACCAATGGCAGGAATTCTTCTTTCTTACGTGTGAATTCCGTCACATCTATTTTGGATTTCTCCAGTTGATCAATTTCTTCGTAAATAGCTTTTAGTTTTTGATTATTGGTAGCCCTGAAATACTGTCCTCCGGTCATTTCTGCCATGGATTTCAATAACGGCTCATCAATCCTGACTTCGACATTTTGGTACTGCGTGCCAAATGGTGTCCTGAAGGGATAGGGAGCCATCCCGATCGTTCCGACACCAATAGCATAGATGCGTATCCCGAACATCCTGGTAATTTCTGCCGCTGAAGCCGGATCCATGGCACCCATGTTGTTTTCACCGTCGGTCAGCAGGATGATAACCTTACTGATAGCCTTGCTGTCTTTCAGTCGGTTAACTGCCGTTGCCAGGCCATCACCAATAGCGGTTCCATCTTCGATCATGCCTGTCCGGATGGATTGAAACACATTTGCCAGCACAGCATGATCCCGGGTGAGGGGGCATTGCGTGAAGGCTTCACCACTAAAGATGACAAGTCCGATTCTGTCATCCGGCCGGCCTGCAACAAATTGCATTGCGACTTCTTTGGCTGCTTCCAGACGATTGGGACGAAAATCCTCAGCAAGCATACTGCCACTGATATCCAGCGCCATGACAATATCAATGCCTTCGATCGTGATGTCCTGCCGGCTTGAGCTGGTCTGTGGCCTGGCCAGTGCTATAATCAGAAGCGCAAGGGCCATCAACCTCATTACGAACAGGCTATGGAAGAGGATAACCCGGAATGTAACAGGAGATTGTGCAAGAAAACGTGTGTCCGGAATCCGGATGTCCGCTTTGTTGCGCCTCCTCCTAAAGATGTACCAGAGGCCTACCAAGGGCAGCAACAATCCCAGGTAGAGAAACTGCGGCGCTGCAAATTGTATGTCATTCCACCACTGTATCATGACTCCTGGCCGGGTATTATCTGTTGTTGATCCTTGCTACTTGTAGAGGATGGCGATGGGATATCTGGAATGGTGGATTTTACAAATCTCACTCCAAGCTGCATGCTTCTCTCATGTTCATCAGGGAGAGGGTGCTCACGTGCAAATTTCACTAGGTCAGCTAGTTGCAGGATGTTCTCCATGTCCTTGACTTTATCCCTGGTCTCCGTATTGTTCCCGAGCGCCTGAATGATTTCATGAGTGACCATTTCTGGTGCCGGAATATGGAAACGGTCTTGTATATATACCCTGAGAATATCCGTCAATTCACTGTGGAACTCCTTGATGCGTCCTTGTTGCCATAACTTTTGCCAGCGCAGGCTTTCAAATCTGTCCAGGGCGACAACATGGGGGGGCTGTTGTACCTTTCTGAATACAGGGACCAGCGGGGCGCCCTTCCTCCAGCGCACATATAATAAATATCCCCCAATCAATGCGGAAATAATGACCAGGATGGCAATAACTTTCCAGGCTATCTCCCAGAATCCTAATGGTATCGCCACGACATCCTTGATGTCCCGGATATCCTCTTCCGGATTGATCTCAACTGTACTGACTTCCAACAAGAGGGGAGGAGTCATGGTAGTGTCATTCATTCCCTGGCTGCTCAGAATGATCGGCAAGGGTGGGATCACCTGTGTGCCTGAGTCAAAACTTGTTAGGAGCCAGCTGCACCTGAGTTCTACAAATTCATTAGGTTGAATGAAACTTGTATCACATTTTTCACGCTGAACAACTTCAAATCCCTCAAAAGCAGTCCCCTCAATATTCGGAAATTGCAGGCTGACATCAACTTGTGTCAACTTCAAGACAATAGTTAGCCTGGTTTGCTCTCCTATGCGTATCTGAGGTGTTTCAAGCCGCGCATCAACCTCCATGAACGCGTTGCTGTCTTGAGCGACAAGCGAAAGATGAGGCATGAGCCCGGAGAAGAGCGCTGCACAAATGGCAATTATATATGTTTTTCGCTCGTTCATGTCCGCATCTCCCTTCGCTTAAAGAGATTGATCAATGGCCGCACATAGTCTTCCCCTGTTTGCATCTGGACCAGATCAACGCCGGCTTTTGCCATGGCTGTGACCAGTTTGTCCTGCTGCTGTCTGTGCCAGTTAGCGTGGGCTTCCCGGACTCGTTTCAGGCTGGTATCCAGCCAGCGTTGTTTTCCTGTTTCAGCATCTTTGATGCGCAACAGACCGATCGAAGGTAATCGTACCTCCCGCTGATCCTTAATCTGAACCGCAATGAGGTCATGCTTCTGGTTCGCAATGCGGATAGCATCCTCATAACCTTCACCCAGGAAATCAGAAAAGAGGAATACAACTGCTCTCTTTTTCAATGCATTGGTCAGGAAACGCATGGCTTCGGCTATGTCTGTGGCCTGACTTTCTGGTTTGAAGCTGATGAGCTCACGGATGATCCTGAGAATATGGGATCTTCCCTTTTTGGGTGGAATGAATTTCTCGATGCGGCCACTGAAAAAGACAATGCCGACCTTGTCGTTGTTTTGTATTGCTGAAAAGGACAGAACGGCGGCGATCTCTGTGATCAGATCTTTTTTAAGTACCGATACAGTTCCGAAATCCGTGCTTCCACTGACATCAATGAGCAGCATTACAGTGAGTTCACGTTCTTCCTCGAACACCTTAATGTAGGGATGGTTGAAGCGTGCAGTTACGTTCCAATCGATGTTACGGATATCGTCACCATACTGATATTCACGTACTTCACTGAAAGCCATGCCCCTTCCCTTGAACACGGAGTGGTACTGCCCGCTGAAGAACTGTCGCGACAGTCCTCGCGTCTTGATCTCGATTTTCCGGACCCGTTTTAATATATCGGTTGTATCCGTCATCATTCCTTCTCCACTTTTCCTGTAATCAAGGCCCTGGCTTAAGGGACTTCAACAGCGTTCAGGATGTCGTTGATGATTTCCTCCGTTGTAATATTTTCTGCTTCGGCTTCATAAGTAAGGCCGATGCGATGTCTCAGCACATCATGGGCAACAGCGCGGATATCTTCGGGGATGACATAACCTCTGCGGCGGATGAACGCAAAAGCTTTAGCCGCCAGAGCCATATTGATACTGGCACGCGGTGATGCCCCATAGCTGATCAGGTGCTTGTATTTTCCGAGGTTATAGGTTTCCGGGAATCGCGAGGCAAAGGTGATATCTGTGATGTAATTCTCGATTTTCTCATCCAGGTAAATCTCCCTCACGACTTCACGTGCTTTCAAAATATCAGCTGCATCAAGAACAGCCTTGGTTTCTGGCATTATCTGGGCAATATTCTGCCTGAGAATAAGCTTTTCTTCTTCTTTTTTGGGATAATCAATGACTACCTTCAGCATAAAGCGATCCACCTGGGCCTCAGGTAGGGGATAGGTACCTTCCTGTTCGATTGGATTCTGGGTGGCCAAAACCAAGAATGGTTCCTCCAGTGCATAGGTTGTATCCCCGATGGTCACTTGCCGCTCCTGCATGGCCTCCAGCAGGGCACTTTGAACTTTTGCCGGGGAGCGGTTTATCTCATCAGCTAATATGAAATGAGAGAAAATAGGACCCTTCCGGACTTCAAATGACTCCTTGCGCTGGCTGTAGATCATCGTCCCTGTCAGGTCAGCAGGTAATAGGTCGGGCGTGAACTGAATTCTACTGAAGCGGGCTTTGATCGTATGAGCAAGTGATTTTATAGCCAGCGTCTTGGCAAGGCCAGGCACACCCTCAAGAAGGATATGTCCATTTGCCAGCAGGCCGATGAGAAGCCGCTCTACCATGTGCTTTTGGCCAATTATGACCTTGTTCATTTCCATCATGATAAGATCCACAAAGGCACTCTCCTGCTGGATGCGTTCATTCAGGGCTTTGATATCCATTTGAACCATGTCTTTACTCGTTTGTCGCGCAAAATTAGGAATGTGTCCTGCTGATTAACAGGATGATGATGTTAAAAAGTGTTAAACCTAGTTGCTGGAAGCTATGATGTGTGGCGAAATATCACGGATACTATTTAGAATCAATATAATTAACTACCTTTGAGCGCTCGGGATTTTAGTTGGTTTGTTAATTATACTCAGACAAGATGAAGGGAATATCTTCTTATTTCAAAGCGGGATGGATTTTCATGGTGATGTGGATGACCATGTTATCATTAAATGCCCAGTCAGATAGTTGGCTCAGGTTAAGGGGTGGAGACAGGTTGGTTACCTGGTCCGAATATCCCGTTCAGGATTTCAGGAATTTCCAACAGGACGAGATCGTTGAAGGCAGGTTACTCAGGATTGCTCTTTTTGATGATATTCCAGATCAGATATCCCGTAATAAGCTGCTGTCTTCCGGTGTGATTTTCCTTGATTACTTGCCCGACCGGGCCTATTTTTTGAGTATTCCGCTGGACGCTTCACTGGAACTGTTGGTTTCATCAGGAATTCAGGCGCTTATGCCTCTGGATGCGGGTATTACCCTGCATCCTGATCTGGCCGCCGGGCAATATCCTGACTGGAGCCTGCCGGACAATGTCCATATCGATATCCTGGTCAATTTTGCAGGGATTGTATCCACAGCGGCCATTGAGCAGCTCGTTAGAACGATCGGGGCGCAGTTATTGCCTGAATATGGGTCTGATCATGTCAGAGCCTTGAGATTGGATAGGGCCAGGTTAAATGAAATTGCTGAGCTGCCCTTTGTTATCTGGGTTGAACCCATATACCCTCCTTCAGAACCGGAAAATTACACGGCCAGAACCCTGCACCGTTCCAATATGTTGGAAGCCAATTACCCAGGTGCCAGGCACTACGATGGTTGGGGTGTTGATGTTATGTTACAAGATGATGGCATTATCGGTCCACACATAGATTTCGACGGCCGAATCGGATCACAGAACATCAGCAGTAACAGTGGAGACCACGGGGATCATATCGCAGGAACCATTATGGGAGCCGGCAATCTTGATCCGAGAACACGAGGCATGGCACCGGGTGCGACCATCCATACCTTTGGGGCCTCTCCATCCTATCCTGGTTTTGTCAACATGAACACTTATTATAACTCGCTGAATATCAGGATAACATCAACTTCTTACTCCAATGGCTGTAACGCCGGATATACAACCCTTGCACGAACCCTGGACCAGCAGTTGCGCACACTTCCTGCATTGATGCACGTCTTTTCTGCGGGAAATGACGGGACTTCCAATTGTGGTTATGGAGCAGGATCCAATTGGGGCAATATCACAGGTGGTCATAAGATGGCCAAAAATGCCATCGCCGTGGCCAACCTGGATTACAAGGATGCCCTCAGTAATTCGTCGAGTCGTGGACCTGCCCATGACGGTCGTATCAAGCCTGATATAAGCGCTAAAGGATCAAGTGTTTACAGTACCACTAACCCCAATCTGTATACGACCAAATCAGGTACATCCATGGCCTGTCCGGGCGTGTCCGGCACCCTTGCACAGTTATATCATGCCTACAGAGACCTCAACAACGGAAATGATCCGGCTGGAGCTCTCATGAAAGCTGTGGTTCTCAACAGTGCAGACGACCTTGACAATCCAGGCCCTGATTTCAAGACAGGCTGGGGAAGGTTGAATGCACTCAGGGCTGTTAAAACAATTGAGGATCAGCGGTATATGATGGACAGCGTCCAGCAGGGCGACACGAATCATCATACAATTCCCGTTCCTGAGGGAGTGGTAGAATTGAGGGTTATGGTTTATTGGCCTGATTTCGAAGCATTCTCAGGTGTCAGTAAATCCCTTGTGAATGATATCAATACAAGGCTCCTTGATACCATGTCTACAGCCTATCTGCCCTGGTTACTCGATCATACACCAACACCCCTTGCGTTGAATACACCTGCCGGAAAAGGCGTTGACAGTGTTAACAACGTTGAGCAAATCGTAATCTCTAACCCGCTACCCGGAGATTACAGGCTTGAGGTAATAGGTAAGATGATTCCTCAGGGACCTCAGGCATACTATGTGGTCTATGAGTTCATGAAAAATGAGGTAGTGTTGACCTATCCTTCAGGAGGTGAGGCGTTTGCGCCAGGTGAATCTATTACCATCAGATGGGATGCCCCTGGAACGGGTTCGACCTTTATGCTCGAGTTTTCAGAGGATGATGGTGCAAACTGGACTTCGATCAACAATTCCATTTTATCATCCAGACGATATTTCGATTACACGCTGCCGCTGATTACCGGTAGTAAAATGCGGTTTCGCATTACAAGGGACACCATGAGCCATACCGGTGAAGCACCTTTCACTATCATGACAATACCCCAGGGAATCAATATCGACTGGGCCTGCAAGGATTCTTTTTCAGTGGCCTGGAATCCAGTACCGGGTGCAGAAGGATATATCGTTTACCGCCTTGGTAATTACTATATGGACTCCATTGGATTTACAACACAAACGAGCTTTATTATCAGTGGAGTCAACCAAAACGATACTTATTGGGTGAGTGTTGCAGCCTTAGGTCCCGGACAAGCACTGAGCCGCAGAGCCATCGCTGTTCCTAAAACACCCGGAATATGGAATTGTGTGTTCCCTGTTGATGCCACAACCGAGATCATATCTCCTGCACCCGGAATTCATCCTTCCTGTATCGATCATTCGGCTGTCCCGGTTAAAGTAAAGATCATTAATAAAGGTAGTGGCCCGATTTCCAATATTCCCGTCAGTTTCAGCCTGAATTACTCCGGCACCATGACGGCTACCTACACTGATACGCTCTTGCCAGGGCAGTCTGATACATTGTTGATGTCCGGAACCCTCAATCTCCCTTTGCCGGGCAATTACATTATCACAGCGAAGGTTGAGCATCCTGAGGATAGCAATTATTCCAATAATACTTTTGAGAGCCGGATACGGATCATGCAAGGCGGCAGCCTGACTTCCGGATCGACCGAGACCTTTGAATCCCTGACCAGTTGCTCTGTGATATCCGATTGTGACTTTACCTGTAATATCGGTGGTAGTTGGTATAATGAGGAGAATGCAACGATGGATGATGCAGATTGGCGTGTTATTCAGGCTATTACGCCAACCAATGGTACTGGTCCGATTGGCGATCACACGACCCTGGATGGTAACGGGAAGTTCCTTTACGTACAGGCCTCTGGTGATTGTCATGAAAAGAAGGCGCTGTTGATTTCTCCTTGCATGGACCTCAGTCAGATGCAGAGCCCTGTTCTGGAGTTCTGGTATAATATGTTCGGCGCAGATATGGGTAGCCTGCACATCGATTTGCTGATTGGTGCAGAATGGAAAAAGGATATCATCCCTGTTGTCAGCGGTAATCAGGGACAGGCATGGAAAAAGGGGATGATCGACCTCGGAAATTACGCGGGTTCTAAAGTGGCTGTGAGGTTTCGCGCTGTCACCGGCAATGGGGATCTCTCAGATATTGCCTTGGATGATGTGCTTCTTTCTGATGCCGCTTCTGTCGATGAGCATCATGCTGCTGCGCTTGAGGTTCGCGCATATCCAAACCCTGCCAGGGACAGGTTGAACATTGCTTTTACACTGTCTCTACCCCAGACTTTCACCCTCATGATGCGAGATATGGCTGGCAAGGTTTTGTACGAGGATCAGATCAGCGGAGTGCAAGGCGATAATCTGCTTCAGTTACCCCTGGAAGATATTGCCAATGGAACCTATATCCTCAGCCTGGTCAGCGGTCAGTACGTTGCCCAGCAGAAGCTGATGATACACAAGTAAGCGAAGGACGGTGGGATTGAAAAGGTTCCACCGGTTTACTCTTCTTGTAAAACGCGACCAATGGAAACAACCCTGCCTCAGATTACAGCAGTGCACATGCAGGATGAGGAAATTATTCAGGCAACTGCCAGGCAGGTCATCAAGGATTTTCAGATGTATGACCTGCAGCTGTCTTTCGAGCGAAACGGAGAAACACCCTATCAGGTGCTCTTCGACCAGATCCTTCCAAGGATAAGACAGATGATGCAAAATGATGCCGGAACCTTGCATGCCTTACTGTATACCATAGATATCCCTGATCACTGGTGGGCACATGTCCGGCATGAACCAGATCTCAATACCGTCGCTTCTGCTATCACTGACCTGATTCTGCGCAGAGAGCTCCTAAAGGTACTAACACGAATGGCATTTAGTCAGAAAAAGCTGGAAAACAGCGATTAGACCTGACCGGCTTTCGTCCTTCTTAGCGAATGTGACCGGCCTTTCCGACCCCCGGTAACTCATTTCATGGTACCTTTTTCTTGTTTTGTTTTCGAATGGTAGCAAGCCTATGTATATTTGTTCTTCACAGATATGGGATTTTCCTTGTTAATACTTTTCGGGTAAGTAAGAAAACGGTATAAAAAAATGATGTAACTTGCTCCCCGTTTTGCGTACTGTAAATTATTGTAATCCATAATAATAAGACGTATGAATAAGAGAACTTTACTGGTCAGTTTGTTGGTGTTTGCCATATCGGGTTTCAGTGCTCTGGTGCATGCGCAGACGGAAGAAGGAAACGTGCTGAGAACCTCTGCACAACAAAACGCTGTTTCGGATCAAGAGGCAGCCTACCTTCAGATGCTGAGGCAGAACCAGGTTTCCGGAAACATTGACCCGCAGGATGTGGATGTAGCCAGAAAAGATGCGGCTTCCATGCGCAAGTCCAAAAATGCCAGCGCATTAAACCTGAATTTTACCTACGCCGGCCCCGATAATATCGGGGGACGTACCAGAGGATTGGTCATTGATATTGATGCACCAACGACCATTTATGCCGGTAGTGCCGGAGGTGGTGTATGGAAATCCCAATCTAATGGTACATCCTGGGTTCAGATGGCTGTTAATGGCGGATTGACAGAAGCCATCCAGGTTGCCTGTCTCCTTCAGACACCAGCAGGTACGCTTTACGCAGGTACAGGTGAAAGTTGGTATACACCGGATGGAACAATCGGACGTGGAGGGTTCTATGGTACAGGCCTTTATAAATCTACCGACAGGAGTAATTTTACCCGCATCAATGGGACGGAAAACTGGAAGTTTATCAATGAACTTGCGTTTTACCAGGGTAGGTTATGGGTTGCAACGGAGCAAGGCTTGTTCTATAGCAATGACGAACAAAACTGGACGCTTGCCAAGGACAATTCAGGGAACAACCTGAGCGCCGCGGCAACAGATGTGAAGGTGGGATCTAATGGTATCCTGGTGGCTGTTGTTGATAAGAAAACCTATGTCTCGGAGAATGGAGCTGCTGATGGCTTTGTGAACCAATCCACTGCTGCAGCAGGCAAGCTGCCTGCTTCCAGCCTCGGACGGACGGAATGTGCCGTTGCACCCAGCAACCCCGATGTGATCTATGTCAGCATTGCCAGTACCATTGGAAATGTGCTCGGAATTTACCGCAGTGTTGACAAAGGAGCTACCTGGTCCATCATAGCTCCTGGTGCCAGTACCTCATTCAGCCTGTTCTCCTATCCCAGAGGGACTACACAAACCTTCGAAGGACTTTATAACAATACTATCGCTGTCTGGCCTACTGATCCGGATATTATTCTTGTCGGCGGTGTTGATATCTGGCAGGGAGGCAAGGTAGCGATGGAGGGCTACTTCGGCTGGAGTAAAGCGACTTCACACCAGTTTGACCCCCTGAGCGGACTTGGTGCATTATATGTCCATAAAGGAATCAACCAGATTGTATTTCACCCTACCTTACAGAACACGGCATTCATAGCCACTGATGGCGGTGTCTTCCAGCTTTCTTCAAACCTGGGATTCCAACCCCGTCATAAAAACTACAATACCAATCACTTCTATACGGTTTCAGCAGCTGCCGATGGTGCCATTATGGGTGGTACCGCCGACAATGGTGTAATTCAGATTACAGGTAAAGGAAATACCCCGGAAGAAGGAGATGTTATTTTTGAAGGTGAAGGTGGTACCAGTCTCTTTTCCATCATCGATTATAAGGCCTTTATTATTTCGCGCGCTGGTGCACCACTGACAGTGAGGCGCACCACAACCTACGGCGCAGATTATGTTGCCGCTTTTGGTGATAATATCGGCATGACGACGATCACATCAGCTTTCATTCCTCCCATGCTGCTCTGGGAGAGCTTCTACGATTATACCAGTAGGGATTCTGTGTGGTTTGTGGCAGACACAAATTATCTCCCAGGCGATAATATCTTCATGCGGAGCCATAATTTTGAGTATCCCTTTACAGCCACTGCTCCTTATGCACTGACAAAAGGTGATTCACTCCTGGTTCAGGATCCTGTCGTATCCCGCTTCTTCTTTGGTGGTGTCAATGGGGTCTGGATGACAGATATGATATTGGATTTCAGAGGATTGCCAAGATGGGCAAGGATCGCTACCTTCGTTTCCACGGTGCAATCCATGGGGATCTCTAAGGATGGAAATTATTTGTTTGTTGGTACCCAAAACGGAACACTACTTAGGTTCTCCGGTGTGTCATCTTATCAATCAGAAGAATCTTATGATATCACCATGGACACCATCGCCTCCTGGCCAGGAAGAGTCATCACATCGATCGCTGTCAGTCCATCGAACAACGCACGCGTGATGGTGACACTTGGTAATTATGGCAATACAAACTATGTCTATGGTACCAACAATGCCACCGATCCAAGCCCTGTATTCACCTCCTGGCAGGGTAACCTGCCTGCCATGCCTGTTTACAGCTCACTCATTGAGATGATCGACCAGAACAGGCTCATGCTAGGGACAGAACATGGATTATTCTCAGCTACTTATACTGGTGGTGCTCCGGTCTGGACAGCCGAAACGAATGGCATTCCTGCCGCTCCCATCTTCCAGATCAATCAGCAGAACATTAGCCAGCATACCATTCATACCATGGAGATTCAGGGACTGGATACCCTCTGGACGATTTTCCCCGGAACTACCAATTACGGCGTGATTTATGTCGCGACTCACGGAAGGGGATTGTATTCCTGTAAGACCTTTGTTGGAACTGATGATATTCCTGTGATCCAAAGGGCATCAGCATCAGATATCAGTATCTATCCCAATCCAGCTACACAGCAAACCGCACTGCAGTTTGACTTATTGGAAAGTGCTCAAACCACATATAATATCTATGATATCAATGGACGCTGTCTGAGATCAGTTAAGCTGGGCAACCTTCAGGCAGGAACCTATAACGTCCAGATCGACCTCAATGGTTTGAAGAAGGGTATGTATATCCTGACCTTGCAGGATGCCAGCACAAAGGCGCGTTCAGCCAAGCTATTGGTTAACTAGCGGCAAGGCATTTTAAAGCTATTTCTGAAGGCTGTTCCGTTGACCGGGGCAGCCTTCGGTTTTCAATTGTCAGTTATCAGCGATCTGTTGACAGCGAACAGTTACCAGCCATCAGTTTCCAGCGATCAGTTAACAGCGAACAGCCTGAATGCCAAGGCCACTCAACCCCGTAGGGGTGATATATTGGTAGCCCGGCGGCATAACCACAGAATCTTCCCCCTCCCATGACCGGCCTTGATAGCTGGAATATGATGATTGGGAGGGGGCAGGGGGAGGGTTTTGACAGCGATCAGTTATCAGCGAACAGTTGACAGCAAACAGCCATCAGCGGCCAGATATCATTCGTAATTCGTAATTCGTAATTCGTAATTACCTGAATACTAATTTATTGTGGAAGTGTTAATAGCTACAGCCCGAGTTCTTCCTTGCTGAGCTGGCGGTTGTATTTACGGCCGAAATGGAAACTGAGGTAGAAGTTCACAAAATAGTGTTCCTTGTTGTTGAGGGCCATAACAGGAACAGGGATGGGATAGAAATCCAGCGTGCTGCCAATTTCCAGGGTTCGCACCTTGGCATGGTCACCACTGTAATCAAATGAAAAACCGAAGCGTCCATAAGCCCCTGGATATAGTTTCGTCTTCTCAATTCCTTTTAAAAAGGGGCCGCGTCCATAGATATTATCAACGAAATGCTGAGCCGGGTCGTAACGTTCCGTGCTGATCTCATATTCATATGTGGATGAGGTGAACCTGATAATATTGAGATACACGGGTTTGGCGAGCGCCACGCTGGCACCAATGCCATATAACCACCTGATTTCTACGCCACCGTCACGTGGTTTGCGGTTGAGTTGCTGGTGGGATGTGAGGCCGGTCCGCAGTACCATCACGCTGTTGAGCTTCCCATAGATGTAACTCCTCGCATTGTTGAAATAAGGATTAACCGTACGCACCTCCTTGGGTGACTTCATGGTGACAAGATCTGCTTCCCACAGTCTTTTCCTGAAGGCAGTAACCTGGTGACCCCTGCGGAAAGAGCCTCCAAAACCATGGTTGTGCAACTGAATGCCACCCCCGATTTCATTCCGCAATATTACTCCGCCTAAAGTATCACCAATCTCTGATTCAGGCACAATTTGCGCCTTGAGAGGGGAAAGAGGTGCTATAACCAGAAGGGTCAGAAGAAACAGGACGCCAACCCTCATGCTGCCCGGTCGCAGGATTGGAAAGGTCAGTATGCCTTTTCTATCCTGTATTTTTTCTTTTCTCCGTAAGCTGGACACTTTTCCGATGATTTGCAGGAAGCCATTACTACCAGAAAAAAACCCGCTGTAAGCAACAGCAGCAATGCCTTTTTGATCATAATGATGGACTTTATTCAAATACAAAAATACATAAATAATCTGGCGTATCGTATGCATCTTACCTGATGTCATTACTTTAACAAAGGGGGCCATAACATGTTCACAGCGGGTCAGAATCATGGAGTCAGTTCTAAACCATTTATTGCACAAGGTTTTTCTTAATATTGTATTGCAGAACAATCCAAATGGAAGAGGAGAAACCTTCGCTCAATGCATCCTGGATGGACGTCCTTGGATCTGAGTTTGACCAGCCCTATTTTCAGGAGTTGAAGGCCTTTCTTGTGAAGGAACGGTCAGCCTATCAGGTTTATCCGAAAGGAAGCCAGATTTTTTCTGCCTTTAACTACACACCCTTCGATCAGGTCAGGGTCGTTATTCTTGGTCAGGATCCCTATCACGGGCCAGGGCAGGCTCATGGATTATGTTTTTCTGTTCCGGAAGGCATTCCTGTTCCTCCCTCCCTGGTGAATATTTTCAAGGAGCTGCGTGGTGATTTGGGTTGCCCGCCACCCGCATCGGGTAACCTGGTTTCCTGGGCTAAGCAAGGTGTTTTACTCATCAATGCCACATTAACAGTCCGGGCCGGTCAGGCTGGGTCACACCAGCGAAGGGGATGGGAGCGCTTTACTGATAAAGCTATTTTCAAATTGTCGATGCAGCGCAACAACATAGTATTCCTGCTGTGGGGAGCTTATGCGATTGCCAAGGCCGCGTTGATTGACGATAAACGGCATCTGATTCTCACAGCACCTCATCCATCCCCGCTCTCAGCTTCGCGCGGCTTTTTCGGTTGCCGGCATTTCTCCCAGACCAATACCTATCTGCTCGATCATAACATACCTCCCGTAGACTGGTGCCTGTAATACCAGGCTTATATCATACCTGGTATTCCTATCCATACTGCGAAGCCTGTTTTTAAAGGGCCTGAGAAAATTTGCCTATGTTGATAGAAAAATATGTAACTTCCGCCCTCTCACCTAAATTCCTTTCTATGAAGCGAACATCACTCTTAATCATTGCATTGGCATGTTCCGCCTTTCTCCTGAAAGCAGGAGGATTTCAGGTGGGCCTGCAAGGCCAGAAACAAACCGGGATGGGTTTAATCGGCACGGGTCTGACACTTGGACCAAGCACGCTCTTTTTCAATCCCGGTGGATTAAGCTTCCTCGCACCCAAATACGGTGCTGAACTCGGCATTAGCCCCCTTATGTCCAACGTGTCTTTCCAGAAAACACTGCCGTCTGCTTATGAGGCAAGTACGGATAACCCGCTGGGTACACCCTTTGCTGCTTATGTCACTGCCAGGATGAATGAAAAACTGAGCCTGGGAGTGGGTGTTTATACTCCCTTTGGAAGCTCAACAAACTGGGGTGAAGACTGGGCGGGACGTTTTCTTATCCAGGACATTTCTTTGCTTTCCATTTTTGTTCAACCTACTGTATCATACAAGGTCAATGACAAACTCGGCATCGGAATAGGCCTGGTCTATGCCTACGGTAAGGTGAGCCTCAGCAGGGCATTGCCTGTGTTAGGGCAGGATGGCAAGGAAGGCAGAGCTGAACTGGAAGGCGCAACCAATGCCTGGGGCTTCAATGCAGGTATCTCTTACCGCCCAGTTCCCAAGCTGGAACTGGGGTTAACCTACCGCTCCACTGTTACAATGGAAATGGATGAAGGTGAAGCCACGCTTAGTGTGCCCCTCACCCTGGCCAGCAACTTCCCGTCTCCCAATACCTTTAGCGCCAAACTGCCTCTGCCGGGATCTGTCAATCTGGGTGGTTCCTACAAGGTGAACGATAAGTTCCTTATCGGGGCCGATATCCATTATGTTTTCTGGCATGTATATGACTCCCTTATCTTCGATTTTGAAAAGAATACGAGTTCGCTGCAGGATTCAAGAAGTCCTAAATTATTGAAGGATAATATGATATTCCGTATAGGAGGGCAGTACACCCTGAATGAGAAGTTGAACGTCAGGGCGGGTGGGTATTATGACTCTCCGGCAGTAGAAGACGATTACTACAGCCCTGAAACCCCGGATGCAGTGAAAATTGGATTAACACTGGGACTTAGCTGGACACCGATGCCCGACCTTGATGTGGATGTCAGCTTCCTGTATGTGATGGGATTGGAAAGAGATGTGACTTACAGCCCTGCCCAATTCGGTGGCAAATACAAGTATAACGCCTATATCCCCGGATTCGGCATTACCTATCGCATAAACTAAAGGAGGATACAACGATGAGAACCACATACTTTTCTGCTTTATTTGGGCTGCTTTTCATTTTAGTGTCTTGTGAGCCAAAAATGGAAGAATTCAAGGCCGACCCCGGCAGCGCTGATCTTAGTAAATACATCGCCCTTGGAAGCGGAATGACAGCCGGCTTTGCCGACGGTGAGCTTTACAAGAGCATGCAGGCCTTTTCATTAGGAAACATCCTGGCAACACAGTTTTCTCAAGCCGGCGGAGGCAGTTTCAAGCAACCGCTGATGCTGGATGACCTGGGATTTGGTCAGCGTCGTGTACTGGGTATAGCTACTGACTGTCAGGGTGTTAGCTCACTTGCACCCATTGCCATGCCTGGTACCCCTAATCCTGGAAATTTCCTTCCGGTCGGAGCACAGGGCCCTTACCAGAACATGGGCGTTCCCGGATCCAAGTTGCTGCATATCCTGGCACCCGGCCTGGGAGTGTTGAACCCCTATTTCGGTAGGTTTTCAAGCAATCCGACAACAGCCAGCATCATTGGCGATGCTTCAGCACAAAATCCTACCTTCTTCTCTCTTTGGTCGGTAGAAGATGCAATCTGGTTTGCCAAGGATGGTGGATACAATGTGGCAGACAGCCTGACACCAGTGCCGCAGTTCACGGCCTATCTGAATAATATCCTGATGGCCATGATGGCCAATGGCGCCAAAGGTGTCCTTGCAAACATCCCGGATATCATGTCCCTGCCATATTTTACCACAGTGCCTTACAACAGTCTTGTGCTAACAGAGCAGGCCAAGGTGGATCTGTTGAATGCTGCTTATGGTCCTTATGGTTTGAGTTTTAGCCTTGGTGCAAATCCCTGGGTCATCCAGGACCTGACCAGCCCGACCGGATTTCGTCAGATCCAGGCAGGGGAGATGCTTTTACTGACCCTTCCGCAAGATTCACTCAAATGCGGTGGCTGGGGAACCCTGAAGCCAATCCCCCACAAGTATGTATTGGATGCAGGAGAAATTGCCGCAACACGAAATGCCATCAGCGCCTTGAATGCTGTCATCGCGGAAGCGGCACAATCTAAGGGACTTGCATATGCTGACGTGAACCTTTTGTTGAAGCAAGCAGAGCAAGGAATTACCTTCGATGCCGTAACCCTGACAACGAGCTTCGTATCTGGTGGGCTATTTTCTCTGGATGGTTTGCATCTGAATGCGAAGGGGAATGCCATCGTTGCCAACCTCTTCATTGATGCCATCAATACCCGTTATGGAGCAAGTGTACCCAGGGTTGTTATTAATGACTACCCTGGCATTGCTTTCCCTTGATGAGGTAATAATAATAGAAAGAGGCTGCCGGTATTCATCGACAGCCTCTTTTTGTTTTTAGGAATCATTTCTCTCATTTGGGTGAGACGAAGCTAGCCTGGTATTGTTCCCATCCCTGGCTGAGATAGGCGTCGCTGCCGAAGAAGTGCAGCCAGGGTTCCATGGCTCCTGTCTGGAGGTAACCTTTCACAACCTTTAGCTTCTCAGCTTTCTCATTCAGAAAGACATAAGAAGGGTAGGACATCTGACCTTGAAGCAGAAGTGCTGCCAGCTCATGAGGGGATCGCCGCCCCTCAGGGTTAGGATTGACATAACGTTGCCCACTCAGGGTAACCGGATCTTTGCTTTCAGCGTTCATCTTAACGGCGTAATAATGGCGATTGATGTAATCCACAATTTTCGGATCCCGAAAAGTGGTTTCATCCATGCGTTTACACCATCCACACCAATTGGTATATACATCGATAAAGATCTTCTTGGGCGTCACGCTATTACGTGCCCACGCTTCCTCAATACTTATCCAGTTGATGCCGGGTACATCCGCTGCAGCGGCTGCATTTGAGGCCGTCTGGGTTTGTGCCATCAATGGCAGGCTGATGAGAAATCCAGCCAATATTGAAAGAATTGATTTCATAATGAAGTTTTTAAATGTGTATGTACTAACAAATGTAAGGCCAAAAAGTAGGGGCGTCCTGTTAAAAAATCAATGCTCACGATCACGCTCCATTTCGCGTTGAGTGTCTTTCTGTTTTAATGTTTCCCGCTTGTCGTAATAATGCTTTCCCCTTGCCAAGGCAATGTCCAGTTTGGCAAGGCCTGTTTCATTGATGTATAACAATACAGGGATGATGGTAAGGCCCCTTTCCTGCACCTTGACCATCAGTTTTTTAAGTTCTCTCCGCGTTAGAAGGAGTTTTCTATCCCGTTTGGGTTCATGCGCAAAGTGATGTGCCTGGGGATAATCAGCAATGTGCATATTCTTGACAAAGAGTTCATTACCAATGAAACTGCAATATGCATCTGCCAGGTTAGCCCTCCCAAGTCGAATAGATTTGATTTCTGAACCCATCAGCTGGATGCCTGCTGTATAAGTTTCGATCAGGAAATAGGCATACTCTGCCTTCTTGTTCTTAATCCTGATTTGTGTATGTGCGCTTGCCTTGGCCATATGAGAGCGCAAAGATATCAAATAGGTAACGAACTGTCGAAGAAGTAATGATATGCCAACCGCTCTGACTAATGGCGCTGAAAAGTTTGGGTGGCCAATAACTGGCTCTCCAGGAGGAGGGAGAGGTCGAGGCCATGGTGGAAGTTATTCTCAATGCAAAACTGGATGATTTCCAAGGTATTCATATTTCCAACCAGTTCATAACCAGAAAGCGGGCAACCGCCTAAACCGTTTAAAGCACTGTCAAACTGACGGCAACCACCTTGCCAGGTAGCAGCCAGCCTTGATCTGAGCATATCAGGACTGGTATGCAGATGGGCTCCGAGGTTAGCAGATGGAAATTGCGAATTAAGACTCGAAAAGACATCAAACAAATCTTCTGGGATTGCTTTCCCAACAGTGTCCGAGAGGGTGATATTGGAGATCCCTGCTTCAATCAATCGGGATACGGCATCCTTTAGCATTTCAGCGGACCAGTCATCTCCATAAGGATTGCCAAAGGCCATCGAAATGTAAATGTTCAAACGCTTGCCGGAATCATGCGTCATCTCCGCCAGGCGCAAGACCATTAACCATGACTTCTCCTGCTCTGACCTGATATTATATTTAAGAAAGGATGGGGAGATGGACCAGGGATATCCGATTATGTCTACCGCGGGATGGGAGAGGGCCTCGTATGCTCCCCGCTCATTTCCAATAATTACACTAAGTTGTGTTTCGCCTTTTTCTGCCATTATCTGATCCAGGACAAAACCAGTGTCTTTCATTTGAGGAATGGCGTTGGGTGAAACAAAGCTCCCGCAATCCAGAATGGAAAAGCCAACCTTGAGCAGCGATCGGAGATACGCTACTTTTTCAGAAGCCGGGATGAGCCATTGCAGGCCTTGCATTGCATCACGTGGGCACTCGATAATGGTCATTTTTTCCATTCTGATTTAACACTTAGACTCATGTTTTGTTCGATCGGGAATAATTACAAATGTATACAATGGAATAAACCGGACATTGCAGAAATTTTTAATGCTATTAATTACAAATGTTAATCACATACGCTTAGGATCATACAATTCATCATGTAAAAGCAATACTTGATTTAAACTATATTAAAGCACTATAATACAGTATTTATATGCAATGTAATTAATAAAGATAGTACCCTTCTGTCCAGGAAATGAATTCTGAGTGGATTTGCAGGATGTTACATGCGTAAACAACTCTATGTTTACATAATACAATTACGGCGTTCAAAAGAATTGTTACATTTGTGACATGGAATCACGATTGAAACAGATATTAAAGTATAAGAAGCTGACTGCTTCACAATTTGCAGACGCCATTGGCGTGCAGCGTTCCAGTGTATCCCATGTGCTTAGTGGAAGAAATAAGCCAAGCATGGATTTCATTGAAAAGATATTGCGGACGTACCCCGAGATCAATGCGGAATACCTCATTCTAGGGTTAGGAACACCGCTAAAAGATGAACCAGATCTCTTCCACCATGAACATCGTCAGGTATCACAAAGAAATGATGCCGTTGAGTTCCCGGAGATCGCTAAGGGAGACACAAAGCCAGAAGCAATATTGGAGAGCCCCAGTAAATATGAAATCAAACAGGATCAGCTTACAGATAAAACTGAAGAACAGACTGTTGCATCACCATCTATGCTGATATGCGTTTATCCGGATGGCAGCTTCAGAATGTACCATCCGAGGAAATCCCAGACAGGTTCAAAATAAAATCAGAAACGCTCCATATCGGAGAAGAAGAAGGAAGCCTCCCGTCGGGCGTTATCATCGCTATCAGAGCCATGAACGGCGTTTTCCTGAATATTAAGCCCAAAATAATGCCGCACGGTTCCCTCCGGTGCTTCAGCAGGGTTCGTAGGGCCTATCAGGTTCCTGAATGATGCTACTGCATCCTCTTTTGTAAGGATGGCAGCTACGATGGGCCCTGAACTCATGAAGTGAACCAGGCTCTCAAAGAAAGGTTTACCTTCATGAACGCCATAAAACTGCCGGGCCCTTTCCTCTGTAAGCTTGGTCATCTTCATGGCAATGATTCTGAATCCTCCTTCCTGAATCATCGCCAGAATGGCGCCTGCATTACCGCTTCTCACAGCCGTAGGCTTGATCATAGTGAAGGTGATATTTCCAGTCATAATAAGGTGGTTGACGTAAGGTGAATGTATTTCCAAATGTAGATTAAAAATAACGCATTATACGATATCCAGCGCTAAATTGGTAATTTTGCACTTCATTTACCATGGCCAATAAAGTGAATGTACTTCAGGAACCCTTTGCAGGCATAGCTGCAGCCATCAAGCATGCAGTAAATGTGGTGGTTACAACACATACCAACCCGGATGGAGATGCCCTGGGCTCCTCACTGGCACTGGCTGGGTATCTCAGAAAAATAGGAAAGGAAGTATTGGTAATTGTACCGAATTCATTTCCAGGTTTTCTTGAGTGGATGCCTGAAGCTGATAGTATAATTGTCTACCAGAAAAATCCCAAAAGTGCTGCTCGGGTCATCTCGAGAGCAGACCTAATCTTTTGCCTGGATTTCAATGCGTTAAACCGTCTTGATAAACTTCAGAAGCCTGTGATGGAACGCAAAGTCCCCCTTGTGCTGATTGACCATCATATTGCACCATCAAATGAGTTTGATCTGACGTATTCCGATACCCAGGTAAGTTCAACAGCCGAGCTTGTGTATCATTTCATCAGTGCCTTCGGCGAAACGGAGTTAATCGATGTGGACATGGCCACGCAGCTTTTCGTGGGCATCATGACAGATACGGGCTCATTCAGTTTCAGTTGCAACCGGCCTGAAGTTTTTGCTATCTGTGCTTCACTTATTCGACTGGGTGTCAATCCGGAAAATGTCCACCGCCAGGTTTATGACACCTATTCAGAAAGCAGGATGCGCCTGCTGGGCCATGGACTGAGCGACCGCCTGAAAGTCTTCCCAGACTTTGCAGCAGCCTATATTTACCTTACCAGGGAAGACCTGAAGCGTTTCCAATACAGCATCGGTGATACAGAAGGTCTGGTGAACTATCCTCTTTCGATCAAAGGTATCAATATGTCCGTCCTCTTTACTGAAAAACATGGACATATCCGCATGTCCTTCCGCTCGAAGGGTACTTTCTCGGTGAATGATTTCGTTCGAAACCATTTTGAAGGTGGGGGACATCGCAATGCAGCCGGTGGAAACAGCTATATCTCCCTGAAAAAGACACTGGAGAAGTTTGAATCATTATTGCCTGATTACAAGGATGCTTTAATCAATTCCTGACAGTATGGTCAACCCAGTGCGAAGGATATGCATGTCGATGATGGCTGCCGGAGTGGTTTGTTTTCTGGTATCATGTGTTCAACAGACAGATCCTGCCCAGAAGACCGGCCAGGATGCCGGAAAACTGAAAGATCCTTTGATCACTGCCAATAAGCATCTTGTTGAAAATGAGGATGCGATGATCAATGACTTCATCCAAAGATATCAGTGGAACATGAATCAAACACCATCTGGACTGAGATGGATGGTGTATCGCCCGGGAGCGGGAGCCGAGGTTAAGCCTGGTGATCGCGTCAGTCTGAAATATTCTCTGAAACTGTTAGATGGTAGCCTCGTATATTCCTCCGAATCGGATGGAAATAAAGTCTTCATCCAGGGTAAGAACGAAGTCGAAAAAGGCTTGGATGATGGTATTCTCTTCCTGAAAGAAGGTGATCTTGCGAAATTTATCATACCTTCGCACCTCGCTTTCGGATTGCTGGGTGATCAGCATAAAATACCGGCCCGGGCTACCCTGATTTATGATATAGAAGTAGTATCAGTTAATTCAGAATCAGTTAATAATCAATAATCACCTCAACCATTAACACAACTATCAGCGCATGAAAACAAGATTCAATGCAGTGGCAATTCTGATGACCTTGACTGTGATTTTGCTGGCCTGGGCTTGCAGTTCGAACAAGGATGCATCGCTCAAGGGATTTGAGCAGACAGAGTCCGGATTGTACTATAAGATCCACACCTCCAATGACGGGGCACAGAAGCCGCTCGAAGGCGATTTTGTAACAGCCATCGGAATTTACAGGACGAAAGACACAACCTTCTTTGACAGCCGCACAAATCCAAACCCTTACGCATTCCCCATCATGCCCTCCACCCATAAGGGTGATATCTTTGAAGGACTACAGTTGCTTGGACTGGGCGACAGCGCTACTTTCGCTATCCCTGCCGATAGCTTGTTTCTCAGAACATTCCAGTCTGGTGAATTGCCTGCGTTCGTGACGACAGGCGAAATGGTCTTCATGGATATGAAAATCCTGAAAATCCAAACCCGGGAGGCATTTGAAGAAGAACTGAGAATGCAGTTTGAAGAACAGAATCCTGAGATTCGTGAGCGCAGACTGGGCGAGGAATCCGCTCGTAATGAATACCTTCTGAAAAATAAAATTACTGTGCAGCCTACGGCAACAGGTTTGTATTTCATTGATGTGAAAACAGGTACAGGTGCTCAGCCTGTTAGTGGACAGACCGTTAAGGTTCATTACACTGGGTATCTTCTTGATGGTACGAAATTTGACTCTTCTGTTGATCGCAAGGAGCCCTTCGTATTTACACTGGGACAAGGTCAGGTGATTAAGGGATGGGATGAAGCCATTTCCATGATGAAGGTCGGTGGGAAAGCTAAACTGGTCATACCATCCAATCTCGCTTACGGAGACAGAGGTGCAGGAGCAGATATACCGCCTTATTCCACCCTGGTTTTTGATGTTGAATTGCTTGAGGTTGTGCTCAACTAAAACAAACAAGAATAAACAATGAGATTAAAAGTCAATGTATTACTGTCTCTGCTGTTTGTGGCATCTGCGTTGCAGGTACTGGCGCAGACAGGTTATTCCACCACCAAGAGTGGCTTGAAGTACAAGTTGTACATGTCGAACAAGGATAATCCCAAACCCAATGCGGGGGATTACCTGATGCTCCATATGATTTATAAGGTCAATGGTGAAGAGGTTTTCTATGACAGCCATATCAACCCGGAACCCATGCAACTGGAGATGAGAGAGCCGGGATACCCGGGCGATATCTATGAGGGGCTTGCGTTGATGCATAAAGGTGATAGTGCTTCCCTGATTATTGATGCCCAGGATTTCTTCATTAAGACCGTCAATGTACAGCAGATGCCTCCGCCTTTTAAAGAAGGAGACAAGATCTATTTCGATATCACCCTGGTCGATATCGTAGGGCGTGATGCCTACATTGCAAAACAACAACAGATGATGATGGAAAAGCAGCAACAGTTTGAAACAGAGAAGAACAATGAGAAGGCAAAAATCGACAGCTATCTGAAGGAGAAGGGATTACAACCAGAGGTGCTGCCCAGTGGACTGATGATCGTATACACCCAGGTAGGAACCGGGGAGTTGCCGCCTTCCGGAAGCCGTCTTTCCGTGCATTACAAGGGTACTTTGTTAAATGGCGAAGTATTTGATGAATCCTACGGCAGGGGGCAGCCTATCCAGTTTAAAGTAGGGGCAGGGCAGGTTATCCGTGGTTGGGATGAGGGTTTGCAATTTGTTCGCAAGGGTGGTAAGGCCATCTTCATTATCCCGTTTGAACTCGCGTATGGAGAACGTCCTGCAGGTTCTATTCCGGCTTATTCAACCCTGGTCTTTGAAGTAGAACTGGTTGATTTTGAGTAGATAAATCAGAAGGAGACGATCAAATCCCCTGCAGCTTCCCGCTTCAGGGGATTTGTTTTTTCATGTCCATGCCTGAACCCGTCACGACAAAATCCGGGCTGAACAAACCCTCTTTCGTATTGTAGCGGAGCGGCTGCTGGGTGTCAAATGCCAGTACACTCGCACCACCAGCTTCTGCAATGGCCTGACCGGCAGCCGTATCCCATTCCATGATAGGCCCAAACCTGGGGTAGAGATCCAATGAGCCCTCTGCAATCCTGCAGAATTTCAACGAACTGCCAACATGATGGATTTCTACTTGCTCATAGTCTTGCTTTAATTGTTCCAGGTAGGCCGCTGTTTTACTGTTGAAATGTGAACGGCTGGCGGCTACACGACAAATCCCCGGATTACGCTGGTACAGGTAATTGATTTGGCCAGATCGCCAACTATCATCTTGCCAGATTGCAGGGTTTAGTCTTGAGACCTTATCCCATCTGAATAATTCACTGCGGTTCACGCCAAAGTATAAAACGTCATATACAGGAGCATAGATCCAGCCGGCCAGGGCCTCATGATGCTGGATCAAGGCGATATTCACCGTAAACTCATCATTGCCTTTCAGGAATTCTTTGGTACCGTCCATCGGATCGACCAACCAAAACCTGGACCAGTTAATGCGCTCGGCGTAGGGGATGACCATGCCTTCCTCACTAAGTACCGGCCATGGAGTTGCAGCCAGATGACGGGTTATACAGTCATGTGCCATGCGGTCTGCCAGGGTCACAGGGCTAAGGTCTGATTTATAGGTCGTCTGTGGATCGAGAGAACTATAAACTTTTATGATAGCATTCCCTGCTTCAATCAATGCTTTAAAGACAATGCCTAAAGTGCTAGATTCTAAATGTATTATACTCATCTTTTTTGTAGCAGGTTCTGCAATGCTATCATCTCATCCCGCAGACGGGCAGCCGTGATGAAATCCAGGTCTTTCACAACAGATTCCATCTCCTTGCGTAATTTCCTGATCGCGGCTTCCAGTTGTGGTTTATCCATATATTGAACCACGGGATCGGCTGCGATGGACAATGATTCTGATGGTTCCACATAGGCCTGGCCGGCATGTTTGGCATCAGCTACAGCAGTTTGACCAAGAATCGAGGCGGTGGATTTCACAATAGCTGTAGGGGTTATGTTGTGTTTTTGATTATACGCCCACTGTTTTTCTCTCCTCCGGTTTGTCTCATCCATGGTACGTTTCATGGATTCTGTTAGCTTATCAGCATAGAAAATGACTTTGCTGTTGAGGTTACGGGCTGCGCGCCCCGCAGTCTGCGTTAGTGATCTCTCTGATCGCAAGAAACCTTCCTTGTCAGCATCCAGAATAGCAACCAGCGACACCTCCGGCAGGTCCAGCCCCTCACGGAGCAGGTTAACCCCAACCAATACCTGGTAGTTGCCCATTCTCAGGTCTCTTAGGATTTCTACCCTGTCCAGCGTATCTACATCCGCATGGATATAACTTGCCTTGATTTGCAGATTATTCAGGTATTTTGTCAGCTCTTCAGCCATCCTTTTAGTGAGCGTGGTTACCAGCACCCTTTCTCCAATTTGTATGCGCTTGTCAATTTCATCCAGCAGGTCATCGATCTGGTTCAGGCTCGGGCGTACTTCAATGATGGGATCCAATAGTCCGGTTGGTCTGATAACCTGCTCAACAACAATGCCTTCACTTTTCTGTAATTCATAATCTGCCGGTGTGGCACTGACAAAAATGACCTGGCTGTACATGGCCTCAAACTCATCAAATTTCAATGGCCTGTTATCTAATGCAGAAGGCAAGCGGAAACCATGCTCCACCAGGGTTTGCTTCCGCGACCTGTCGCCACCATACATCGCACGAATCTGGGGCATGGTTACATGGCTCTCATCCACAACCATCAGATAATCATCAGGAAAGTAATCCAAAAGACAAAAAGGACGCATACCTGGGGCTCTTCGGTCAAAGTAGCGTGAATAATTCTCGATACCAGGACAGTAACCCAATTCCTTCATCATCTCCATATCATAGGTAACTCTGTCTTCTAAACGCTTGGCCTCCAATTGCTTGCCAATCTCGTTAAAGTAGGCAGTCTGCTTGAATAGATCATCCTGGATATCTCTGATAGCATGATGCATACGATCCTTGGAAGTCACAAAAATATTGGCCGGGTAAATACGAATATATTCCAGTTGTTCGATCTTCTTACCATCCAGTGGATCGATGCGTTCTAACTGCTCCACCTCATCCCCGAAGAAATAAATGCGGTATGCAAAATCGGCATATGCCGGGAATACATCCACAGTGTCACCTGTCACACGAAAGGTTCCACGTTTGAATTCCACGCTTGTCCTGGCATACAGCCCTTCCACGAGCTGATGCAGAAAGCGGTTACGGGAACGCTTTTCACGCCTTTGGAGCTGGACCACACTTTCCGTGTAATCATCCGGATTACCGATGCCATAGATGCATGATACTGAGGCAACAACAATAATATCACGTCTGCCCGAAAGAAGGGACGAGGTAGTGCTTAACCGGAGCTTTTCAATCTCATCATTGATCGACAGGTCCTTTTCAATGTAAGTATTGGTAACGGGAATAAAGGCTTCAGGCTGATAATAATCATAATACGAGACGAAATATTCAACGGCATTATCAGGAAAGAACTGTTTAAACTCACCATATAGCTGGGCAGCCAGCGTCTTATTGTGACTCAGTACGAGTGTCGGTCGTTGAACTGCCTGGATGACATTGGCAATTGTGAAAGTCTTGCCTGAACCGGTGACGCCCAATAAAGTCTGGGCATGATCTCCCCTTGTTAATCCTTCAGCTAGTTGTGCAATAGCTTCTGGTTGGTCTCCTGTTGGACTGAAGTCTGATGTGAGCTTGAATTCCATTGGAAATTAATTGACCGGCTTGGTGATGTATGCAACGATGGGGTTGTGATCGCTGCCTGTATAATCATACACTTTAAAGTTAATGCTCTGATAAACCGGATCGTGAAGGATATAGTCAATGCGGTAGGATGGGAAGATACCTTTAAAACTCCTGCCCAAACCAGCTCCACTTTCCATGAATGCATCCTTCAATCCTGATTTGATGCGATTATAAGCATAACCTGACGGCACCTCATTGAAGTCTCCGCATATAATGACAGGGTAAGGAGAAGCTGCGACTGCTTCGCCAATCAGATCCGCCTGACCTCCCCTTGCTTTGAAACCCTGATGCAACTTCCTGAGCACACGGAGAGAACCGGAACGGATTGATGTGGCATCCTTTTTCTCAATGATACCTTCCACAATCTCATAATCATGTTTACCAAAATTATAAGATGACAGGTGGATATTGAAGACTCTGAGTGTATCAGCACCACTGACAACATCCGTAACCAGGGCATACATTTTTGGATCTTCCTGTACCAGTAGTTCCTCTCTTCGGGCGATCGGCAAAGAGGTAAATGTGGCCATACCAAAACCATGTTTTTCAGTTTCGCGCCAGTATTTGATATGGGTTTTCTCCAGTTTATGGATCTTGCGGATTCTTTTACCAATCGAATTTCTGGATTGTTTATCCTGGTAGAATTCCTGTATGCATAGTATATCAGGTGCTTGATCTTCAACGGCTTGTAAGATCCCGCTCAGACTCTTTTCGTCCTTATTCCACTGAAATAGGTTAAACATCTGAACATTGTAACTCATTACCTTGGCAACAATATTGCGCTCAGAGAGCTCAACGGGACTGTGAATCTGGAAATAGGCTGAGACATGATTTAATCCCGCGATCAGTGCGACGAGGCTTATAATAAAATAGGGCCTGAAAAAGAAGAGCCAGAACAGCACGAAGCCCAGATTAATAAGTGCAAGTAAGGGGTACGATAGTCCCAGAAATGAAGGAATCGTCGATTTTTCAGGATGAATATGTGGTGATAAATATGAAAGCAATAAAAGAATGGCAAGTAAGCTATTCACAATCAAAATTATGCGATAGATAATCCGTTTATGGACAGCATATCTTTTTGTGCTTCCGGACTTTTTCGCCGGTTTCGATCGTGCCTGTGGGCCCGTTTTCTTCTTCCTCACCATATATCAAAAGCGGTCCCCTGATTTAAAAAGGAACTCCTTTTCTTCACGTGTAAGGTTCTCATAACCCCCTTTGGCAATCTTGTCCAGAATCTGGTCAACGCGTTTCTGTCTTTCAGCCTTCTGATAGTTATATTCTTCATCGGTGACAGGTCGTGAATGCATTGTCTTTCCTCCCTGTGAGCGCTTCCCGCTACCATGTATGGTACGAAACCGTGTTTTTCTTTTTCCTGTTGCAAGTAGTTGCCTTGGGCCATATTTCAGCAACGCTGCAAAAAGAAATCCCCAGAATGCACCTCCAAGGTGAGCAAGATGTCCCCCTGCATTTCCTTTCTGTATGCTCAGAAGGTCAAGAACCACAAAGAGTAAGGCAATATATTTCAATTTCATATTGCCAATGAGGAACAAGCGCAATGTATAATCCGGAACGTAGGTTGCTGCAGCGATAAGAATGGCCAGGACGGAGGCGGATGCTCCCAGGGCAAGGCTTAGCTGAAGATGGTCTTGAAATACAGGAAATACATTATAGGCAACAATATAGAAGGCAGCCCCTGTCAATCCTCCAAAAATATACGTGGCAAGCAGCTTTCTTGCGCTGAGAAATTCCCTGAATATCTGTCCACCAAAATACAGCATGACCATGTTGAAGAGCAGGTGGAGAAATCCTTCATGAAAAAACATATAACTCACCAGGGTCCAGGGACGCTGTAGGAGGGCACTCAAATCTGCAGGGACGGCAAGCCAAAAGGTAGTGCGATTCAGTGGAATTCCTGGTATATCAGTTGCTTTAAACAACCATAAGCCCAGGCTGATAAGCCCTGTAACGATGAAAACCAGAAGATTCGCCAGGATCAGCCGGGAGACGGTTGATCCGCTTGAAAAATAGTGGCGGATCCGCTCTGCGGGATTGGAATAGGATGGAGGGTATCCGCTGCTCATCGTCTTCTATGCCAGTATTTAATAATAAAGAATCCGAAAATCATGCCTCCCAAATGAGCGAAGTGCGCGATATTAGATCCCATTGAACCTGAGATACCCGCATAAAGTTCTATGGCACCATAGAGAATCACAAACCACTTGGCTTTGATTGGTATAGCAAAAAATATGTAAATCAATGAATTAGGGAATAACATGCCAAATGCGAGCAGGATACCGAATACGGCACCGGATGCACCGATAACGTTGGGTTGGTTCAAATAGTATGATTTATAGGCTGACAGGAAATCCAGGGTGACCTGACGGGCTTCCATATTGTCAGGCTGGAGTTGCAAGGTTCCCGTCGCGTTCCTGAATTCCTGAAACATGGGCCACAATTCCCCGCTTTGCGGCGAGAGGTGAAACGAATGAGTGGCACCAAGTGCAAGTAAGGTTTCATTTGTGGGATTGGTGAGGTAGTCATTGATTTGGGATATCACGGGTGATATCTCAAAATACATAACGCCATAATGCACCAAAGCAGCACCTACACCAGTAATAAGGTAATAGGTAATGAAACGTCCTGGCCCCCATACCTGCTCCAGGATGTTCCCGAACATCCATACAGCAAACATATTGAAGAAGATATGCGTAAAGCCACCGTGCATGAACATATATGTAATGAACTGGTAGGGCGCAAATTCAGATGCGGTAAAATAACGCAATCCGAACAGGTCAACGAGGTCGATGCCCATTCGCTGAAGCGAAAATGTGGCGAGGAACATCAATGCATTGATGATGATTATATTCTTGACCACAGGCATTAACACCCTGAATCCTTGAGGACTATATTGCTGATAACTCATAAATTCCCTGACTTGGTTGAACTATTAAATGTTACTTGAAGTGCTTGTCTAGCGTTTCCTGATTCATCAATATATAACAAACTTTTCCCGAGGGTGTTTTCTCTGGTGCTTCACACGCAAAAAGCCTGTCAATCAGCGTGTACATACCTTCGGCATCCCTCACAGGTTTTTCCTGTCGTGCCAGGTTGACTGCCAGCGCCTTGATTAATAGACTTCTTGCCCCTGCGGCCGGCTCAAGTCCATCCTTGTATTCCTGTATAAAGCCATCCATCAGCGCAGCAATGTCATCCTGATTGATTTCTTCCGGTACACCATCAACGATGAAGTCATCTCCGCTCAGCTCCCTGATTTCAAATCCCAATACTGTTAAATCCGGAATCAATTCCCGGAGAATGGAAGCATCTGCAGGCGGCAAGCTGATCGTTTGCGGGAAAAGCTGCTGTTGTGAATAACCATGGTGACTGGCATATCTTTCTGCCAGCAGTTCATAGTAAATTCTTTCCCAGGCCCTTTTCTGATGGATGATGAGAACCCCTGATTTCATTCCTGTGATGATATAACGATCCTGAATGGGAAGTATCGCCTGGCGATCCTCCTGATGGGTAGAGGGTGAACTTTCTGCTTCTTCATGGTCATCTGCAGGTGTTTTGGATTCGCTACCTAACAGGGCGTCATGACGGTCAGCCGTGCTGAAAAGGCGCATCCATTCCTGGCGGTTTCTTCTATCCCGTTCCGACTTTAAATCCGTGTTTTCAAAAGGATTATAATCAGGATTGATCTTGATTTGTGGAATAACGGGCGTTCGCTGGGCCATCCCTGGGGGCAATTCGAAGCTGCGTTCCCTGTCAAATTCAAGGCTTGGCATCAGGTTATGCTGACCCAGGGCCTGTCTGATAGCCGAACGTAACATGGCGTAAATCATCTTCTCGTCCTCAAACTTTACCTCCGTCTTTGTAGGATGAATATTGACATCAAGGCTGGCGGGATGTACATCCAGCATTAGGAAGTAGGCCGGAAACGTGTTCTCTGCAATCAGGTCCTGGTAAGCGCTGACCACGCTGTGATGAAGGTAGGGATGACGGATGAACCGCTTATTTGCGAAGAAATACTGCTCTCCTCTCGTCTTTCTGCTGAATTCAGGCTTGGCGATGTATCCGTCCACCTTCAGGTAGTCGGTTTCGAGATGAACGGGTATGAGTCTTTCTTTATACGCCTGGCCAAACAGTGCAATGATCCGTTGTTTCAGGGGCGACGGGGCCAGCTTGTATATGTTCTTTCCATTGTGGAACAGGCTGAGCTGGATGTTGGTACGTATCAGTGCAATGTGTATGAATTCTTCAACGATATGCCTGAGCTCAGCGGTATTGGATTTAAGAAATTTCCGCCTGGCAGGCAGATTGTAAAAGATATTTTTCACTGAGATCGTGGTACCGGCAGCACAAGCTACTACGCTTTTATTCATTATTTTACCACCATCTATCTCAACCATTACTCCAAGATCATCTTCTGCTCGCCGGGTCTTCAATTCCAGTTGAGATATGGCGGCGATCGAGGCCAGGGCTTCTCCTCTGAATCCCATGGTACGAATAGCAAAAAGATCCTCAGCAGCAAGGATCTTGGATGTGGCATGGCGCTGAAAACAGCGGACCGCATCGTTTTCTGTCATTCCACAGCCATTGTCTGTCACCTGAACAAGAGTTCTGCCTGCATCCTTCACGATCAGATCAATGGTGGTAGCTCCGGCATCAACAGCGTTCTCCATGAGTTCCTTAACGACCGAAGCAGGCCGCTGAACAACCTCACCGGCCGCAATTTGGTTGGCTACATGATCCGGTAATACATGAATTAAATCTGGCATGTGGCTATCTGGCAAAAATAAACCACGCAAGGAGGGCAGCGATAACCAGATAAACAAGCATCATCATACTCGATGTCTTCTTGCGGGTGTCCTTATCGATTTTTCTTCTCCATCTGCGGGACAGCTGCTCACGTAAGGCATCCGTACCTTGTGGTGCATCTGTTCCGGCATATTTCTTTTGAATCCTTTCCAGCTCTTCCTTTCTCTCATCCCAATACCGGGGTCTGTAGATGAATTGCTTGGGTTTTGGCCGGCTGAAAAAAACAATGCGCATAATTCTGGCTTGTGCTACAAAAATACCCATAATTCCGTGCCGATTCAGGATTAATCTTTACAGTGACTGCCCGGTTTATGCCTGTATGTTTATCCTGTGAAACAAGACAGCCTGCCAGTATTCACGGGCAGGCTGGCATCGTATTATTATGTTGGATTTATGGATTCACCAACCTGGCAAAAGGAACGTAGGTTCTGATAAGGTAATATCCACCAAAGAGCAGTGTGCTGTAAAAGAGGTCTCCGGCAATCCCGTTCAGGTAGAATGGTAAGCCAGCAACGTAGCTGCTGATCAGTCCACCCAAATGCTGGGGATACATTGGATTAGCGTACCAGGCGGCAAGATTGGTAAGCAAATAAAACAATGTACTGGCCGCCAGGGAGCCACTGGCAACATTGATTGCACGTGGGTTCTTGCGCAATGCAAAACCGATCAGGACGGTGAGCATAAACGCCAGATATACAATCCCCATATTGCTGTGAAAACCTAGCAACAGGTCCGAAATGAACATAGCTGCCAATGGAATCAAAAACGCAAGCCACTTGCGACTGATATAGGCTCCACCAAAAAGTGCGAGGGCGGCAATAGGGGTGAAATTGGGCCAGTGGGGCAGGAGACGCATGACAGCCGCCGCGATAATCAGGCCAATTACAACGAAAAACCGGGTATGGGTAAGGGTTTGCTTCATGATCGTTGAGGTATTATCGAAAAACAAAAATAGATATTATAAGGTTGCCTGATCGTAAGAATTTTTCAACCTGCCGCATTCATGAGTATCTTTGAGCAAATTTCAAGCAATGGTCTCTTCTCTTTCCCGTTGGTTGCTAATCATTTTGAATGTCGTAATCATGATGTCATGCCAGTCTGAAAAAAAAGCAGACATGCTGGTCTTTAACGGTATAATCTATACCGCAGATACAGCTTTTACAATCGCTGATGCGATGGTCATTCATCAGGGCAAGATATTGGATATCGGTCAGGAAGACGAGCTTCGGCAGCGTTATAAGTTCACAGAAGAGCGGGATGTTGCAGGTGCTGCGGTGTTCCCTGGTTTCATCGATGCACATTGCCATTTCCTGGGTTATGGCATTCTGTCAGAAACCAAGGCTGATCTCGTTGGTTGCCAGTCTCCTGCCGAGCTGGTTTCACGACTTAAGGCATTTGCAGAGGGAAAAGATCTGCCTTATCTGGAAGGCCGTGGCTGGGATCAGAACCTATGGGATACCGGGGCTTTTCCGGATAAATCACTTCTTGATAGTGTTTTTCCTGATATTCCTGTATTGTTGACACGTATTGATGGTCATGCCATGCTGGTCAATTCCAGGGCATTGAACCTGGCAGGAATAACAAAAGGCACACAGGTTGCCGGAGGTGAGATCCTTCTGACCAATGGTGAACCAAATGGCATTTTGATCGACAATGCCATGCGCCTGACAGATGACCTGATACCCCAACCTGACGATGCATTGCTGCAGCGTGCATGGCTTCGTTCTCAGAAAGATTGCTTCGCACAAGGTCTTACCATGGTCGCCGATGCCGGTCTGACAGTCGGTCGCATCAGGAAGCTGCAACAGATGCAGGCTAAGGGCGACCTGGCCATGAGAATATATGCTATGATTGAGCCCGATGAAGAAAGCGAGTCCTTCATCCGCGATAATGGTGTGATCCAGACGGAGAGCTTGATAGTCAGGTCTATAAAACTCTATGCAGATGGTGCCCTGGGTTCCAGAGGGGCGCTGTTGCTGCAGCCCTATGAGGATGCACCAGCAACCCGAGGGATTTCGATGCTTGGTCAGGATTCGCTGGCAGGCTATTGCCGATTCGCCATCGATCACGACTACCAATTATGTATTCATGCTATCGGCGATAGCGCCGTCCGTCAGGTTCTCCAGGCCTACAGCGTGGTTCTGAGCCCTGGTAATGATCTTCGCTGGCGTGTGGAGCATGCGCAAGTGGTTCATCCTGAAGATATTTCGTTGTTTGGCATGTATGCAATCGTGCCCTCGGTGCAAGCTACCCATGCCACATCAGACATGGCCTGGGCCGCGGAACGCCTTGGGAACCGTGTAGTCAATGCTTATGCCTATAAAGACCTCCTGAAACAGAACAGCTGGATTCCTAATGGCACGGATTTCCCAATAGAACAAATCAATCCTTTACATACCTTTCTATCAGCTGTTTACCGCGTTAACACCCACGGAGATCCCGAAGGAGGGTTCCAGATCAATAATGCACTAACTCCTCAGGAAGCACTTTTGTCCATCACGCGTTGGGCGGCAAAAGCCTGCTTCGCAGATGAATTCACGGGAAGCCTGGAAAGAGGAAAAGTGGCCGATTTTGTAATCCTGGATAAAGATATAATGAAGATACCTTCAGAAGAACTGGTGTCAACACAGGTTTTATCCACTTATCTTGCTGGTAAAGAGGTGTTCAGAAGATGAGTTCGATTCGCAAGCGATTGGTTGCAATCCGCGACATCATCGCAACAGCCAATTTCAGTGAGCTCCTCTCCGAAGTGAACGGACTCCTTGAGGAAAGCCGGCATGATAGCCGCTTTCTTCCCCTGAAAGAAGCGGCAGAAATGAGAGAGTACAACCTGGCTGCGCAGCTTACAGATGGCTTGCTCTCAGCCTTCCAGCCTCCCGTTCTGAACAAAGATGTCCTGATTACAGGGTTGAAAACCAGCCTTAACCTCCTCGAAACCAAGTTGTCAGTCCTGAACCACCATAAACTGGAACTGCATCGTCATATCAATGAGTTCAGATTTTTGCACAACAAATATCTGGGTAGTCTTATGGCAGAGATCTTTGAGCTTCGTAGAGATATTCTCTTTATTGAATACCAGGAAAATGCTTCGAATAAGGAAGCATTTGATGAAGCGGAAAAAGACCTGGGGCAGTTTAATGAGGAACGAGGCCGCGTGAGCGAAGCCAGTATCCAGGTGCTCAGCAGGAGAGACCGTGCTGAGCTTACATCGCTTTACCGTCAGGCGAGTAAGCGCTGTCATCCTGACCTGATTGCAGAAGAACTTCGTGAAGAAGCTACCTTGTTGTTTATCAGGCTAAACGAAGCCTATTTGCAGAGTGACCTTGAAGGCCTCAGAGCTGTAATACGCATGTTGGATGAGGGCACAATAAGGCTGGCAAATCGCATGGAAACCTTGCATGAAGAAGATAAATTACTGGCCAGGATCACACACCTCCAAACCGAGATCAGTCATTTAGAAAAGGAGATAGCAGGCATAAAGGAATCACGTGTATATCAGACTATATTGCATGAATCAGATCTTCATGCCTATTTCACCAGGCTGGAGGAAGCGTTTATTCGTGAAAGAGAAGTGTTAAGAACGACATATGAATCTAGAAAAGGGGCTGATAGTTAGGGATATAGCCCTGGAATTGGCTGGCGCGAACCAATTGCTTGTCCTGACGGATAAGTTGGTGAAGCTGAGCGATAACGGCATCTACCATGAGCAGCCGGTCTTTCGTCAGAACCCACTCAGAACAGGGATGATCAAAACGGCTGTTCCGTTGAACAGGGCACCTATGCTTGCCTGGCGCTTTCATCAGGTAATGTCCGTACATTCATCACCTGTCTGCCTGGATGGGGTACTCTACTTCGGAGATGACAGTCGCTGCATACATGCGCTGGATGCCAGCTCAGGGCGGGAGATATGGAAGTTCCAGACGAAGGGAAAGGTGCGTTCCACACCAGCTTTGTACAGGGGGGTGTTGTATACTGGGAGTTTTGACAAATCACTTTATGCTTTGAGGGCCTCCAGCGGGGTCCAGAAGTGGCGTTTTGATGCCGGCGATTGGATTTTCAGCTCTCCGGTTCTGCAGGATAACAGCGTGGTATTCGGATGCCTGGATGGCTATGTTTATTGCCTTGATAATGCATCGGGGAAGCCAAGATGGAAATACAAGACCGAAGGATGGGTCATTGCCAGTCCGGCACTTCATGAGGACCACGTTTACATTGGCAGCAGGGACCGTCAGGTATATAAGCTGAGATTGCGTGATGGTAGCGTGTCCTGGCAATATAATGCAAACAGTAGCATCCATGCATCGGTTGCCATCATGAAGGACCATTTGTTTATTGCCGGCCTGGATGGCCGGGTTCATTGTATTGGGACAGAAGATGCTGGCATTCAATGGATCACTGAAGCAGGTGCACCTGTGTTCTCCAGCCCTGCAGTGAGTCCTGGTTATATCGTATATGGTAGCAGGGACAGAAGAATCCGTTGCCTGGATACCGCCAACGGTCGATTACGCTGGCAATTTGACACCGATGGAGCAGTACATTCGTCCCCGCTTATCGCTGGCCATACGGTCATTGCCGGTTCAGATGATGGGTATGTCTATGCTATTGACCTTGAAAGGGGTTCGGAGAACTGGCGCATTAAAACTGAAGAGAAAATCCGGTCTTCGGCCTGCTTAGACCATGACATTATTTATGTCGGGGGTCACTCCATGCATGCCTTTCGGCTTCCTGCTACCACTTGAACAATCTCCCGGGTGCCGTGTTTAACTCGCATGATCAGGAGATTTCTGTTTTCTATGATGCTTGGAGCCCTGTTGATGGTGAATGCTCAAACCATGCAGGAAGCCGATCCCGTCATTGAGATCGTCGACTTTGACACATTCGAACCCTATCTGCAGATCCAGGATGATACCGTCCGTGTACTAAACTTTTGGGCTACCTGGTGTATCCCTTGCGTGAAAGAATTGCCTGTATTTCTCGAGGCGCACGAAATGTTCCAGGAACGGCCGGTCAAGATCAGTCTCATCAACCTTGATTTCCCCAATCATTTGGAAACCAGGGTTATCCCATTCATCAAGGCAAGGAATATTAAACCGGAAGTTGTTATGTTGGATGATCCGGATGGCAACCGCTGGATTCCCAAGGTTGATCAAGGCTGGTCCGGTGCCATTCCTGCAACTTTAGTATACAGCAACAAAGGGCGGTTGTTCCGCGAGGGCATGATTGATGAGAAGGTATTACATGATATGATCCGCAAACTATTGTAAAACCAATAAACCCAACAACATGATTAAGAACATCTTAAGTTTATCTGCTTTCATATTCCTTTTCAGCATGATCCAGGCACAGCCAGGATATAAGGTAGGGGACAAAGCCAAGGATTTTCGTCTGCTAAATGTAGATGGAAAGTACTATAGCCTGAAGGATTTGCCTGAACATAAAGGCGTTATCCTCATTTTCACCTGTAATCATTGCCCTTACAGTATTGCTTACGAAGACCGTATCATTGATCTGCATAAGAAGTATGCTCCGAAAGGCTTTCCCGTGGTAGCCATCAACCCGAATGACTCCATTGTTCAGCCCCAGGACTCATATAGTGCGATGAAGGTCAGGGCCTCTGAAAAAGGATTTCCCTTCCTTTACCTCCTGGATGATAAGCAAAAGGTATATCCTGTTTACGGTGCAACCCGCACACCGCACGTTTATTTGCTGAGCAAGGACAAGAAAGGTGCATACCGGGTCGCCTACATCGGTGTCATAGATGACAATTACAAGGATGCTGCTGCAGTTCAGGTCAGATACCTTGAGAATGCGCTGGAGGCAGTTATGCAGGGCAGGGTGGCGGATCCTTCCACGACACGAGCTATTGGGTGTACCATCAAAACCCAGACAGCTGGTAAAGCAAAAGGCAAAGAAAATAAGAAATCCAAGGGGTAATTCATTGCTTTAAACCAGAAACCATAGATTGCTGATTTCCAGCATTATCCATGCGAAGAGTGTAAATCTGAGGAATCGAAAAGCTGCGAAAATCAGGAATTGGCCCTTCGGGTAGCCTATCGCTCCCATTAGCATGCATATAGCTGAATATGGAATCGGCGTCAGTGCTGCTACGATCAGAAGAAAGAACCCATAACGTCTCAGGTTATGGGTTTGCTTTTGCAACACGTTTTTATGTAGCCAAAGATAGAAGCGGGTATGGCTCAGTGCTCTTCCGATAAAGTAACCGCTTACACCGGCGCCATAAGACAGTGCACCCAGGATGCCCATCATCACAGGGTATGAAATATTTCCCGAAGATCCTGCTGCCCACAACATGAATATTTCTGGTGGGATGATGCCAAAGACCACTTCAGATAGTATGAATACCAGCAAGACGAGGCCTATTCTGTCAGCAAGCTGGTCTATAAGGACCTGGTAATCGATATTGAGGCTGATCTGAACGAAAGCCATTAGTCCGATAATACCAGCGAACCACAATAATCCCTTTATCAGATTGAGCAGGAGAAAACGCCGTTTTTCTGTTTCAGGCACCATACTGGAGAAATACAGCATAAAGGTAAACAATCCTGGGATGCAGTACAGTAGCCGGGATATCCTGGATTTATTTGTTTAATTAACAGAAAATGAATCAATTAATAGATATTAACAATTGTTAATAACCAATGTTTGTATGATGTGCAGATCTGAACCCAGAAAAACTTGCATTCGGGGTGTCGTTCGTATTAACTTTGGTAGACCAAGTGAGCGAAAAAGGGTAAGTCGGGGTGCATGGAAGCTTGGGTTCTTTGGAACGCAGGACGAATGCACGGCGGGTCGGAAAGCCGAAAGGCCGGAAAACCCAACGACAAAGGGCCGTTAAAGCGTTGCCAGGCGCAACACGAGGCCCAGGTTCTTTGAAAGTGTGGCAGAAGGAGTTTCACCTGTTCTACGGAACAAGCCGTCCGGGCAAGCAATACTCTACGGAGCGCTGAACGGCATAGGCTGGTGGAGCAAAACCATGGCACAAACTACATCGAACAAAGCCACTTAACAGTAACTTGGCACCAACCCTGCGCTACGGCCAGGGCGAGTGAATGGGGAACTTTTCCGCAAGAAAGGTTCCCCATTGTGTTTTAGGACCCGCTTTCCTCTTCAGATATTCTTCAGGTAATCTTGAAATAGCTGCCCGACATGCGGTTTTAAGTACTTTTGCGTTTGATTATGATGGGACCCTATAAGAGATGAGGCAGGAGGAAACCACTAATGATGTGCAGTTGAAGCAGAAAGCATTCAAGGATTTCCTGGCACGGCAGGCGAAGGAGGTGCAGGAAGACCCTCATGTCAATGCTTGCTGGGCCTTTCTGATTCCCTTACCTCAGGAGTTGGATAAGAACGACCCGGAACCTGCCTGGCAGCATGCCTTATCGGTGGCACAAATTGTCTCGGAGCAGGTTGGACTGGGTCCTCATTCTCTCGCAGCCGCATTGCTGCATGAATGGGTCGTTCAGGGAGAGATTCGCATCGATGATCTGAATCAGTGGCTTCATCCTGTTGTGATCCGATTGCTGACGGGGTTAAGGAAGGTCGCTGCGATCAGGACAGATCGGACGGCTTACCATTCGGAGAACTTCATCAAACTACTACTCACGGTGGGAGAGGACGTAAGGGTCACACTGATCCGACTAGCCGACCGGCTTCACCACCTTCGTAAGGCTGACCACCTGCCTCCGCATGAGCAGAACCTGTTGGCAACCGAGTGTGCGCATCTATATGCCCCTGTAGCGCATCGACTCGGACTTTATAAAATCAAGACAGAACTGGAAGAGCTCTCTATGCGTATCCTTGAACCTGCGGTTTTTGAAAGCCTCCAGAAGAAAGTTGCGCAGTCGGCCAGCAAACAGAAGGTGCTGATTGAGGACTTTACCCGGCCCATAGAGAAAGCCCTGCTCAAGCATGGATTTGATTTCGAGATTAAATGGAGGACTAAATCCATTCCCTCTATCTGGCGAAAGATGAAAGTTCAGGGTGTTGATTATGAGCAGGTTTACGATGTGTTTGCCATACGTGTCATTCTGAATCAGACCATTGAAAGTGAAAAAGCAGATGCCTGGAAAGTCTATTCCCTGATAACAGATATTTACCCGCCCAATCCTGAACGGTTGAGGGATTGGATTACTACGCCCAAAGCCAGTGGCTATGAATCCCTGCATACGACGGTATTTGGTCCAGGTAAGCGATGGTTTGAGGTTCAGATCAGATCGCGCAGAATGGATGATGTTGCAGAAAAAGGACATGCAGCACATTGGAGTTATAAAGATGCTGCTGCCGATGTGAGTTCAACAGCCTGGCTTAACCAGATCCGTTCGCTTCTTGAACATCAGGTAGCGGAGGCTTTTGAAAAAGCCCACCAGGCTAAAACGGATTTATATAGTGACAAGATATTCATTTTCACGCCAGATGGCGATCTGCGCAAACTGCCGGCCGGGTCTAGCGTGTTAGATTTTGCCTATGAGATCCATACCCGAATCGGAAACACCTGCACCGGAGCCAAGGTTAACGGTAAGAATGTGACCCTCAAGCATAAGCTTGAGAATGGTGATAATGTTGCGATTCTCACTTCAAAAAACCAGCAGCCCAAGTCCGACTGGCTGGGTTATGTGGTCAGCACTAAAGCCAAATCCCGCATCAAAAGGGCCTTGAAGGAAGACCTGCTTAAGGAAGTTGCTTTGGGAAAGGAAATCGTGGAACGGAAATTCCGAAACTGGAAAATTCCTTTCTCCGATGAGGTGATCAACAAAGTGATCCGGCATTTCCATTTTCGTGACAGCCTGGAATTCTATGCAGCGGTATCTGCAGGGAGATTTGACCTGCTGGATGCCAAGGAGATACTGAAAGAGGAGAATAACAGTACCCATGAAAAGCAACCGATTACAGCGCCGCAATCCTTGCAGCCTTCCAGATTATCCGAAACAGAAACGGTTGATATCCTGGAAATCGATGATTCTTTGGATCATGTGAACTACAACCTGGCACCTTGTTGTAATCCCATTTTTGGCGACGATGTTTTTGGATTTGTAACTGTTTCCAAAGGAATTAGCGTACATCGCCTTAATTGCCCCAATGCGGCAGATTTGCTTAATCGTTATCCATACCGTATCGTTGAAGTTAAGTGGAGGAAATCATCCGGTTTATCCAGTTATCAGGCCACCATTAAGGTTAGCGGAACAGATGAGCTGGGTATGGTAAACCAGATTTCCGAGGTGATTTCCCAGGACATGAAAGTCAATATGCGTTCACTCTCCTTTGAAACAAACGGTAGCCGCTTCGAAGGCTCCATTACTCTCAATGTACATGACACGCAGCACCTCGAAGCCTTAATTCGTAAGATACAGAAGGTCAAAGGCGTACTGAGAGTAGTCCGGGGAGATTAACGCTCAGGCTGATTATCTCAGCACGAGACGAAACACCTTTTCATTCAATCCGGAAGTCAGGAGGTACATGCCCCTGGGCAATCCGTCCACCGCAATAACCGTTTCGGAACCCTTGCTAATTCCGCTCGTCCAGATCTTGCCACTCATATCCATGATTTGATAAACAATACCTTCCTGGTTTTCGGGATGCGTCAGGTAGACGGTCTCTGTGGCTGGGTTGGGGTAGAGTTTAACAACAGCCAGGCTGGGATTGGATGGTACTGTCGCGGTGATGGCTTCCTGCACCAGCAAGGAAGAAGTGTAAATCACATCGCCAGATGTTGTCCCATTTCCGTTTGCAGCGTTAAAGGCAGCATAAAACCCCACTGTTCCGGTGCCACTTACCGGAGCCTGCCAGTTGGCTGTCCAGGTCTTACTCCCACCAGCACCGGTTGTGCCGCTTAATGTATGGCTGACAGCTTTGCCGGCATTGGTCAGCTTTGTTTCGGATGCATTAATCAGGCTGAAAGTTCCTGTCTTTGTACCGGTGCTGTTTTCAGCCGTGAGTTCAAATCCATAACGGTTTGCGCCTGAATGAGTCAAGGTAGCAGTAATGGTGTAGGTTTGACCCGGAATCCAGCCTGTGGCCGGGATATTGGTTGTGATCCAACCCGTTTGGGCTGAGGCTGTTCCCCCATGGCATTGAGTACATGTGGCATTTCCATCACCCGGGCTACCTGTTTTCCCGCCGGGACTACCACTTCCGTTGTTAAGCTCGGCTGTAAAAAGCATAAAAGCTGCCATTCCGGCAATAGGAATCACTATCTTGTAGATGTTTTTCATTGTCTGAGGTTTTGGTTTGTTCTAAGATACAACAAACACAAACAAACTCAGACAGTTTTTTGTTCTGACAGACATGACATTGGTAGAGGGTTTATCATACGAGTTTGAGGTCCGTGGTGCATTTTTAGGGCAGGACGAACCAGGTTTGATCCTGTCAGATCCCCATGGGATGCGTCACATTTTGCCAACGCTTCCCTACCAGCATCTGAATCTGCAGGGTCATGACCGCCTGTGGTGCAAAGTGGATAGGGTGAATTGTTCAGGTAAAGTGTTTCTTGAACCTCATGACCCTAATTATAAGGAAAACAATGATTTCTGGTTTGATTATCTTGCCAAAACACAGGGATTGGATTTCTTCGGACAAGCCCAGTCACAGGTCCTGATCAAAGATGTTTATGGACGTGATTGGCATGCTCCTGAAGAAGCCGTGAAGGAATATGACCAGGTTAGCGGACGCGTATTATTGACTGTCTATAAAATCAGCAAGGGAAGACTTTCCTTCACACCACCTTTAAAGAAGGTGGATGGAGAGGGCATTGAGCCAGGTAAGCAATATTTGTTTCAAGTAGGAAAAACGGTCGAATTGGGGGATGGGCATCGCTATCATATCCTGAAGGATCCCTATGGGGAGAAGCATTATCTGGAATGCCGGCATTATGAACGCTGGGGAATACAGCAGGGCCAGGAAATCATTTGTTGGGTAGACCGGTGGTCCACAAAAGGCTTTTACTTCCTTGAGCCATTGCACCCTGTATATAAAAGGGGAGAGATATATGATTTTCCTGTTTCCGGATTTGAGACTGCGGTTGGGGGTAAGATAATCCTGTATGTTCGCGAACACTTTGGGGCTGTTTTGCGCACGGACATAGGGAACCATGATGTCAAACTCCTGGAAGCAGACCGTATCAGGCTCCAGGTTGAAGGTTTCCGAAAGGGATTGCCATTATTGTCGTTACCGGATTAGCCTATTTCAGTTTCTTGAATATCAATGCATTACGGTTTGGGTTATACAACCGGAGAAGGTGTTTTCCAGTAGATTCATCGAAACGGGTAGGGTAGAGGATATTTTGGTTAAATCTTCCTTCCCCTCCATATTCAGGCGCTTCGGAGTCTAGAACAACCTGGTAAATACCATGCTCTGGCACCGGGAATTCATAATCGGGAACACTGAGATTTACATGGAAATTAAAGAGAAACAGAAGTCCTGCCTTTCTGAATATCAACGTCTTGTGCCATTCATCCACATAGATCTGCTCTCCGTAACCGGCTTCCAATACCCGGTAGCGCGAGACCATGGCAAGCATATCCCGGTCGAAATTGGCCAGATATTGATATTTAAGATCAGGATCATCCAGGAGGGACCATTGGCGTCTGGCATAGAAATAGCTCCAGCCATTTCCTTCACGCGGAAAGTCAATCCATTCCGGGTGCCCAAATTCATTGCCCATGAAATTGAGGTAGGCTTGCCCACCCAGGCTAATGGTTAACATCCTGATCATCTTATGAAGGGCCATTCCGCGGTGGATGACAAGGTGCTCATCATCACGGTGCATATGGTCATACATGTATTTGTCCATCAGCCAGAAAGCGATGGTTTTATCACCAACGAGGGCCTGATCGTGCGATTCACAGTAGGCGACTGTCTTAACATCAGGTCTGCGATTTGTAAGTGTGTTCCAAAAATCCTGCATGCGCCAGTCTTCGTCTTTAAGGTCACGAAGAAGTTGTATCCAGAAGTCTGGGATACCCATACCCAGTCGGTAATCAAATCCAATTCCGCCTTCATTGATAGGGCGGCAAAGACCTGGCATTCCTGTCACATCTTCCGCGATGGTCACTGTGTTCGGGTCGATGTGATGTGCGAGTTCATTGGCAAGCTGAAGATACGTGATGGCATCCCATTCGACACCCTGGTTAAAGTATTTGTCTGCATTGTCAAAGACCTCATGCCCATGGTGGTGGTACATCATTGAGCCCACGCCATCAAAACGGAATCCATCAAAATGGTATTCTTCCAGCCAGTAGCGGATATTTGAAAGCAGGAAGCGGAGGACTTCCGTTTTCCCATAATCAAACAAACGGCTGTCCCAGTCGGGATGTTCTCCACGGGGACCAGGATGAAAGTATTGGTTATCAGATCCATCGAACTGATTAATACCTTCGAGAGTATTTTTCACCGTATGCGAATGCACGATATCCATGATCACACGCAGGCCCATGCTGTGGGCTTTCATCACCAGCATTTTGAGGTCTTCCGGAGTACCAAACCGGGAAGATGGCGCGAAAAAATTGGAGACATGGTAGCCAAATGAACCGTAGTAGGGGTGTTCCATGACGGCCATAAGCTGGATGGCATTATATCCAGCGGCTTTGATACGTGGTAAAATGTTCTCCATGAACTCCCTGAAGGAGCCTATACCTTCTTTTTCCTGTGCCATACCTGGATGACACTCATAGATGAGCAGGTTGTCCGGTGGTGTTTCCAGCCAGGTATCACCTTTCCAGTCGAAGGCTTCAGGGAACCAGAGCTGGGAAGTGAAATTCTTGGTTTCAGGATCCTGTATAACACGTCGGATATAGGCAGGTATTCTGACATTGACACCATTGGGGCCATCCACCCAAACTTTGACAAGTGCCTGGTGAGGGCCTTGCTGGCCAAACCTTTCCAGGGGTAGTTGAATTTCCCATATCCCAAATTCATCTTTTTGCAGGGGATCAGATTCCGGATCCCAGAAATTGAAATCTCCGATCAGGGAAAGGCGAAAGGCGGCTGGCGCCCATTCGCGGTATATCAACAGTCCGGATTCCTGATCTATGGAAAATCCGAAATAATGATGTCCGGCTGCGAAGTCATACAGGCTGCCGAAGTTATCACCGATGGCTTCCAGGCGTTGCTCGTAACGGCTATGCCTGTTTGCCACTTCATGGGCGCTACTATGAAGCCAGGGATCGTCCTGGACCAGTTTATATGGATAAGGATTGTTCACATTTTCCATAGCTCAAAGCTCAAAGCCAAAGCTAATCAATTCCGGCAGGGTATCACATATCATAATGTGTCTGATAGAAAATTTAGCCTGCACGCTGGGCAACCGGGTTGACTTCTTCCTCCATGATCCTTAAGATAGGCCTGAACTTCTCTCTGAGGATGGGCCATTTTTGCGGATGTTGATGCATCAGCTTGATAATGCGAGTTTTATGGGTACGGATACTATCCGAGATAGCAGGTGCAGAAATGGGGACAGGGCAGTGTGCTCCAACATGGGCACTTGTAAGTTTTAAATTGTTATCCAACACCTTACGCGACGCCAGTTCAAGTTTATCAAGAAGTTCCATGGTCCGGCTTAATCCGCCACTCACACCTTTGATCGGGGTTGCTGTTTCTTTATTATCTTGTTGTGTAAATGGGAACGCATCCATGCACCAGGCAGGTATCTGGATTTCATCCGGTTTCATGTCCGCATAAAGGGTAATGAGATAGTTTGCCCCTTGTGTGAGGAGCCAGATCAGCTCTGGGACAGTACCGCGGTAATTTCTGATCTTCTCATTCAACTCCTGAGAAAAGGTGAAGCGGATCTGATGCTTGTCGCTCAGAGATTGCAATGCATGCCTGCACCATTCCACACGGGTGTCCATCAGGTTTTCGCGTTCCGACTGAAGCAGACGGCGTGCATGGTCAAGGTGACCAATGGCCTGACGGGTCTGTTTCAGAAATCCTTGCTGTGTAATATGGGCCTCCAGGTAGGCTGTATATATCAGTTGGAGAGAATAGCGCAGAATTTGTCCTCCAACCATTAATGCCTGCTTATGGATCCCACCACGCAACAACGCAAAAGTACCGGGCAACTGATTACCTGGAAAGGAGAGAAAAAGCAACAGTTGATGGTCAATCTCTGCATTCGTAATACGAAGGAATAAAATGCTGTTATTCAATGATGAAAACAGATCCAGGGAAGCAGTTTGTTGCTTTTCCTTTCCAAAGGGGGTCTCCGATTCATCTATCCAATCATAGAGGCGATCAGGATTAAGGAAAGGGGAGAAGTCGAAATTCATCCCATCCTCTTTTTCCCATTGTATTTCATTCTCCGGTTGGAAGGTCATGGCAAGGTGGGTAATCAGGCTTTCTCCGTGAGCAGGCATGCGGTATACATGCGCCTTCAGAATGCCAGGCACCATGTCTGGTAACTGAACTACCAGCTGATAAATATATTGATCCCGATAGTCCATTGCTTATTAAGCGTTAGCAAATTTAAGCTTAAGTTAAGGCAAATGCAAGATAGTTAAGAATAAATTTATTACCTTAATGAGATTAAGTTAAGCTAAACATATGAAAAATTAAACTTAAGTTATTGAATAATAATATATTAAATATTATACATTTGGTCATAAACTTCTCTGCCCAGGAATTAAGAAAACTTAACTATGGATTCGATAGAAACAGGGAAGACCCTAAGACCGCAATACAGTCAGGATGTTGAGCACTTCCTGAAGTCGCGCAAACCATCTCCACTGGTCATGAAGATGCAGACCCGTTATTCAGAACCGGAGGTGGTAATGACCTCTGGGCGTGAGGACAAGAAAGCCAGGAAGGAGGCGCCCAAACGTGGTGGGTTAATGCAGGCGTTGGCCCAGTTTTTTTCACTTTGACCTAATGAGAATTGGGTATTTCAATTAGCTAGTATATTAAATATCAGTCAAATATTATATTTTACTTGGCAAACCAGATGAATCTGCATACCTTTGGGAACCTCGAACTAAACATCTCCCATTATGAAGGCATTAAAAGTCATTGTCGCCATCCTGCTTCTCCTGGTGGCGGCCTTTTTAATTGTGGCACTCTTTCTCCCTTCTTCAGCAAACACAACATACACGATGGAGATGAATGCCCCTGCAAAGGTTATCTTCAAGCAGGTGAACCATCTCCCATCCTGGGAGGCATGGAGTCCCTGGGCTGCTGCTGACCCGGAAATGCAGGTAACGTATGCTGAAATTGTTGAAGGAGAAGGAGCCTCGTACTCCTGGACAAGTGCAAAGCAAGGGAATGGCAGCATGACCATAACAGGATCTTATCCGGACAGTCTCATTTTGTTTGACCTGAATTTTGTTGGTCAGGGTAACGCTGGATCTTTCTGGAGATTTTATGAAAAAGAAGGTGGGGTCACCGAGGTAACGTGGGGCTTAAGCCTTGACAGTCTGGCATATCCTCTGTCCCGTTACTTTGGATTGTTCCTGGGATCGATGATGCAGTCCTCATTTGAAAAAGGTTTAAACAAGCTTAAGGAAATTGCTGAGGCGCAAAAGGATGCATTAGCCGGCCGTACCGGTGAAATCACGGAGTCCGTTGTTTCTGATCAGTTCATTATGTCGATTAAGGACAGCTGCAAAATGGAGGAGTTTGCATCCTTTTTTGAGCATGGATTTGCACACCTCATGGAGTTGGTATCAGCGCAGGGACTGGAGGTTACAGCGCCTGTGATGGGTATATGGCATACCTGGAATCCTGATGGATATTCAGTCGTTGAGGCGGCCATCCCGGTGAAGCAACTTCCAACAACCAAAACTCCTTTTGAGCATGGCATACAGGGAAGGATGCTTGAGGGAGGTAAGGTAGTGACAGCTGTGCACTTCGGTGCCCCTGAAACAAGCCTGATCTCATATACTGCCCTTGATGCTTATGTTGCTGATAAAGGATTACAGCAGCGTGATGAAGTGTGGGAGATCTACATCAAGAGCATGGCCTCGGAAATGGATCCGGATAAATGGGAAACACAGATCGTTTTCCCTTTGAAATAGTATCTATGTAAAGGTAGTATTGATAAGCCCGGGGAAGAAGCATTCTCCGGGCTTATTTCATTATATTCGCAGCACTCCAGTTTATTCAAATGAAGAGATACCACTTTTTTTTCGTTGTACTAGCGTTTAGCCTGACAACCCTCAGCCTGGCTCAGTCCGGCATTCCCTTGCTGAATCCCAGCATTCAGGGTCTGTATCATGTTGAATCCGTGGATGAATTACAATCCCGTGACGCCATGCAGCTCTTGTTTACACCCACACCACCACCGGGTGGTGTGGTGACAAATATTGCAGAGTTCAACCGTATGCAGGGGGTGCTGATTACATTCAGGAGCGGATTTGGGATCCCTTACAATCTCATAGCTGAGATGGCTGAGGACGTCACCTTATATACCATAGTGACTGGAGCCGCACAGGAAAACACGGTCAGGACACTTTACCAGAACGCCGGGGTGAACCTGTCGAATTGTCAGTTCGTCTATGCACCAAGTGATTCTTATTGGACGAGGGACTATGGGCCATGGTTTATTAAGTCAGATTCGGGCTATGTTGCCATTGTTGATTTTCCCTACAACCGTCCACGTCCAAATGACAATAATGTCCCCGTTGTGATGTCGTCCTACCTCGGGATACCACTATTTGGAATGAACCTGATTCATACAGGTGGGAATTATATGACAGATGGGATGGGCATTTCAGCCAGTACAACCCTGGTTCAGACCGAAAATCCCACGCTGAGTCTTACACAGATCCAACAATATGTGCAGAATTACCTGGGAGTGCATACATACCATCTCAACGTGGATCCATTGGGGCAATATATTGAGCATATAGATTGTTGGGGCAAGTTCCTTGATGTGGATAAAATTCTGATAGGGGAGGTACCCCCATCGCATCCGCGTTACCTTAATTACGAGGCTGTCGCATCCTATTATGCCACCAGCATATCTTCATATGGTACACCATATCAGGTTTTCAGGGTTTATTCGCCGGATGGACAACCATATACTAATTCGCTGATACTGAATAATAAAGTGCTTGTTCCGATAGTTAGCTCGGCAAGCGCAGCAGTATGGAATGCGCCAGCTCTGGCTGTTTATCAGCAGGCCATGCCAGGTTATGAAGTTCTTGGTTTCATGCAAGCCAGCAATGCCCCCTGGCAGTCAACCGATGCATTGCATTGTCGAACAAAGGGTGTCGCAGACATCAGATTGCTGGATATCAGACATTTACCATTATCTGGTAATGTTCCGGCCCAAAATGGTTTTGAAATACGGGCAAGGATTCAGGCTTATGCGGATTCGGGATTGGTCATGGACTCTGTCAGGCTGGTTTACAGGGTAAATGGTGGAAACTGGAGCAGTTTACAAATGGTGCAGGACACAGCCAGGGACTTTGTAGCCATGATTCCGGCACAGGGTAATGGCAGTGAGGTCGATTATTATGTTAGTGCGAAGGATTCAACAGGGCGTAAGGAAACACATCCATTTATCGGGGGATTTGATCCGCATTCATTTACAGTCACAGGTTACACCGGACTAGACGGCAGTAGTCGCAATGAATTAAAAATCAGTGTTTATCCGAATCCTGCCACAGATTATACATTCCTGCGATTTCATTTGAGTACAGTTTCGGATGCGTCTTTGGTTGTCATGGATATGGGTGGAAGGATTGTCCGCGAGACAAAGTTGCATTCGATGACTCCAGGTGAGCAATTCTGGAAACTGGATCTTAAGGGTATTGAAAAAGGGAGTTACGTTATAAATATCATTTCGAATCTGGGTAAGCAGACTGCAAAGCTGGTTGTTTTATAAAAGAAACAAGAGCATTATAAGAGGTTTATCCGGAGACATTGTTCAATCTTTCCTTCTAACAATGTGAGTGGGTCGTTCAGTAGAATGGGACACTTAGTGTATATGCAATCTGATTGTAATACAGTTATTTATGAGTAATACAGCAGTATAGGCATATATAAGATATTGTTCTGTAATTATCCTGATAATTTATATTATGTTAAGTAGGAAGGATAATAAGATAACAGGGTGAGTATATGTACCCACCCTGTTGCTCAATGACTGAATATCCTTTGATGGCTGGTTCTGCCCCTCTGCCTTACTGGTTGCCCAGGTTTTGCAATGCTTCGTTCACTTTCTTCAACTTCTCCAGCTGATTCGTGCGGGCATAAATTTCCTTGAGAGCAATCAGCGTATCCCTGTCCTGTGGATTGATCTCATTCGCCTTTTCCAGATATGGCAATGCATCGTTCAGTAACTTATCGGCTTTGGCCTTTTCTGTATCGTACTTGGGGTCATTGAGCGGAAGCTTGTTCGCCTCTTCGATGATGGTTGCAGCCCGGTTCACATACAATGCACCAAGGTTATACTGTGGATCAAAATATGTCTGATCAAGTTCGATAGCTTGTTTATAAGCTGCTTCTGCTTTCTCCTTCTCTCCCATCTGGTCGTATGTTGTTCCTACGGCAAAGAAAATGGTTGGGTTCGTATTATCCAACTGAATGGCTAATTCCAGGTTTTCACGGGCACCTTTGAGATCTCCTTTACCCAGGAAATGATTTGTTTCTGCGATGATCAGGTTAAAATCGTTAGGGTGTTTGGTTCTGCCCTGGCGAATCACTGATTCAGCCATTGAAGTATCACCCTGATCCCTATAGATACCAGCTAACGAGCTGTATATTATTGTGTTGTGATACCCCACTTCAATCAATTGCTGATATAAACTCTTGGCAGTTTTGGCATCCCCTGCCAGTTCACTGCATAAAGCGGCATTAAAGATGGAGAGGGTGTCGATTCTGCCAAAACTGGCATTGATGTCTTTTGCCTTGATAAAATCCTGGGCAGCCTGAGCGAAGGTCTGGTTGTTGTATCCAGTCACGCCCCTGTTGTAGAACTGCTCTGAGATGATCAGGAACCTGTCCTGGATTTCACCGGCATATTCCTTCTTTTGATCCAATTCAACGGCTTTGGCATAGGATTCATGTGCAATCTCCAGTGCCTGGGTGCTCAATCCCTGGTATTTAGGATCATCAGACAACTGTATAGCAAGGTATACATTGCCCCTGTAGAACCATGTCTTAGCAGCACCCATGGTTTTTTCATGAGTGATTGTAGGATCGATAGCTTCTTTGGCTTTGTCTAGTTGACCATTGCGCAAATAATTGTAAGCGCTAACCACCTTAGCCGTCTGCCCCATGACAGACCCCATGACCAGTGCGAACGTCAGGACTCCGATTAATCTTTTCATTGTGTTGAGTTTAAGTTTACTGCGGTCTCTCGACCCTTCAAATATAGGTTCAATTCCAGATATACCAAAAAGCCTGCCAATAATTCAGCAGGCTTTTCTTGAATATTAATCAGCTTGATTCTCGTGGCTTGTAGCTTCCGATTCTTCGCTCCCCTCCCCTATTTCTATATTCTCAATACCCTCATTATCAATATCTTGATCATCGGTATCATCTGTTTCAACCTTGGCTACAGCAGCGATGGCATCGTTATCACGCAGGTCGATGAGTTTCACACCCTGGGTTGCGCGGCCCATCACCCTCAGTGTGGCTACAGAGATACGGATGATGAGACCCGAGCGGTTGATAATCATCAGGTCATCGGAATCTGCGACGGCTTTGATCGCGATGAGGTCTCCGGTTTTATCAGTGATATTGATGGTTTTCACCCCTTTGCCACCCCTGTTGGTGACCCTGTAATCGTCAAGGCTTGAGCGTTTTCCGTAGCCATTTTCGGAAACGACAAGTATATCCTGACTTCCGTTTTCGAGGCAAATCATACCTATGACCTCATCTTTCGATCCTCCCAGGGTGATACCCCGAACGCCGGAAGCATTACGTCCCATGGGCCTGACTGTCTGCTCATTAAATCTGATCGCCCGGCCACTACGGAGTGCCATCACAATCTCATTGGTACCGTTGGTCAGCCTGGCTTCCAGCAACTGGTCATCATCCCTGACCGTAATGGCATTGATCCCTGACTGTCTGGGCCTTGAATAGGCTTCCAGGCTGGTCTTTTTAATAATCCCTTTGCGCGTACAGAGAACGATGAAGTTGTTGTTAATGTAATCTTCTTCCTTAAGATTTTTCACATTGATAAAGGCCCGCACCCGGTCATCCGGTTCGATGTTGATCATGTTCTGGATGGCCCTTCCTTTGGATGTTTTATTTCCTTCAGGGATCTCAAAAACCCTTAACCAGAAGCACTTACCCTTCTCTGTGAAAAAGAGCATGTAATTGTGCATGGAGGCTATGTAGAGGTATTCGAGGAAATCATCTCCCCGGATATTGGAGCCTTTGGCACCTCGTCCTCCTCTGTTCTGACGGCGGTATTCTGTTAGCGGTGTACGTTTGATATAACCCAGGTGAGAGATGGTGATGACGACGTCTTCGTCTGCAATGGTGTCTTCGATCCTAAAGTCTTTGGCAGCGTAGACAATCTCTGTTCTGGCATCATCTCCATATTTTTCTTTGATTTCGGTCAGTTCCTGCTTGATGATGTCCATCCTCATCCACTCATGTTCCAGGATTTCTTTGTAAAGACGGATCTTATCCATGATTTCCTGGTACTCCTCTTTGATCTTTTCCCTTTCGAGTCCGGTCAGTCTCTGGAGTCGCATATCCAGGATAGCGCGGGCCTGTTCTTCGCTAAGATTGAAATTGGAAATCAGTCCATTGCGTGCTTCTTCCGGTGTTTGTGAAGCGCGAATGAGCGCGATCACGTCATCCAGGTGATCCAGTGCAATGAGCAGGCCTTCCAGGATATGGGCTCTTTTCTCTGCCTGAGCGAGGTCGTAGCGCGTCCTTCTGACAATCACCTCATGGCGATGATTGACGAAATGCCGGATAAGGTCTTTAAGGTTAAGCAGGACAGGCCGGCCATCGACCAGGGCGATGTTGTTGACGCTGAATGAGGTCTGCAGGGGTGTGAGTTGATAGAGCTTATTGAGAACGACATTGGTAATGACATCCCTTTTCAGTTCATACACGATGCGCAGGCCGCTGCGGTCACTTTCATCCCGGATATCTGTGATGCCCTCAATTTTCTTTTCGTTGATGAGGTCAGCTGTCTTTTTAATTAGCTCAGACTTATTGACCTGGTAAGGGATCGACGTCACGATGATGTTTTCCCTGCCCTGTTCATCAGGTTCTATCCTGGCTTCACCGCGGATCACGATTCTGCCACGACCTGTTTCATAAGCTTCTCGGACGCCTTCATAACCATAGATCACTCCACCCGTTGGAAAATCAGGAGCTTTAATGAACTTCATCAGTTCAGGGACAGTAATCTCATTGTTATCAATGAAGGCGATGGTTCCATCGACCACTTCACTAAGGTTATGTGGGGGCATATTGGTAGCCATCCCGACGGCAATACCTGAGGCGCCGTTGACGAGCAGGTTAGGTATCCTGGCAGGCAGCACGGAGGGTTCTTCCAGAGAATCATCGAAATTCAGCTGAAAGTTCACTGTATCCTTGTCGATGTCTGTCAACATTTCCTCGGCGATCTTCTGCAGTCTTGCTTCGGTGTAACGCATGGCCGCGGGGCTGTCTCCGTCAATGGACCCAAAGTTTCCTTGTCCATCAACCAGTGGATATCGCAGCGACCATTCCTGGGCCATCCTGACCATGGCATCATAGACAGAGCTATCTCCATGCGGGTGGTATTTACCAAGCACTTCTCCCACGATCCTGGCTGATTTCTTGTAAGGCCTGTTTGAGAGAACGCCCAGATCGAGCATACCATATAATACCCGGCGGTGAACCGGTTTAAGTCCGTCCCTGACATCTGGCAGGGCACGTGACACTATGACCGACATTGAATAATCAATGTAGGCCGACTTCATTTGGTTTTCGATATTAACCTTGATAATCTTTTCGCCTTCTATCATATCGTTCTGTTACGCGCTGTTAAGAGTTCCCTGATCAATGAAGCAATGCGCCAGGTTCAACCGGTCTTTCAGGTTGAGCGATGACGATTCGGCCCTTATTGTCTTGAATTCCAGTGAGTAAAAACTGAGAAACAAAGGTACCAATCTGTTTTGGAGGCAGGTTGACAACTCCCAAAATCTGCATCCCGATCAATTCCTCCGCTGTGTAGAGGTGCGTGATCTGGGCGCTGGTTTTCAGTAAGCCAATATCATCGCCAAAGTCTGCCCAAATCTTGTAAGCAGGTTGGTGGGCATCGGGGAAGTCCTGTACGTCCACAATGCTGCCAACCCGGATTTCTATCGACGTAAACTCTTCCCAGCTAATTTGTTTCATGATCAGATTTCATTCAAAGAATAATTGTTATCTTATTGATTTACAGTATGTAAACAATAAAGAAACAAGATTACGAAGATACAGTTTTTCCCTGAAAAATTCCTCATTTATATTATAAACATGCTCATGTTGAAAATACAGGGATCCTGACAAATTTTGGTGGATAGTTTGAGGCCTAAATTTGAAACCTGCATCAACATGACTAGGTATAATTTTCATTGTAAGAACTTATTTATACCCTTGCTTGTTGTATGTCATATTGTTTTGGCGTTATTTTTGATAGACCAGTTTGCCATCTTGTCGTTATAGGTGCAAAGGGTTGAAAGGCAAGGAAGCAAGGAATTTATGATATCAGGAGGTATTGGATGGAAGCGAAATTCTCTCAACGGGTTAAGGATGTCCTGACATACAGTCGCGAAGAAGCACTCAGGTTGGGCAACGATTATATAGGAGTAGAACATTTATTACTGGGTATGATCAGGGAAGGTGAAGGCATGGGAATGCAGATTCTCTCCTACCTGGGTGTGGATGTTGAAGAAATAAGGAAAGCCATAGAGCAGACCATTGGTAAGCCGGTCATTCAGGCACGGCAATTGGAAAACATTCCGCTGGTCAAGCAGGCTGAGCGTGCTTTGAAGATCACCTACCTCGAGGCGCGGTTTTTCAATAGTGAATTGATCGGCACTGAGCATCTGTTACTGGCCATACTCAAGGATGAAGAAAATCTTGTCAGCCGCACTGTTCAAAAGTATGGCGTAGATTATCAGTCAGTTCGGGATGAATTGAAAGCCATGATTTCCAATCGCGATAAGAACCGAGGAATGGTGAATCCCAAGGATGAGTTACCCGGGGGCGGGACCGCCGATGACGAAGAAGGTGAGGATGAAGGCAGGGGATATGGCAGCAGTCAGAAGAAAGGTGCTGATTCCAAATCGCGGACACCGGTTCTGGATAATTTCGGGCGGGATATTACGCGGGCTGCTGAAGAAGGCAGGTTGGATCCCATTGTAGGCCGGGAGAAGGAATTACAGCGTATTGCTCAGATTCTTAGCCGTCGAAAGAAAAATAACCCAATACTCATCGGTGAGCCAGGTGTGGGCAAGTCGGCCATTGCTGAAGGCCTTGCATTGCGCATTGTTCAGCGGAAAGTTTCAAGAGCCCTTTTCAACAAGCGTTTGTTCACCCTTGACCTGGCATCGCTGGTTGCGGGAACCAAATATCGTGGACAGTTTGAAGAGCGAATGAAGGCGGTATTGAATGAACTGGAGAAGAATCCGGATATTATTCTTTTCATTGATGAGATCCATACCATCGTAGGCGCCGGCAATGCCAGCGGTTCCCTGGATGCATCCAATATGTTCAAACCTGCTCTGGCGAGAGGTGAGATTCAGTGCATCGGGGCAACAACGCTGGATGAATACAGGCAATACATTGAAAAAGATGGTGCGCTGGAGCGGCGTTTCCAGAAGATCCTGGTGGATCCCACCTCTCCTGAAGAGACTGTGGAAATCCTGCATAATATCAAGGAGAAATACGAAGATCACCATCTGGTTACGTACACAGATGAAGCTATAGATGCATGTGTATCGCTGACTTCCAGGTATATGAGTGATCGTTATTTACCGGATAAGGCCATTGATGCGCTTGATGAAGCCGGAAGCCGTGTGCACATTACCAATATTATTGTCCCCAAAGAAATCGTCACCATTGAGGAAGATATAGAGCGTTGCAAGGAACAAAAGACTAAGGCCATCAACAGCCAGAAGTTTGAAGAGGCGGCCAAATACCGGGATCAGGAGCGGCTGCTGCAGGAAAGTCTGGAGAAGGCGAAGCGAAAATGGGAAGAAGAGGCCAAAATCAACCGTGAATTGGTAACAGCAGAAGAAGTAGCTGAAGTTGTTGCCATGATGACCGGTGTTCCTGTTCAACGTATTGCCCAAAACGAGGGATTACGCCTGGTCAGGATGGAGGAAGAGCTCGAAGGGGCTGTTATCGGTCAGAACGATGCTATCAAGAAGGTGGTAAAGGCCATCAGGCGGAATCGTGCCGGTCTTAAGGATCCTCAGAAGCCCATTGGTACCTTTATTTTCCTGGGACCGACAGGGGTTGGCAAGACACATCTTGCGAAGGTTTTGGCACGGTATCTCTTTGATTCTGAGGATGCCCTTATTCGTATCGACATGAGCGAATACATGGAGAAGTTTGCTGTCTCGCGGCTCGTCGGTGCCCCTCCGGGGTATGTCGGATATGAAGAAGGAGGTCAGCTTACCGAAAAAGTGAGGAGAAAGCCCTATAGTATTGTGTTGCTGGATGAGATAGAGAAAGCCCATCCCGATGTTTACCACCTCCTTTTACAGGTACTTGATGATGGTGTGCTCACGGATAGTTTCGGACGCAGGGTTGATTTCAAGAATACCATTGTCATCATGACTTCCAACATTGGGTCCCGTCAACTCAAGGACTTCGGTCAGGGAGTGGGGTTCGCTACAAGTTCCAGGATGGGTTCCAGCGCTGATCATGCCCGCAGTGTCATTGAAAACGCCCTCAAGAAGACGTTCGCTCCGGAATTCCTGAACCGCATAGATGACATCATTATATTCAATTCGCTTGAGCGTGAGGATATTCACAAGATCATTGACATCGAGCTCAGTCATCTTCACAAGCGCCTGGAGAAGTTAGGATACGAGTTGGAGGTAACAGATACTGCCAAGGATTACATTATTGAAAAGGGATGGGATGCGCAATTTGGCGCCAGGCCATTGAAAAGGGCCATCCAGAAATACATTGAAGATGTGCTCGCAGAAGAGATCATCAAAAATGTGCTCCAGGCAGGCGACAGGATCTATGTGGATCATGAGGAAGGCAAAGATGATATGACCATCGACATTCGCAAAGGGACACCTCTACCTGCGAATGCGACGGAACCGAAGGATAATTAGTAATTAGTCAAAGGGATCTACATCCTGAAATCGGAGATATCCCTGGTGGTGATGTGGTTGATATAGCTCACCATTCCGATGTTGGCTGAACGGCCGTAACGAATAAACACCTCAGCTGTTTTGGTGTAGGTTTCATCCCTGTCTGCATCGAACAAAACCAGGTACCCCATGATGATGTGGCCTGCCATTTCAACGAGTCGACGTGCGTGGAAGTCCAGCGTCTCGCTATCGTCTGACTCGGTCACCTTCTGCACCGTTTTGTCAAACTGATCCGTCATTCGGGTCAGGCTGGCTTTCAGATGCTCCAGTCCTGGCTTAACCTTGCGCTCTTCATATTCCCGCATCAGCTTCAGAAAAGCGCCATTACCTACGCCACGAATGGCTGCAACAACCTGAAGCTGTGAGGTTCCTTCGTAGATCGTGGTGATACGCGCATCCCTGTAGATCCGCTCGATCGGAAAATCCTTCATAAAGCCGGTACCGCCATGAATCTGCAGGGCGTCGTATGCGATCTGGTTGCAGTATTCGCTGCTGAACAGTTTGAGAAGTGGAGTGAGGAAATCGGCATTACGCTGGTAATACTTCATATCCTGCCTTTCTTCAGCATCCAGTTTCCTATGTTCGCCGAGTTGTCCGTAGCTCTTATAGATGTCCACGAAGCGACAGGTTTCATAAAGCAAGGAACGGATGGCATCTGTCTTCACCTTCATCTGGGTAAGCATCTCAAAGACAGCCGGATACTTGATGATAGATTTCCCGAACTGTTCGCGCTCCATGGCATACTTGTAAGCTTCGCGGTAGGCAGCCTCAGCAATACCAACGGATTGGGCACCCACACCCAGACGGGCGGAATTCATCAGGGACATGACGTATTTGATCAGACCCAGTTTTCGCTCACCGATCAATTTGGCCGGGGCATTGCGAAACACCAGCTCACATGTAGGAGAGCCTTTGATACCCAATTTATTTTCTATTCTTCTGATTGTTAGTGCCTTTGATGCTCTGTCATAGACAAAGAGCGACAGACCGCGAGCATCTGTGGTTCCTTCTTCTGATCTGGCCAACACCAGGGAGATATCAGCATCCCCGTTGGTAATGAAGCGTTTTACGCCATTCAGGTACCAGGTGCCAGATGCTTCATCGAATGTAGCCTTGAGTTGAACCGCTTGCAGATCCGAACCCGCATCCGGCTCTGTAAGGTCCATAGCCGCGGTAGCACCTTTCGGAAAGCGGGGAAGGAATTCGTCCTTAAGTTCTTCAGAAGCAAACTCATGGATGGTCTCCGCACAATCCTGCAGGCCCCAGATATTAGCGAATCCGGCATCAGCGCGGGAGACGATCTCAGCGGCCATGACATAGGGCACCAGTGAGAAATTCAATCCGCCATATTTCCGTGGCAGGGACATCCCAATCATCCCGGCTTTTACAAGGGCATCGTAATTTTCCTGGGTTCCACGTGCGTATCTGACTTCATTATTAATAAGTTCAGGTCCTTCGTGGTCCACTGATTCAGCGTTGGCTGCGACGATATCGCCGCAGATTTCACCTACGATTTCAAGTACGCGATGGTAACTATCCAGGGCGTCTTCCAGATCGAGGGGGGCTTCATCATACTTCTCTTTCTCGGCATAGTTGTCTTCTTTCAGTCTGACTGCTTTTTCCATCATGGGATGCGTCAGATGGAAATACAGGTTTTTATTATCGAGATAGAAGTTTTCCATAATCTTGTAATGAGTTGGTTTGCAATAGTAAATACTTAGCGGATGTTTTTCTTATAGTACCTGATCATCCTGGGAACGACGTCCTCTACCCTGCCATTGATCGTGAAATCAGCAATCTGATTGATAGGAGCATGAGGATCAGTGTTGATGGAGATGATCTGAGCAGACTGGTCCATTCCGGCTCTATGCTGAACTGCGCCCGAAATCCCGCAGGCGATATAGAGCTTGGGTCTAACGGTGATACCTGTCTGTCCGATTTGCCGCTCATGTTCAGCAAAACCGGCATCAACTGCTGCGCGGGATGCACCGACCTCACCGCCAATCACCTCTGCGAGTTCATGGAGCAGTTGAAAGTTCTCTTTGGAACCAACGCCATAACCACCTGCAATGATAATCCCTGCATTCTTGATATTGACTTTGCTTTTCTCTACATGGCGTTCAATGATCTCGATCGCGAGATCTTCTGGGTGGATCATCGTTGCCGTATCGAGCTTCAGGATCTCGCCCCGGTAGTTGGGGTCTGTTATTTCTTTTTTCATGACACCTTCCCTGACCGTAGCCATCTGTGGTCTGGTATCTGGATTGATGATGGTGGCTATGATGTTACCACCAAATGCGGGCCTGATCTGATAGAGCAGCGCAGGATAATGTGTGTCTGTTTTCTTTTCATAGTGCTCCCCTATTTCCAGGCTGGTGCAGTCTGCTGTCAGACCGCATTTAAGGGCTGATGCGACACGGGGGGCAAGATCCCTGCCCACAGGGCTGGCACCAAAGAGGGCGACTTCCGGGGTTGACTCCCTGAAAAGGTCAATGACAAGCCGGGCATGCGGGAGCGTCCTGTACGGAAACAAGGCTGGATGATCACCAATATGCAGGAAATCAACGCCATAGGGAAGGATTTGTGCTTCAATGCCATCAAGGCCATCTCCTAAAACAATGGCTTCCAGTTTAATACCCAATTGGTTTGCCAGTTTGCGTCCTTTGGAAAGCAGTTCGAGGCTGACATCAGCCACCATGCGATCTTCATTGATTTCGCAGTATACGAAGACGTTATTCATGTGTCCTATTTTAACTGATCTTATTGTTATCCAATGATATGACTGCTCAGGAGATGCTGCATCAGTTCTTCGATATCCTCATCACTGGCAGTAATGACCCTGGATTCTTTTTGCTGAAAGACCACGTTCTCGATTTTCTTAACCTTGGTAGGTGAGCCTCCGAGGCCTACTTTATCCTCTTCAGCTTTGATTTCCATGGCACCCCATTCATCGATGAGAAGGTAAGGCCTGCTGTTGTAGAGTTCTGTATAGTCTTTGGTCTCCTCCTGCAGTTCTGTCAGGGTACGAGCATGTTTATAGATCATTACCTGGCGGGCTATTCTGGCGCGGCAGCGGGGTGCTGAGCTATGGACGGTCACGGCAAGCGGCAGGTTTCCTTTGACGGTTTCCACGCCATTTTCCAGCCTTCTCTTGATTGTAACAGATTGTTGATCAACATCAATGATCTCTTCAGCGTAGGTGATTTGCGGCAGGTTCAGTTTTTCGGCCGTCTGCGGTCCTACCTGGGCGGTATCACCGTCGATGGCCTGACGGCCAGCGATGAGAAGGTGATAGGGCTCCAGCTGCCGGATAGCCTGTGACAGCACATAAGAGGTGGCAAGGGTGTCAGATCCGGCGAATTTTCGGTCGGTGATGAGATATCCCTTATCTGCGCCTCTGTAGATGGCTTCACGGATGATTTCTGCGGCCCGGGAAGGTCCCATGGTAAGCACAATCACCTCGGCATCCCCCATTCTGTCCTTCACACGCAGGGCCAGTTCCAGGGCATTCAGGTCCTCCGGATTGAAGACTGCAGGCAGTGCACCACGGTTCACGGTGCCATCCGCCTTCATGGCATCCTTGCCTACATTGCGGGTATCAGGTACCTGCTTTGCCAATAGAATGATACGAAAACTCATAGATAGATAATTGATGTATTTTCAGGTAAGATGGCAAAAATACAACAATCGCCTGAAGTTACAAGGGTGCTGGCATGAAAGGCGACATCCAGACCAATTATACCTACCTTTGTATGGTATGAGAAAGAAGGACGACAGCAAGCCACAACGGGACAAGAAATTCCTCGCCTTACCGGAATATCCGGGCGGGAAGGAGGCCCTACAGGCGTTTATCCGTACACACCTGCGATATCCGGAGGAAGCCTTGTCCAGGAAGATAGAAGGAACAGTGCATGTTCAGTACTGGGTTGATGGGCAGGGAAGGGTTTCTGAAGCCGAGGTTACGCATGGTATCGGTGGTGGTTGTGATGAAGAAGCCCTGCGGGTGATCAGCATGCTCAGATATGGGAAAGTCAAGAACCGTGGCCTGAAGGTCAAAGCCTCCATGAAGACACGGATTGAATTTAAATTGCCGGCTCAGCCTGCCCTTCAATTTCATTACACAACCCAGGCTACAAAGCAAAAAACAGGAGATCCTCAACCTGCAAGGCCCAGTTACACCTATAGTATTCGCATACCTGGCCCGGATAAGCCGGTGAACTAGCGTTAAGAAAGGATCTTACTTTGTATCGCAGTCTTCGCATTCATCCAGGCTCTGCTGGTAGACATACATGGCTCTTGCGCTCATCCCCATACTAGAGAATCCGCCATCATGATAGAGATTCTGCATGGTTACCTTCTTTGTCAGGTCTGAAAACAGCGTAATAACATAGTCGGCGCATTCCTCTGCACTGGCATTTCCCAGGGGAGACATACGTTCTGTGAAGTCCATCAGACCGTCGATGCCTTTCACCCCACTGCCTGCTGTTGTCATGGTAGGTGACTGCGAGATAGTATTGATGCGGATTTTCTTCTCCCTGCCGTAGATATAACCAAAACTACGTGCAATGGATTCCAGGGTAGCTTTGGCATCGGCCATATCATTGTAGCGGAACAAGGTTCGCTGTGCAGCGATGTAAGACAAGGCTACGACAGAGCCCCATTCCCTGATAGCATCGAGCTTTCTGGCCGTTTGCAGAATCTTGTGAAATGAAAGCGCGGAGATATCCAGCGTTTTCATGTAGTAGTCATAGTCCAGGTCATCGTAAGGCCGGCCTTTGCGAACGTTCAGAGACATACCAATGGAATGCAGCACGAAGTCGATTTTACCGCCAAAATGCTCCTGGGTCTTTATGAATACATTTTCAATATCCTGAACTGAAGTGGCATCAGCAGGGATGACGATGCTTCCACATTTCTCTGCAAGCTCCCCTACTGTTCCAAGGCGGATCGAGACGGGGGTATTGGATAGGGTAAACCGGGCGCCTTCTGCATGGGCTTTTTCCGCTACTTTCCATGCAATGCTCATATCGTTCAAAGCGCCAAAGATGATGCCAGTTTTTCCTTGAAGTAGATTGTATGCCATGTTATTGATTTTGATTATGATTTGGATGAAAATTGCAGTAATTGCCTGGCCGCTTCTTTAGAGATGTCGCCAACCAATGGGCCGCTGATCATTTTGGATATTTCCTCCACTCTCTCCTGTTCGCTGGCCAGGCTCACTGTTGTATTGGTCTTTCCCTGATGGGATTCTTTCCTGACGATGAAATGAATCTTACCCCTGGAAGCAATCTGAGGAAGATGTGTTATTACAATCACTTGCATTCGCTGTCCCATACTTTCCAGCATCTCTGCCACTTTGTTGGCTGTCGTACCCGATACGCCAGTGTCTATTTCATCGAAGATGATGGTTGGCAGCAAATTGCGACTAGTGATACAAGACTTCATTGCCAGCATCAGCCTGGATCTTTCTCCGCCCGAGGCTACTTTCGCGAGTTCATTCAGGTTACCTCCTTTATTGGCATTAAAAAGGATCTGGATGTTTTCATAACCTTGAATCGAAGGTTTTTCACGATTTATCAGCCGGATGGCAATCTCAGCATCTGGCATGCCCAATTCTGATAGCAAAGCCAGCAGGTTACTTTCAAAAGCGGGTGATGCGGCCTTTCTGGCCTCACCCAGGGCCGTGGCACTCCGATGAAAAAGCGCTCTAGCTGCAATCGTGTCTTCCCGCAACTGTTTTATTAACAATTCGTTGGAGTCATATTCCTGAAGTTCTTGCTGAAGCCGTGACTGGATAATCAGCAGATGATCTTCATCGCGTGCATCATGTTTCCGGAGCAGGTCGTAAACGAGACTTAGCCGCTCTTCCAATTGCTCTAACCGTTGCGGATCTTCTTCTATTTTATCCAGTAATCCCTGCATATCCCTTGCCAGGTCATCAAGTTCTATTCTGACAATTTCGAGCCTGTCGGACAGGAAGCGGGCTTCCTGGAGGTAACGCGCACATTGGGATAATCCCTGAGCAATGTGGGATAGCATGCCTTTTACATTGCTGTCTCCATCTTCCAGCAGGTTAATGGATCTCCATAGGCTGGCCTTGATTTCTTCCTGGTTTCTCAAGAGACTTATCTCTTCTTCCAGGTTGGCAGTCTCCCCTACCCTTAATCTGGCAGTATCCAGCTCATGATAGAGATAGGATTTATAATCAAGATCCCGCTGTGCGGTTTTTTCACGTAATTCCAGTTCAATCAGCCTGTTATTAAGAATATACCACTGCTGGTAATACTGTTGAACCTCAGCGACATGGTCTTTCAAACCTGCAAATTCATCCAGGAGTGCAAGTTGGACATCGGATTGGTTGATGGCCAATGTTTTATGCTGTGAGTGGATATCAACGAGTTGATCCCCCAGCGTTTTCATCACTGTCAGCGACACGGGAGAGTCGTTGATAAAAGCACGTGATTTTCCATTTGGATGGATCTCCCTGCGGAAGATGCTCAGGTCGGCATATTCGATGTCTTCTGACAGGAAGTAGGGTTCCAGTCCGTAATCACGGATGTCAAAATGACCCTCGACTATACAGCGCTCAGCCGGATTCTTCAGCACGTCTGTCTCAGCCCTTTTTCCCAGTATGAGTGCCAGTGCTCCCAAAAGGATAGATTTCCCTGTTCCGGTTTCACCTGTGATGACAGATAAACCACCATCAAACCCTAAGGTGAGCTCCTCAATCAAGGCATAATTCCGGATGTAGAGTTCCGTCAGCATGAAGGTATTGGTACTGTTGGCTTAAAATGGAAGCAGGCAGGCCCTTGCTCCAATGTCAAATATACAAAAGTCTATATGGAATTGCAGATCCCTTGCATTATTGTCCCTGGGTAATCTTGCGATACGTATTGCTATTGGCCGGATCGATTTCCGACAATACATTGACAGCCTTGGTTTTATCCATGGGTGAAGCCTGGGAATAGACATTGATCAGCTCATCTCTTTTTGCATCCAATACAAGTTGCAACAGGAACAAGCCTGGTTTTTCCCTGCTGGCCTTGCGCAATGATTCGAGGCTCTGGGTAATTTCCGTTCGACCCATTTCAACGTTTTCTGCCATCTGGTCCAATCCTGAGCGATGGTAGCGGTAGAGGAACTCACGGATGGGACTATAGGAGGAATTCAGCAGGTTTTCAGCGAGCCAATACCTGTTGCGCAGGCTCTCAAAGGCCTTCCAACCTCTTTCCTGAGCGTTTTGGGCTGCATTGACGACATTCTGTGCCTTCTCATAGAACTGGGTACCACCATTCATGGAATAGGAGTCGAAATCAAGACCAAGCATGATATAACAATAGTATGCTATGACACTTGTAAGATTGGAGGTGTGTGTATTGTCTTGAAAATCAAGCGTCTCATATTCTACATAACGGAAGGTAAAATCCCGGTCAATATAATTGAGAAGCACGGAGTTATAGCTTGTACGGTAGATGGGTCTGCGAAGCTGGACGTTGATAGTAGCTTTAAATTCATCCGTGGAGATCCTTTCCTGGATGGTAATCATCATCGTACATTCGATGCGTTCCTCGACCTTGAAATTATAATTTGTCCATTTTTTCTGGTTCACAAACTCATAAAGAGCCGTCTGCAGAGTTTGGTAGATGTTGCGGTCGGTACCTTGAATCTGAGGTGTAGATACCGAAATAGAGCAGTTGAATTCCTGGGCCCTGCTCCAGGATGTGGCCAATAAAGTGGCCATTATGACAAGGATGATGCGGTTGATCATAATGGAAAATTTATTCTTACTTGCTGGCTGTCAGTTTCTCGCGAATCAAATCGACGATTTTCTCTGACAGTTCTGTTTTCAGCATTTTGGGAAGATGAAAGGATTCCCCGTATTTGGTATAGATGCTGACAACATTGGTATCAACGCCGAAACCGGCGCCTTCATTGCCCAGTGAATTGAGAATGATCATATCCAGGTTCTTGGATCTCAGCTTTTGAAGGGCATTCTCCTCCTCATTGTCTGTTTCGAGGGCAAAGCCGGCCACAAAGGCAGCATCGCGGCTGTTTTTGGACAATGCGCTGAGGATATCCATGGTGGGTGTCAGCGGCAATGCAGTATGCTGAGAAGCTTTCTTGATTTTATGAGCAACAGGTTCACTGGGTGTATAGTCTGCAACGGCGGCAGCCATCACAATGATATCTGCTTTAGTGTACTGCATGCATGCCTCATACATTTCCGCTGCTGTTGTGACAGAAATCAGCTGAATTCCAGGCATATGTGTTTTTCTTTCTACCGGGCCTGAAACCAGGTGAACCAGAGCTCCGCGGCTTGCCAGCGTGTCCGCGATGGCATATCCCATGAGTCCCGAACTATGATTGCTGATAAACCTGACCGGGTCAATGGGTTCCTGGGTGGGTCCGGCGGTAACGAGGGCAGTATAGCCAGCCAGGTCCTTTTCAGTGAGGCCATACCTCAGTATCTCCAGCATGATTTCGGGTTCTTCCATCCTACCGGCTCCACACAAGCCTGAGGCAAGCTCACCGACCTGGGGTTCGATCAGCTTACATCCCATGGCTTCCAGTGACTTGATATTCTGCTGGGTTGCGGGATGATGGAACATATCCAGATCCATGGCAGGTGCAAAGTACACCGGACATTTAGCTGACAGGAAGGTCGTCAGGAGAAAGTTGTCCGCGATACCATGGGCCATCTTGGCTAAGGTATTGGCTGATGCTGGCGCAACAAGCATCAGATCAGCCCACCTGCCGAGGTCGACATGACTATTCCACGATCCATCCACCGGGTCAAAGGGCTCTGACAGTACCGGATTTTTGGACAAGGTAGAAAGGGTCAGTGGTGTCACAAAATCCCTGGCCGAAGGCGTCATGGCGATTCTGACCTCTGCTCCCTCTTTGATGAGCAGTCGAACGAGCAAAGGTATCTTGTAAGCAGCGATGCTACCCGTGATACCCAGCAGAATGTGTTTCCCCTTCAACATCAGGATCAGAAGCCGTCTTTCTGGCTTTCCTTGACTGGATTACGATGATAAATCTTGTCTTCAAGGAACTCCTGGATGGCCATCAACGTGGGTTTTGGAAGTTTCTCGTAATATTTGGCGATCTCGATCTGCTCTTTGTTCTCGAATACTTCTTCCAGATTATCTGAACTCGAAGAGAACTCGGAGATCTTCTTATTGAGCTCCTCCTTCAGGTCGAGACCTATTTGATTAGCCCGTTTGGCAAGGATGACAACAGTTTCATAAACATTGCCGGTTCCTTTGGTAAAATCCTGCATTCTCCGGGTTACAGCCGTCGATTCTGTCTTGATCTTTTTGATTTCCATATAATGATGATAAAATGAAAGCGAGATTATGAAAGATTACACTGAGGGTATTGTCTTGTGGAGGTTTTGCGCTTCCCGGATCAGCCTGCTGTCAGGAAAGGTGGTGATGAATGTAACATATGCATCTCTGGCACCTGTGAAACGCTCGGCCTGTTTATCAGGGATGCTGCGTTGTGCATAAAACACATAGGATCTGAAAATGTCAAATAGGATCTGCTCTCTGTACTTGGTTCCCGGAAAATCCTTCAGCACATTTTCATAAGAAACGATGGCCGCCTTGTATTCCTGCATGCGGAAATACATACGGGCAATGCGGTATTCTTTCTCTTCCATTTTATTTCTCAATTCATCGATGAGCTGATTACACCTTGCCACCTTTTCGCTTTCCGGGTACTGATTGACGAACAGTTGCAGTTCGTTGATGGCTTCGAGAGTGGGTGTCTGATCAAGAGAATAGGCAGGAGACTCCTTGTATTTGCAATAAGCGCTCATGAAACTGGCTTCCTCGGCATATGGACTTGAGGGGAAATTTCTTGCAAACCGTTTAAAATAGTAGCTTGCCAGAACGTAATCGCCTTGTTCATAGTGGCTGTTGGCGTAGTAATAATGCATCAATTCTGCTTTCTCAGTACCTCTGACGATTGGAATGAGCTGATCAAACAACTGTAATGCCCTGTAGTAATCCCCTTGCTCATAGTAAGCCATGGCTTTGGTGTACTTCAGGTCGTTGTCGGTGCTTTTCAGCAGTTTCTGATATTTTCCGCATGAGACGGCGAAAAACAGCAGCAGGCCGGACAGAATCAAGCGGTATTTTACATTCATGGCGCAAAAGTAAGCAATTTAGACTGATTCCGATAACGTCATGCGACGGGTGTGTATTGCCGGATTTACATGCAATATTTACGGCTGGAGCGCATTTTTATATGCAGAGAGACAACGTTTTCTGGCCATATCATGGTCTACAATGGGTTTGGGATATTTTGGCGTGCCCCATTCGGGAACCCACTGCCGCACATATATCAACTTGGGGTCGAATTTTTTTTGTTGGGTCAGGGGATTGAATATCCTGAAATATGGGGCTGCATCACAGCCGGTACCAGCGGCCCACTGCCAATTGCCATTATTGGAAGAAAGCTCATAATCAAGAAGATGCCTGGCAAACCATGCTTCACCCCATCTCCAATCGATGAGCAGGTGTTTGGTGAGAAAACTTGCAGTCACCATTCTTACTCTGTTGTGCATGAATCCTGTTGAGATGAGTTGGCGCATGCCGGCATCAACGAGTGGGAATCCTGTTTGCCCCCATTTCCATCGCTCAAATTCGACGGGGTCATTACGCCAGATGATCCGGTCATAGGCAGGTTTAAAGGCATGATCGACGACCTTGGGATAATGCCAGAGTATATGCATAAAGAATTCACGCCAGATGAGTTCGTTAACCCATGTTTCGCTATGGGCTGCACCTGCCTGATATGCTTTGCGGATGCTATAGGTTCCGAAGCGCAGATGGGGCCCAATCATGCTTGTCCCTGGAACTCCAGGATAATCACGCTGTTGGGCATATGAGGAAAGCAAGTCCGGATTTGGTTCCCAGATGATGTCATTCACATCCTGGTAGGTAAACCCGAAGTGTTGAAGGGATGGTAAATCAACTGGTTTTGCTTCTGCCAAAAGGCCTTTAAAAGAGGGTTGCTGCTGAGGAGAAATGCTTCCATGTTGCAGGATACTTTTCCATTTGCGTTGAAAGGGTGTGTAAATGGTATAAGGCTCACCGTTATCTTTCAACACTGCACCCGGCTTCATCAAGATATGATCCTGATAGAGATGAAGCTTTTTCCTGTTCCTGGCCAGCAATGCTGATACTGCCTGATCTCTTTTTCTGCCGTAGGGTTCATAATCTTCATTGGCGAAGACATCACGGAAGTTGGGATTGGCAGTCAGATTCTCAAAAACATCTGCCGGTTTTCCATGGAGGAGATGCAACCGGCTTCCGGCCTTTCCTGCCGTTGTGTTGATGCGCTTCAATGCATCGTAAATCAATGATACCCTCCGGTCAGAAGGTGACTCAAGGTCATTCAGGATATCAGAATCAAAAATAAAAAGCAGGACTACCGGCAATCCGGCTTTCATGGCCTGGTTGAGGCCGGGATTATCATTAGTTCTGAGGTCCCGCCTGAACCAAAACACATTAAACGGAACTGAGGGCCAATCTGATAATACATGCGTGTCGATCATCACTGATACCACTTTGGTTCGAAGGTAACACCTATTGATGTGATTGGTTCAGGAATTCTATCCTTGTTAGATACATTGGATTGAATAGATGTTATTGTAGCAACATGTCCAGTCCTTCGCTCCTTTTTGTATTTTTATTTCAGATTTCATTGAAAACAATGAATGCAACTGATCTTTATTTCGCGTTGGCGTGAGCCATACAACCTGATACTGCTAATTGTAATAACGACTTGTCTATGAATGTTAAAGAGTTGGTCCGGACGCTACTTAGTTATGCGAATTTTGACGGTGAAGTCGATGACATTGACAAGATTCACGAGACGATAGAAAAGGATCTGGTATTCAAAGGAACTAACCTGTGGATTCTGGTCTTTGCCATTCTGGTCGCTGCGGTTGGATTGAACATGAACTCTACAGCTGTAATCATCGGGGCCATGCTTATTTCCCCGCTGATGGGTCCCATCAATGGTATGGGATACAGTATTGCCACATATAATTTTCCCTTATTCCGCAAGGCTGTGAAGAATTTTGGCTTTGCAGTAGGTGCCGGACTTGTTGCATCCACGATGTATTTTTCAATCAGTCCGATCAGCACAGCTCATTCTGAATTACTGGCACGTACGAGTCCTACCATCTACGATGTGTTGATTGCATTTTTTGGTGGATTGGCCGGGATCGTCGCCATCAGCAGCAAGCAAAAAGGTAATGTCATACCGGGTGTGGCCATTGCGACAGCGCTGATGCCACCATTGTGCACCGCAGGTTATGGATTGGCAACAGCCCAGTTCAGTTATTTCTTCGGTGCTTTGTACTTGTTCACCATCAATACTGTATTCATCGGCATCGCCGCCATGATCGTTTCGCAGATCCTGGAGTTTCCTATCCGCACGCTCATCGACACGAATCAGAAGAAGCAGGTGAACCGCTGGATCAGTGCCGTGATTATTATGGTTTTGATTCCCAGCATCTATTTTGGTTACAACCTGGTGGTAAAGGAACGTTTCATGGAAAATGCCAACCGCTTTATCAGGAATGTCAGTATTTATGAAGGGAATTATTTGTTAAAACATGAGATTAATCCTGATAAACAATTAATTACGCTAGTTTATGGAGGCTCAGATCTAACAGAAGAACAGAAGGCAAATCTCACTTACAGAGCGAATGACTTTGATCTTGGAAGGGCAGAAATAAAGTTCCAACAGGGTCTTTCTTTTGATAACATTACCAAACGTACAGGCGAGCTCGAACAGCTGAAAGCCAAACTGCTGGAAGTATCGCAGCAATCATTGGAAAAAGACCGGAGGATAGACAGTCTGACCGCCCGTCATCATATGGGTACAGTTCTGCTCGAGGAGATACAGGCATTTTACCCTTTCATCTCAGATTGCCTTTACACAGAATCTTACATGACGCATGGGGCAGACGGGTCCCAGGAAAAGATTGTGATTGTTGTGTTCTCTTTGGGTTCTAAGGACCTGGATCCGGCTGACAAGACGCGTATCAGGAGCTGGGTTCGCCAGCGGATAGATGCAGATCAGGTAAAGGTTTTCTTTGACTGATTTTTTTCCACTACTCCAGGCACTCCCTGGAATACCCTATTTTTGCCCTGACCTTAGACATGGTCGCATCAATGGTCATCCTGTCGATCCTATCCAGCTTCAGGCTCCCTCTGGAAAATCCGGTGCTGATTTTCTCTACGATCCTGTTTATCATTCTCTTCGCTCCTATTGTTCTCAATAAGTTTCGTATACCTTACCTGATCGGGTTAATCATTGCCGGTGCCATCATAGGACCCAATGGGCTGAATATATTGTTGAGGGACAGCAGTGTGGTGTTGTTCAGTACGGTTGGCCTCCTATATATTATGTTCCTGGCCGGGATTGAGGTAGATATGAACGAATTCCGAAAAAACCGCTGGAGAAGCCTGGTATTTGGGATGTTCACTTTCCTGATTCCCATGGGAATGGGTATTGCATCGGGCCAGTACCTGCTGGGCTTCGCCTTACCTACTGCCATTCTGTTAGCGAGTATGTTTGCATCCCATACCCTTATTGCCTATCCCATCATACGCAATCTTGGGGTTGCTAGAAATAAGGCAGTCAACATCGCTATTGGCGGAACCATTATTACCGATACACTCGCATTGCTGGTACTCGCGGTTATCGCCGGCATGTACACGGGATCTTATTCCGAGCTGTTATGGTACAGGATTTCGATAAGTCTGGTTATCTTCAGCCTGATTATCCTTGTGGGGTTTCCATACCTGGGACGGTGGTTTTTCAAGAAATATGACGATAGTATCAGCCAATATATATTTGTTCTTGGGCTTGTCTTTCTAGGTGCATTTTTAGCCGAGGCAGCGGGCATAGAAGCCATCATCGGGGCATTTTTTGCCGGGCTGGCGCTGAACAGGTTAATACCCCATACCTCTCCTCTGATGAACCGCATTGAATTCGTGGGCAATGCCTTGTTCATACCCTTTTTTCTGATTGGGGTAGGCATGCTGGTAGATATTCGTGTGTTTTTCAAGGATTTTGAGACCATCTGGGTGGCAATTGTCATGACGGTTGTGGCAACAACATCCAAGTTTGTTGCGGCCTGGCTGACCCAGAAATCATTCAGATTCTCAGCCGATGAGCGCAGGCTCATCTTTGGTCTGAGTAATGCCCAGGCTGCCGCCACATTGGCCGCTGTTCTGGTTGGGTACAATATTATTATCGGCACTGATGAGTCTGGTGAGCCTATACGACTGCTGAATGAGGCGGTTTTGAATGGTACGATTGTCATGATCCTCGTTACCTGCACCATTGCATCCTTTGTTGCTCAGAAAGGAGCTTCAAACCTCGCATTGCAGGAGTCGCAGGATGTTGACATTGATGAAACACCTTCTAATCAAAAGGAGAGAATCTTGCTTCCGATGAATCAGTTGAGTACCGTTGAAGAACTGGTCCAGCTGAGTGTTATCGTGAAAAACCCCGGAACGAAAGATAATTTATACGCACTAACGGTTGTCACCAGTGACGAGGAAGAGGCGTTGATGAAAAAGAATGCAGGGAAAATCCTTGACAAAGCTGCAGTCACAGCCTCAGCTACCGACAACCGGGTACATACGCTGCTAAGGTATGATCTGAACATTGTCAATGCCATCGAGAACATCGTTAAGGAACATGACATTTCAGACATCGTCCTGGGTGTCAACCCTGCTAAGGGCATGACCAGTACTTTTCTGAGCAATGTTACTGAGGGAATTCTTAACAAATGTGAGACTACAACCCTCATTTACAGAAGTATACAGCCTCTGAGTACCATCCGTCGAAATATCATTCTGATTCCTGAGAAAGCTGAGCTGGAGATAGGGTTTCCATTGTGGCTGGCAAAACTCTGGAACCTGAGCAGAAATACAGGAGCGCAACTGGTCAGTTATGCACATGAGGACACGACGAAGTACCTGAAGCAGGTTCACAAGGAGCATCCAATCAATGCTGTTTTCAAACATTTCAGCGATTGGGACGATATGTTGGTCTTATCGCGGGATATTGCCATCAACGACAACCTCATCATCGTCATGAGCCGCCGTAACAGGCCATCGTATACACCTGCCATGCTGAAGATCCCCTCCTATCTCAACAAATATTTTCAGCAGAATAACTATTTGATTATATATCCATTACAATACGGTATCTCCAGTGATAGTTCAATAGATATCAACAATGCGGCAGACTATGAGAGTCTTGGTCAGAATATCGTCGTTTTTGATGATATTGCGAAGGCCATCTCCAGGCTTTTCGGAAAGAAGTAGCCATTGACTGCGGATGGTTGATATGCAGTGAACTATTTTATGGCAAAATGGTTTATTAGTATCATTATCTTGTTTCATGGACAAACTTGCACGCGTAGTTACCCCAGACGATATTTTTGAGTCCTACCGTGACACGCCAATCGGAAGGCTGCTTGAATACCACAATATGGGACGTCCACATGAATCCTATGACACAGCTCAGCTGCTGATAGGTATGTGTGTTGACAATCGCAAGCAGATGCGAATTCCGCAGAATTTTGCTTTCATCATCAGGGCCGGGAGTGCCAATATGAGGTACAGCGAGTTCAAGGTCTCATTTGCTATTGCTATCGGACAGGTTTCACATATGGCCCTCATTGGTCATAACCATTGTGGCATGGTGAACCTTGCAGGCAAGCAGGAAGTCTTCATCGAAGGTCTGGTGAAACGGGCAGGATGGAACCGGGAGCGGGCCGAGGCCCATTTTCTGCATTATTCTCCTATGTTTGAAATCCACAACGAGACCGAGTTTGTGATTTCTGAAGCAAGAAGGTTGAGATTGCAATATCCTGGGATTCAGATAGCTCCCATGATGTATATTGTAGAAGACAACCAGTTGTACCTCGTTCGCGAGGATATATAGCCAGTTTTCGATTGCTTTCTTTTTAACTTTCTTGCAGGAAACTCTGACAGCGGATTTTCTTAATTTCGCAGCTTCTATGTTCTAAACGAAGAAGCCGTGGATATTTTCGAAAAAGTACTGCAAAACCTGGGACCGCTGGGCAAGTATTCTGACCTTGCACATGGATATTTTACTTTTCCCAAGCTGGAAGGTGAGATCAGCAACCGCATGGTATTTCAGGGTAAGGAGAGGCTGGTATGGAGCCTGAATAACTACATCGGTCTGGGCAATCACCCCGAAGTACGCAAAGCGGATGCGGAAGCCAGTCAGGACTATGGACTCGCCTACCCCATGGGAGCCCGCATGATGTCGGGCCAAACCACCCTGCATGAGCAATTGGAGCGTGAACTGGCTGCCTTTGTCGGTAAGGAGGATGCTTTTCTACTCAATTTCGGCTATCAGGGAATGGTCAGTATTATTGACTCACTGGTTGACCGCAAGGATGTTATCGTGTATGATAGCGAAGCCCATGCCTGCATCATCGATGGATTGCGGATGCACCTTGGGAAACGCTATGTATATCCGCATAACAATATGGAAAGTTTCCGCAAGCAGCTGGAGCATGCACGGAAGATGGCGGAGACCACCGGCGGCGGTATTCTGGTGATCACAGAGGGCGTATATGGCATGTCAGGTGATCTTGGGAAACTGAAAGAAATAGTTGCGTTTAAAAAGGAATATAATTTCAGGCTTCTGGTTGATGATGCTCACGGTTTCGGTACCATGGGAGAAACAGGGGCCGGCACCGGTGAGTACCTGGGTGTTCAGGATGAAATCGATGTGTACTTTGCCACTTTCGCCAAAGCCATGGCTGGCATAGGTGCTTTTGTGGCCAGCCGAGCCGACATTGTTCAGTACCTCAGGTACAATATGCGTTCACAGACATTTGCGAAGTCCCTGCCCATGCCCATGGTGATTGGGTCCCTGAAGCGTCTGGAATTGTTGAGAAACGAACCTGGCCTTCGCGAAAAGCTGTGGGCCATCGTCAATGCGCTGCAAAGCGGTTTGAAGGAAGCGGGCTTCAACCTGGGAGCGACAGAATCCCCGGTGACACCCGTTTTTCTGAATGGCGGATTGTCTGAAGCCACCAACCTCACCTATGAGATGCGCGAGAAATACAATATTTTCTGTTCGATCGTAACCTATCCTGTTATTCCCAAAGGGTTCATTCTTATTCGATTGATTCCGACATCGGTGCATACACTGGACGATGTGGATTATACCATCCAGGCGTTCAAAGAGCTAAAAGCCAAGCTTGATTCGGGTGAGTTCGCATCACGGGAAATGGTTGATGCATCCAATATCAAGTAATGTAAGCTGGTTTGCAGCGTTAGTTGCTGATATGAAGCTTCTCTGCACAGGGCTGCCTTTGGGCGGCCCTGTTTGTTATAAAGAACCTTGCAACATATACCCCCGGCCTGTGCTGGCCGGACAGTGGCAGAAGAACCGGCAAAGCTACAGTATGCGGATGCGTCAGAACAAGTCGGCCCTGCATATCGAAAAGCTCCAGGGATGATAGCACACCATCGCCGGTCACTTGCAAGCCATGCTGCTCCGGATGGTAGACAATGTCAACCATGCTTTCCTGGTGAATTTCCGCCTGGGCAAAGAGGGGAAGCAATGCCACATCCCTGATAACAGCCTGGCCTGGAACCACTGGTATGCTTGTAACTGTCCGGGAAAAATAACCTGGAGAACTATAGGTGACATCATACAGCCCCGGATACAAATAGCGGTAATAGTCACCAAAGGGCATCCGTGTGCGGACATGGCTGCTGTCCATATCATGTCCGCTGATGGTAATCATAGCCGGAATGGCCTGATTTGTAAGAGAGTCGTAAACAATGCCCCTCAGCCCGTAGGTTGCCTGTTCCATATAATGCAGCAAGGATCTGTAATTGGCATTCCAGAATGTTGGCAGGGTCGAAGCTGCAGGCAATTTGACCTGAGATATCTCCAATGTGAATTCACGGCACAAATGGAAGTAGTTCATATAGTCCTGTCTTCCACCGCTAATGGTATACCAGGTGTAACCATTCACCACCCCTGTCCCGAAGTCGTTGAAATAACCTGAAGGACCATAAAACTGGGCTGAATCAGCATACTGGTTGCACACCATCACCCACCAGCTGTTGTCGGCAGGGTATTGCGGCCAGGTGTCCCAAGGATAATTACATACTTCTGCACCCCCATGAATATTAGCAGACATGTTAAATTTCAGGGAATCTGCCAGTGCCATGAAGTACAAGGTTTCCTGTTGCCAGGGTTTATTGTCGGGATGTGGCCCATCCTCCGGATCAGGGAAGTTTCGGTTGAAATCAACCCAATTTGCATTAAAACGTATAGCATTGTTCACCGTATGGTTGCCACCGTAAAAGGTTCCATTAGGATTCGCAAGGGGGTTAATCCAGATTTCGAGATTGTCCAACAGATGGGTAACGAGTGGGTTAATCCCGTATTCATCGAGCAGGTATTGTATCAGCTGCAGCGTGAGCACATATCCTACCAGCTCATCGCCATGCATGGAAGAAGTATAGAGAAACCTGGGCTCCATCTCGATGCTGTCCACATTGGTACTAATCACAGCTGCCAGCAATTTTCTTCCACCCACCAGGGTTCCGATTTCCTCTATGCGGCAGAGATCAGGAAAATTTGCCTCGAACTGCGACATCAGACTCAGGTAAGAAGTATACGTTGGGTAGAAATCCCAGATAGAATCTGGCAGGGTCATTACATCCCGCATACAGTGCTCCGTTATCTGAGATGGATGAGGCAACTCCGTGTAAGGAATACCTAGGCTGAGAAAAGCCGGAAGATCAGCTGTTGTTGTATAAGCAGTGGCAAAGCCATCTTCGACACGGTCGATGGTAACGAGTTTATGCAGGGCGTCGCTAATCCCGACTTCTGGCACCTGAAAACGAATGATATGTTGTGACTGATAATCTGTAACAGTCTGGGAATAGGTATAATAAACATGTGCGACAAGGATCAGAAAAATGAATCCAGCCAACTTGATCTCCTTCATCATACGCATTCAATTTTCTTTAATCATCCCAAAAATCTTATCCCGCGCCATGATGTGAATTCCATTGGTAACTAGTTGTTTAATGAACCTGGCATCACGACCTGTATGATCTTTTCTCTTCTTTCAATTAAGGTGATGCTGGTAAATAGCTACTGTCCGCATCACCGGTGCAGTGCACTTTAATGATTACCTGGACGTGATTATCCAGGTTAACGTCCAATACTTCACTGAGCCAGTCAGGTCTGCTGAAGTTACTGATGAGTCCGGCAAATCTCTTCTGAATCAGCAATGCATCGTTGGCATTAAGGAAGTTGGACTGGTTTACATCACCCGCATAAAATGCCAGTCCTGTGATTGGAGGTCCCATTTCCACAAAATGACGCATCACGGCGAGCGCATCTGCACTATTGACCCCACCCCATACATGGGATGCCTGTGCTCTGAGCTGATAATCACCTGCTTGTAACCAGTTGAAAACGAAATAGCCCGTCGAATCAGCGGTTGTACTGTCGAGAACCTGTCCATTGGAATCCGACAAGATAACAGACGCCAGGGACATGGGCGTTTGATTGGCATTATTATATACAACATGTCCTGAGAGATGATAGCCGGTTCTAACCAGGCCTACGTCGCGTTGTGTGGACTGACCATTCGTAATTACTACACCTGAGACGGTTTTGGTATGATAACCAGGCGCGGAATAAGTTAGCGTATATGTACCGGCAGGAAGATATCGGCTGTAATAACCCAGGGGCATGCGGGTGAACACCCAGGAACTATCCTGGTCATGACCCACGGCAAAGACTTTCGCGTAAACAGGTTGCTGGGTGAGAGAATCTTTGACGGTTCCATGAAGACCATTCAGTGCTTGTCCGAGGTAATTCAGTAAGGAGCGGTAATTCCATGCCCAAAAGTTATTCAGGGTGGATGGGGCTGGTAATTTTTGCTGACTGATCTCCAGTGTGAATTCCCGGCACTGATGAAAGAAGTTCATGTAATCCTGCCTTCCGCCTGTTATCATATACCAGGCATATCCGTTCGTTATGCCGTTATTAAAGTCATTCAGGTAACCTGCGGGGCTGTAATACTGGGCTGTATCAGCATATTGACGGCATACATGCACCCACCAGGCATTATCGGGATGAAGGCGGCTCCATACATCCCAGGGGTAGTTACAAACCTCGGCCCCGCCATGGATATTGACACCCATGGAGAATTTCCGGGCCTGCGCCAGCGCCATGTAAATAATGGTTTCAGGCTGCCAGGGTTTATTGTCTGGATGTGGACCGAACTGGGCATCGGGGTAATTTCTGTTAAGATCGACATAGGCAGCGTTGAAGCGTGTGGCGCCGTAGATAGTGTTGTTTCCAGCTGCATATGTGCCATTGGGATTCGCCAGCGGGCTGATCCAGATATCGATATTGTCCACCAATCGCTTGACCGTTGTATCCGTGTTGTAATTAGACAACAAGTAATCGGCCAGCCTGAGCATCAGAATATAACCCACTACCTCATCTCCATGCATTGTTGAAGAATACAATACAGAGGGCTTTGGTAGCACAGAATCAGGATATTGTGTTATCTGCAAAGCCAAAATCTTCCTGCCACTGGAGAGGGTTCCGAGATCATGAAGACGGCAAAGCGATGGAAATTGTTGTGCGAAACCACTCATCAGCGCCTCATATCCCTGGTATGTTGGATAATAATCCCAGCTTAAGATGCCCTTACTGCCTGGGTCATCCGACATTGGCCAGGGGCCTGTTTGTATGGAAGGTGGTGGCAGCACTACATGAGGAATTCCCAATGCCTGAAACAATGTAAACCCCTGCTGGTCGGCATAAGCCCAGACGCTGTCTTTGCTCACGGCATCAACGGAAACGATCCGGTTAACCTGACTAAGGGCTGCTGTGTCTATTGGAAAACGAAAGTATACTTCTCCCCTCCCATTGGCGAATGGCTGGATTTGTCCAAGCACCACACCTGTAAGGAGGATACCAATGAATATGATGACCCCGCGTTTCACCAACAACAGACTCATGCTTTCAGGCTTTTTATTAGCTCATTCAACTTTTGATAGACATGTTTTTCAACCTTTACCAGCGGGAGGCGAAGGTTGTTTTCACAAATCCCCATTATTTCAAGCGCGGCTTTGATGCCGGATGGACTCCCATCCGCAAAGAGCTCATTGATGAAAGGCGCCAGGCGGTAATGGATATCGCGTGCAGCAGAAGTATTGCCTTCTTTCGCCAACCTAACCATGCTGCTGAACTCCTGCGGGCAGGCATTGGCTACAACGCTGATCACGCCATCGGCGCCAAGTGTCATGAGAGGAAAGGTCAGAATATCATCTCCGGAAATGACCAGGAAATCCTTGGGCTTGTTCCTGATAATGTCCATGATCTGAACCAGATTGCCGGAAGCCTCCTTGATCCCGATGATATTATCTACCTCCCTTGCCAGACTGAGTGTCGTTTGGGCTGTCATATTGGAGGCTGTTCTTCCTGGTACATTATATAATATCATTGGAAGAGGCGATGCAGCAGCCAGGGTCTTGAAGTGATGAAAGATGCCCTGCTGCTGAGGCTTGTTATAATAAGGCGAAACAGAAAGGATAGCTGATATTCCTTCAAAATCAGTGGTTTTGATCGTGTTAACAAGCTCCTGTGTATTGTTTCCTCCTATGCCCAGAACGATGGGGACACGTTTCTCAGTGACTTCCACAACGTACTGAATCAAGGCTGTTTTTTCATCCTTCGACAGGGTAACGGATTCACCCGTCGTTCCCATTACAACGAGGTAATCTACACCCCCTTCGATCACGTGTTGCAGGAGTCTGTTCAGGGCCGAGAAATCTATCGTGCCATACTTATGGAACGGCGTTACGAGGGCAACACCCGTGCCGCTGAGGTTTACTTTCATGATGTAGTGGATTGAATCTGTTGAAGGTAATGTGTCATATGTTTCAGTACGATCTCCATCTCAGCATTCTGATCATTAAGGTGAATCAGGATATCGGCAACCTGCTTTTTTCGTCCGGAAAACAAGCTGATAGTTAGCTTGCTTTTGGCATTTGCCATCAGGTACATTAATGGAATATGATCGTTCAGACTTATATCGAAAACAATATCGTATTCTTTCTTCAGGAATTGGCTGATGACAGGAAGCGGTTTTGGCAGCATCTTCCAGTCCACATCATTAGCGGTGAAAACACCCATTCCAGGATTCTCATGTTTCGCTGGCTTTACCGGAAGGTAACCTACCAATTCGATATCGGCCGCTTTGAAAACATCACTTTTGATGATCTGCATAAGCCTATGGTAATGTGTACCGCTCCACTCGTAGAGGATGGCAATATGCCGGGCCTCCCCTATCTGCAAATACTTCTTAATCCGTCGGTTAGACTTCTTTGCTTTAAGTACCGCATCAAATCCAAGACGCTGGCGAAAGCTGATAAATAGGTTCACTACCTTGATTTTTCAGTTGGTTAGATGTTGAGCTACCAGCAAGCTGTTGAAAAGCGTAAATTGCAGCGTCTGGTTATAACAAAAGTAATACAAAATTGAGAATACAGTTTTTAGGTACAGGTACCAGTCAGGGCGTTCCCGTCATCGCTTGTCCTTGCGACGTTTGTGTATCTGCGGACACTCGGGACAAAAGACTGAGATCCTCGGTCCTGGTGGAAACAGGTGGCATTACCCTGGTTATTGATACGGGGCCTGACTTCAGGCAGCAGATGCTGCGCACAGATACCCGGAGACTGGATGCTGTCCTTCTTACCCATGGGCACAAGGATCACATTGGCGGACTGGATGATGTGCGGGCATTCAATTATCTGCAGCGCAGACCCATGGACATTTATGGACAATCGGATGTATTGGAAGATATACGGCGCGAATTCTCATATGCTTTTGGCCATGAGCGATATCCAGGCGTTCCAGAGCTCAGGCTCATTGACATTGAAGGCAAAGATTTTTTTGTTGGAGAGACGTTGATTAAGCCTGTTCATGTAATGCATGCTGATTTGCCGGTGATGGGATTCAGGATAGGCCCATTTACCTACATAACCGACGCCAGCTTCATCTCTGACCTGGAGATGGAGAAAATAAAAGGCAGTGAAGTATTGGTAATCAATGCACTAAGGAAAAGGAAACATCATTCTCATTTTAACCTGGAAGAAGCATTGGAAGTGATTTCTACGATCCGACCGAGGCAGTCATACCTCACGCACATCAGCCATCAAATGGGGAAATATGAAGAAGTTATGCCATCATTGCCTCCAGGTGTGAGCCTGGCCTTTGACGGTCTTATTCTTGATCTTTGAGTTTATAGACGCGCTTCAGGCTGAGCATATTGATGGGATTGCTACCCAGACCTTTCACCCTGGTGGATGTAAACCTCAGGACCATATCATAATACAGTATCATCACCGGGGAGGCATCCATAAGCAGGCTATCCATCCTGTGATATAATTCAGCCCGCAAGGGATTACTGGTCTCCTTCATGGCAAGTTGGTAGAGCCCGTCAAATTCCGGAGAGGAGAAACGGCTGTAGTTAGGTCCCTGCGGACTAAAATTCCGGGAAAGAAAGACAGAGAGGTAGTTTTCGGCATCCGGATAATCCGCAATCCATGAGCCTCTATAGAAAGGTAGCCTGGCCTGGGCGCGCATTTCCTTGAGCGCTGCTGGCGGTGTGACTTCGATGCGCATCGGGATACCGATATCATTCAGCTGATGCTGCACATATTTGCAGATATCCAGGTATTCCGGGCTTGTGACAAGGGTTATATCCGGCAGCCCCTTCCCTCCAGGATAACCAGCCTCAGCGAGCAGGCGTTCCGACTGTTGCGGGTCGTAATCATACCCGATAGCAGACAGCGAGTCAAATCCAGGTAAGCCTTTGGGGATGAAACCTCCAGTTCCGGGAGTACCAATATTGTTGCGCAGGTAACGGATCATCTTATGTCTGTCAAAACCGAGATTCATGGCTTTGCGCAGGCGAACATCCAGATATGGTGAAGCTGAAACGGCAGGGTTGCCTCTTTCAATAAGGAAACCAAGGTATTCTGTATTTAAATAAGGCTGCATGGTAAGGACCACCTGCCCTTCATACTTTGGCCTGAGCTTTCCTTCAGGCGTTAGTAGCTCATCTTTGTAACTGGGATCGATGCCCGACATAAAGTCCAGATTACCTTTGATAAACTCCAGGAAAGCAGCCTGCCTGTCAATGACAAATGTGATACTCACTGCTTCAAGAAAAGGCAGTTGCTTACCATCAAGGTATTCGAAGTAATATGGATTTCTTCGCAGCACCAATTTCATCCCTTCCTTCCAGTATTTGAAGCGGAAAGGACCTGTTCCAACAGGATGCTGCCTGAAATCCTCACCGTACCGTACTACCGCTTCCGGCATCACTACAGCACAATAGGGCATGCTCAGTATTCCCAGAAAGGGAGGGAAGGGCTCAGACAATCTGATTTGCAAGGTTGTGTCATCTATGGCTTTAACATCAAGCCTCCCGCTCTTATCCCTGGCTACGGCCTGAAACACCCATGCGCCGGGACTGGCGGTGGCTGGATCCTGAATCCGGTTGAAGCTGAACGCGAAATCCTCCGCCCTGACTTTACGCCCGCGTGACCCGGAAAGCATCTCATCATGGTGAAAATAGACATCATCGCGCAGATGGAATGTATAGATCAATCCATCCTCAGAGATATCCCAATCTTCTGCAATACAGGTCTGAATCTGAAGTTGGTCATCGAGTTGCACCAATCCATTAAAGATCTGATTGGTCGCCCAGATGTTGGAAAGGTTTCTGGCATAAGCAGGATCCAGGGAGGTAATACCTGCCGGTTCGTTGTATCGAAAAATGGAAACATCCTCTTCCTTACTTTCATTGCGGCAGGCCGGAAGAAGGATAATGGCGACCAGCAGTATCGGAACCAGCAGAAGGGTTTTCATGCTATTGCATTTTTTGCCCAAGATCAGCGATCCTTTTCAACCAGCGTGCTCTTTTCTTTTCCGTACTGATTTTGATAGGCCCCAGCGTAGTAACACGAACCGGATTGAATCCACAGAAACCCAGAACACCTTTTTTCATGGCGTTATGTCCGGGTTTTCCTAAAACGTAGCGATAATACCAGGGTGGCGTGTCCATCGTAACGATGATGCGTGCTGAGCGGCCAGTCAACAGTTTGTCCCAGAGCAGGCTGCCTTTGCGGTATTTAAATGCAAAGCCTGGCAGCAGGGTCCGGTCGATGAACCCCTTTAACAGGGCTGGGAAAGTGGACCACCAGTTAGGGTAAATTAGTACGAGATGGTCGCACCATTGAATGGACTCCTGAGCGGCTACAAGATCGGGCTCCAGCGTTTGCTCCCCGCGATATCCGGCTTTAAAGTTGATCTCAAACGACAGTTCCCGCAATTTGATGACCCTTACCTCCGCTCCAGCATTGCGGGCAGCATTGGTATAGGTGTCGAAGACTGTATTCGAAAAGGTGTCAGCCAATGGATGGCCCAGAATTACCAGGATTTTTTTCATCTGGAATGCCTGTTTAAGTCTGAAATTATCAGACAGTTTTTTTCTCATGCATGGCCTGGGCCAGATCCACAGCGTGGTCCACTTTATCATGAAGCAGGGCCAGTTGGGCCACTTCCATCATCTCTTCGACATAATGGAAAATGAGTCCCTGGATATAGTCGGCTTTTATCTCAGCAATATCATTTTTATTCTCTGAGGGCAGAATAATATGACTCAGTCTTGCGCGGCGCGCGGCCAATATCTTCTCCTTAATACCTCCCACGGGCAGTACCTTACCCCTTAATGTCACCTCCCCAGTCATGGCATAGCCCTCACGCACTTTGCGCTGCGTGAATGCTGAAACCAGGGCAGTAAACATAGTTATACCGGCAGATGGCCCATCTTTCGGGGTTGCTCCTTCAGGCACATGCACATGAACGTTCCAGAAATTGAATAAGTCCGGATCAATGTCAAACGACCTCGCGTGTGATTTCAGGTATTCAAAGGCCAGGGTGGCGGATTCTTTCATTACCTCACCCAGGTTGCCTGTCATCGTAAGATTGCCTTTCCCTTTGCTCAGGCTCACCTCGACAAAGAGGATTTCTCCACCTACAGAAGTCCATGCTAAGCCTGTGGCGATACCGGCAATGCGGTTGGTGAAACTACGCTCTTTTTTGAAAACCGGGGAGCCCAGAAAAGCAACAAGATCTTCTTCCTGTATCCGCTTCTCGTATGGTTTATCCATCGCGATGTATTTCGCGCGGCTGCGGATGATTTTCGCGAGATTCTTTTCCAGTTGCCTAACACCTGATTCCCGTGTATAATCATCAATAATTCTCTCCAGCATATTCCGGGTGATGGTGATCATAGATTTTTTCACACCATTCTCTTCCAATTGCCTCGGAAGCAGATGATTACGTGCGATCTCAATCTTTTCTTCCAGTAAGTAACCTGGAATTTCAATCACCTCCATCCTGTCGCGCAAGGCCGGGTGCACCGTAGACAAGCTATTCGCCGTGGCGATAAACATAACCCTGGACAGGTCATATTCTACCTCAAGAAAGTTGTCATAGAAGGCAATATTCTGTTCGGGATCAAGCACTTCCAACAAAGCTGCTGAAGGATCACCGTTTATGGTATTACCAGAGACCTTGTCGATTTCATCAAGCACGAAAACGGGATTTGATGATTTGGCCTTGCGCAGGCTTTGCAAGATGCGGCCAGGCATTGCCCCGATATAGGTTTTCCTGTGCCCCCTAATCTCTGCTTCATCCCTCAGGCCTCCCAGGCTCATCCTGACGTATTTTCGTCCCAGGGCATGGGCTATCGATTTTCCAAGAGATGTTTTGCCCACACCCGGAGGGCCGACCAGGCATATGATCGGTGATTTGAGGTTCCCTTTGAGCTTTAGAACCGCCAGGTGTTCGATGATGCGCTCCTTGACCTTCTCGAGCCCGAAATGGTCTCTGTCGAGGATCCGCTGGGCCCTGTCGAGATCAAAATTGTCTGTTGTGTAATCCTCCCAGGGCAGGTCTGTCAGCACCTCCAGATAGTTCATCTGGATAGAATACTCAGCTGCCGAGGGGTTCATTCGTTGCAGTTTGCCCATTTCCCTTTCGAAAGTCTCGGCAACCTGCTTGTTCCATTTCTTTTTAAGTGCCTTGGCCCGCAGTTCTTTCAGCTCCTGCTCCATCGGGTCACCTCCCAGTTCAGCCTGTATCGTTTTGAGCTGCTGGTTCAGGAAATAATCCCGCTGCTGCTTGTCTATATCATTCTTGACCTTGTCCTGGATTTTATTTCTCAGCTCCAGAAGCTGGAGCTCCTTCGTCATATGAACCAACACCTTATGCGCACGTTCCTGCAGGTCTGAGAGCTCCAGTAACTGCTGTTTTTCATCCACTTCAATATTCAGGTTGGATGAGATGAAGTTGATCAGAAAGACCGGGCTCTCGATGTTCTGGATGGCGAAGGTGGCCTCTGACGGTAAATTTGGGGATTGCCGGATAATATTGATGGACATCTCCTTAAGGCTATACACCAGGGCGTCAAAGTTTTCATCATCCGTAGGCTCGGTGGGTGCTTTGTCGAAAAATGGTGTCACATAGGCTCGCATATATGGTTCATAATGAACCAATTCACCCAGATGAAATCGTTTTTTCCCCTGTATGATGGCGGTGGTATTTCCATCGGGCATCTGTAATAGCTTGATTATGTGTGCCACAGTGCCGATCGCATTCAGGTCTTCATATCGCGGATCTTCGATATCCCCATCCTTCTGGGCGACCACACCGATGATCCTGTCACGGGAATAAGCCTCACGTATGAGGCGGATGGATTTATCGCGCCCCACTGTAATAGGTATGACGACTCCGGGAAACAAGACAGTATTGCGGAGCGGAAGGATAGGCAAATGTTCAGGAATGTCTTCATCATGCATGAGTTTTTCTTCCTCGGCTGACATCAAAGGAATAAACTCTGTATCAGGATCCAGCATGTCTGAATGTTGCAGCATATTATATTTCAGGGTGATTTCCATTCTGTTGCTTTAAATTGGGCGGTTTCTGCCTTATTTGCGGGCAAACATCCGGCAATGGTTGTGCAGATGCCGGAATATCTCCCGCTCGGTCTCATCAAATACCATTCCACGCCTTCGCATGACACTTTCGGCCACCTGCATGGCCTTATCCAGGTCATAGAGGTGAAAACCCTGCGGACCGCCCCAGGAGAAGGAAGGAATGAAGTTACGATGGAAGCCGCTGCCGTAGAGATTGGATGACACACCTACAACGGTACCTGTATTAAACATAGTATTGATGCCGCATTTGCTGTGGTCGCCCATGATTAGTCCACAGAACTGCAGGCCGGTGTTGATGAAGCGCCAGGACGGATAATGCCACATCTTGACCTCCGCATAGGTATTCTTCAGGTTGGAGCAATTGCTATCAGCACCGATATTGCACCACTCGCCTATGACAGAATGTCCGAGGAATCCGTCATGTGCTTTGTTGGAATATCCCTGGATTACGACATTGTTCAGCTCTCCTCCCACCCTGGAATATGGGCCGATGGTAGTACCTCCATAAATTTTGGCGCCCATTTTGAGCTGGGCATGGTTGCAAAGCGCAAAAGGCCCGCGTATCAGGCTGCCTTCCATGATTTCGGCACCTGTACCGATATAAACGGGTCCATCCATGGTATTTATCATGGCACCGCGGATCTCAGCTCCTTCCTCTATAAAAACCGGATGGTCGCCCCATACCGTTGTTCCTGGCGGAACAGGCAGCGAAGTTTTTCCTGCTGTCAAAATGGCAAAGTCACGGTGAATTTCTGCGGCATTCAGCGTAAAAATATCCCAGGGATACTGGAGTATTGTCACATCTGCTGTGTATTCTCTGACTTCTGCGGAAGGCAGGACGGCATCCTGGCCTTCTTCGAATTCATGAGAACTGATGTACTGTGCCAGTACTGTATCGCCTTTTACCAGGGCTTCTCCTGATTTCAGGGCAAGGATCTGGCTGACCAGCGCGGGATCCGGACAGAGTGCACCATGGATAAGGATGCTGTGCTCTGCCTGCTGAAGCGGATATTTCTTTTGAAGATAAGCTTCTGTCAGGTAGGTCGGCATCTGACCCAGCCAATGGGCCCATTTTTCCTGTATCGTAAGGATTCCAACCCGAAGGGCAGCAATGGGCTTCATATACGTTAACGGCAACAGGTCGTTGCGAATCTGGTCATCAAACAATACAAACTGAGGTTTCATGGATTCGTTTCTATTTGTTATTCAAGTAACAAAAAAAGTCCTCAACGAGGACTTTTTCAAATATTTTAACAGAAAAAAAGAAAAGGTGTTCAGCCTTGCTGTTTCTTTTCCATATGCTTCTGATAACGGTTCTTGAATTTATCCACGCGACCGGCGGTATCCACCAGCTGCATCTTACCGGTATAGAAAGGATGTGAGGTATTGGAGATTTCCAGTTTCACGAGCGGGTATTCATTTCCGTCTTCCCATTTAATGGTATCCTTACTCCGTACCGTCGATTTGGTTATAAAAGTGTAGCCATTCGACATATCCTGAAATACCACTTTCCTGTACTCCTTGGGATGAATATCTTTTTTCATAATGCTAAAGAATAAATTTCGGCTTGCAAAGGTAAGAGAAATATTCGTTTAACCTTCATTAGAACAGGGAAAAATATTTTTCAACCAATTCACATTGGCCCTTATACGGCCCACCCATCCATCGAATCCTTCCTCAATGAGTTGCATTTCCTGTCCAGCGACAAGCATTTCGTGCAGGGCATGACCCTCTCCGGCCACGGCAGCGGCCTGGGCTACCGATAAGCCTGTATAACCATAGTGAATCACACCAGGGTATGCTGAAGGTTGATCAGACTGACGGAAGAGACATTCGGGAGTATCCAGGAAGGCTACCCTATTGATCATAAATGCAGCTTTCCAGTACTCATAGTTATTCATCCAGAAGGATGAAGCATCGTTACCTGGCTTTTCCCTGAAATACCCAAGCAATTCATTTAAAGTACCTTCATTATCAATCAATATCCATTTGATGTTATCCGGGGCATGGCCACCATGTAACACAATCCGATCGCGGATCATTCCCATGGTTACTTCAGAGGGCGTGTTATTTAAGGCCAGGATGCTAAAACCAGGCAGATTATTTCGCCAGGGCTGGTGGATATAAGGCTCAAATTTTACGCTGTCCACCGTCCCGAGTTCACTAAAAATCGCATGACTGCGGGGTAATGGACCTTCGGTATATGAGAAATTCTGACGGCTGCCACTAACCTCTGTCAGGCAGTGTGACAATTCCTTTAAAAATCCGCTTCGACCTTCCGGGAGGCGGATGCAGAGATCGGCTCCGGTAATCCAGGCGGTGAGCAGGGCATCCATACCCTGGTGTGGATACAATCCGGGATAAAATGCTGCCAAGACCTTGTCCTCAGCCTGAATATTCACGCTGTTCAACCAGGATTCCTGCTCACCCAGCCTTTGGATGGTTTCGAGGGCGATACGGTAGCTGAGTCTTATTTCAGCCTGGTCTGCCAGACGGATCCGGTCCACAAGCCAATCAGACAGATTATTCAACTGTGTGGCAAAGGATGTGGAATGAACTGGTAGTTTCATATCTTTGAATGATGCCCAAAATAAAGAAAAATATACGGCCAGTATTCTTCGTTATACCAGGTATGTTTGGGAGATTTCAACTTGCAGCCATATTTCTGATGTGCATATTCTGTCAACCACCTGCTTTGGTTAGTCAGGACATGATGATGCTACAGGACAGCATGCGCAGTCTGGCCCCACAAATACGCTACTCCCCCACGGATCCTGAGCGCTTTGCATCCAATGATTTGTTTATGAAGGTATTGGATGATGCCTTGGCGATGGATCACAAAATGAAACACAACTGGGATTCCATTGAAGGTATCAGCATCCTGAGCAGCCCGGATAAAAGGTGCCGCATTTTTTCCTGGTTTGTGCCGCTATCGGATGGAACTTATCAGTACTTTGGTGTTATCCAGAGCCTTGACAACCGCCATGGACGCTATAACAGTCATTGGCTTCAGGACCATTCAAGTCAGATCACACAGCCTGAGCAGGCGCTACTGAATGCAGATAACTGGTTCGGTGCCATGTATTATGAAATGATTCCCGTAGAATCTGGTCAGACAACCTATTATACCCTGCTGGGATGGGATGGGAATGACAATATCTCCCGGCGCCGGATCATCGAAGTCCTTACCCTGCGCAGCAATGGCAGCCCCGTGTTTGGTTATTATCTATTCAGGCATAAGGGGCAGAAGAACCGAAGGGTTATCATGGAGTACAGCGGACAAAGCCAGATGATGCTGAAATTTGACAAGCAGACCTACATTCAAAAGATCAGGCAAAAAGGCAAAGGACTCGTAGAGAAGCCCATCACCAAAGATATGATCGTGTTCGACCGCTTGATTCCTATGCATCCATCCATGGAAGGTCAGTTTGCGTTTTATGTGCCGGAGACAAATATTGTGGATGCTTATGTTTTTGAAAACGGTCGCTGGAATTACGTCGCAAATATTGATGCCAGAAATCCGGTCCGGCGTGATAAAAAAGCGCCTCCACGTCCAACCCGGCTTGAATTATTACCCCGTCCCTGATCGCTTACTTGGAACCATTCTATTTCAGGCTCACCCGGCAACTTCATATCGGGAATTTCCTTACCTTTGCGAATACCCGATAGACTTTATCTAACAACATCATAATCAAAAAATTAACCAACTTAAACCCATTTTGTCATGAGAAAACACATTTTTAACGCAGGTCCTTGTGTTCTGCCTGTTCCGGCACTCGAGAAAACGGCTGAAGCTGTCAGGGATTTCAATGGTATCGGTCAATCGATCCTTGAAGTATCGCACCGCAGTAAAGATTTTGAGGCAGTGATCAATGAGGCCGTTGCGCTCATGAAAGAGTTGCTGGCCATTCCTGAAGGATACAGCGTGCTCTGGCTGGGCGGCGGTGCCAGTACACAGTTCGCGATGGTACCTTATAATCTCATGCAGAAGAAATCTGCCTACCTGAATACTGGAGAATGGGCATCCAAAGCCATCAAGGAAGCTAAAGGATTTGGTGAAGTGGTGGTTGTAGGCAGCTCAGAAGACGGGAACTTCAGCTATATCCCCAGGGGTTATGAAATTCCGGCCGATGCGGACTATTTCCATATCACAACCAATAACACCATTTTCGGAACGGAGATACGTGAAGATCTCGATTCTCCTGTTCCTCTCATCGCTGATATGTCTTCCGACATCATGAGCCGCCCGGTAGATGTGAGCAAATACGCGCTCATCTATGGTGGCGCACAGAAGAACCTGGGACCTGCCGGGGTTACGTTCGTGATCATCCGCAACGACATTGTGGGCAAGGTGGACCGTTATATTCCAACGATGATGCGTTACAAGACCCACATCGACAAGGAATCCATGTTCAACACACCTCCCTGCGTCAATATTTTCGTGGTCAAGGAAGTTTTGAAATGGGTGAAGGAGAACGGTGGTGTGGCAGAGATGGAACGCCGTGCCATTGAGAAAGCCAATCTGTTATATGCTGCCATCGATGAAAGTCCTGTTTTCGATGCCACAGTGAAGGATCCGCGTGACCGCTCACTCATGAACATCACCTTTGTTCTTAAAGATGCCTATAAGGAGCATGAAGCAGCATTCATTGATTTCGCCAAAGCCAGAGGTGTTGTAGGCATAAAGGGACACCGCAGCGTTGGTGGTTTCCGCGCATCATGCTATAATGCACTGGAAAAGGAAAGCGTCAAGGTACTGGTGCAGGCCATGAAAGATTTTGAAAAAAACATCGGATAATACTAACAACGGAAAACCATGAAGACGATACTCATCGCTACCGATAAGCCCTTTGCCCCTGTAGCTGTAAAGGGCATCCGTGAAATTGTGGAAGGTGCCGGCCACAAGCTTGCTTTGCTTGAAAAATATACCTCCAAAGACGAGCTGCTGGCTGCAGTAAAAGAGGCAGATGCCATGATCGTCCGCTCTGACATTGTAGATCAGGATGTGGTCAATGCAGCTCACAATCTAAAAATCGTTGTCAGGGCCGGTGCAGGCTATGACAACCTCGATCTGGCAGCCTGTTCTGCAAAAGGCATCGTGGCCATGAACACACCCGGGCAGAATGCCAATGCCGTGGCCGAGCTGGCTATCGGAATGATGATCTATTTCGCCCGCAAACAGTTCAACGGCAGCTCAGGTACTGAACTCATGGGCAAGACCATCGGTATCCATGCCTATGGCAATGTCGGCCGCAGGGTTGGACAAATTGCCATGGGCTTTGGAATGGAGGTTTATGCCTATGATCCTTTCATCCCTTCGCAGAAAATGGCCGATGACGGCGTGAAGGCTGTGAGCAGCGTGGAGGAATTATACCAAAAATGTCAGTATATCTCCCTTCATATCCCTGCCACCAAGGAAACCAGGGGATCTATCAATGCTGCCCTGATGATGGGCATGCCGGCAGATGCCGTTGTGGTCAACACTGCCCGCAAGGAAGTGATCCATGAGGAAGATCTGAAGCAGGTATTGGCAAGCCGTAAAGATTTTGGTTATGTATCTGATATCGCACCGGATAATGCAGCCGAACTAGTGGAGGCATTCCCTGCTAAAGTGTATTTTACACCCAAGAAGATGGGGGCACAGACCGCAGAAGCCAATATCAACGCAGGCCTTGCTGCAGCCAGGCAGATCATCGGCTATTTCACCAATGGGGATACGACTTACCAGGTAAACAAATAGACACAAACCACACATAACTTACCATCCATATGGCAGTATTAAAAGCCTTCAGGGGCTGGCGCCCTCCCAGGGATATTGCATCATTACTGGCCTCCAGGCCCTATGATGTCCTTAACTCTGAAGAAGCACGGGAAGAAGCCCATGACAACCCCTACTCTCTCCTGCACATTATCAAGCCGGAAATCGATCTGGATCCTGCCATTGACGTTCATGCCGATGAGGTCTATGACAAAGCAGTAGAGAATTTCATGATGTTCCGGGAAAAAGGATGGCTCGTTCAGGATGCTGAAGACCGTTTGTATATCTATGCACAAACCATGAACGCGAGGACACAATATGGCATCGTTGGTTGCGCATCGGTAGCGGATTACATGAACGGGATCATCAAAAAACATGAGCTGACACGCAAGGATAAGGAAGAAGACAGGATGAAGCATGTGCGTGTCAACAATGCCAACCTGGAGCCCGTATTCTTTAGCTATCCGGCTTTACCTGAGCTGGATAACCTCATTCTGGAATATGCCCGCCAGCATGAGCCTGAGTATGACTTTGTGGCAGCGGATGGCGTTGGACATCACTTCTGGGTGATTGAGGATGCATTGCTGACAGAGAAGATCATCAGGCTCTTTGACGGTATTCCTTATATCTATGTCGCCGATGGTCACCACCGCACTGCAGCCGCTGCCCTGGTAGGTAACGAGAAGAAGGCTAATAACCCGGATCATAAGGGTGATGAGGAATACAATTTCTTCCTTTCCGTTAATTTCCCTGATAACCAGCTCACCATCATAGATTACAACCGCGTGGTGACGGATTTGAACGGACTGACATCAGCGGAATTTTTAAGCAGGCTGGCAGAGATTTTCGTCATTGAACCCAAAGGAAATGCGCTGCATAAGCCCTGTTGCCTCCATAATTTTGCCTTGTATCTAGAGGGAAATTGGTATTCTCTCACAGCCAGGGAAGGTACTTATGATGATTCCGACCCGATTGGTGTGCTGGATGTGACCATCCTCAGTAAGCAGGTGCTTGATCATATTCTGGATATCAAAGACCTCAGAACCTCCAAACGGATTGATTTTGTAGGGGGTATCCGGGGTTTGGGTGAATTGGTCAAACGCGTTGACAGTGGTGAAATGAAAGCAGCCTTTGCATTGTATCCTGTATCTATGCAACAGCTCATTGATATCGCGGATACCGGCAATATCATGCCGCCGAAGACGACCTGGTTTGAACCCAAGCTACGCAGTGGACTGGTTGTCCATACGCTGGATTAAACCTGTATTTCTTCTTGCTTTTTTCCCTTTACTGACATTTCTCTCTCCTGCAGTATTTGCTGTTCGTCAGATTAGTATGTCCTATAGGGATGCGTCAGCACATCCTCAAGGTTACTACCCTTGTTTCCGTTTTTTTATTCATAAATCAATGGATATATATTGAATGTTTCATAACTTTGAAAAAAAACGAATTACGATGAAGCAGGAAGTATACATTGTTTCGGCGGTCCGTACCCCCCTGGGTAGTTTTGGCGGAAGCCTGTCTGCACTCAGTGCTACAAAACTTGGGGCAATTGCGATCAAGGGCGCTTTGGATAAGATCAGCCTGGACCCTGCACAGGTGCAGGAGGTGTACATGGGAAGTGTGCTACAGGCCAACCTGGGTCAGGCGCCTGCGCGACAGGCAGCCCTATTTGCCGGTTTGCCTGATTCTGTTCCCTGTACTGCGGTGAACAAGGTGTGTGCATCAGGCATTAAGGCGGTCATGCTGGCCACTCAAAGTATCCTGGCCGGTGACAATGATGTCGTTGTTGCCGGGGGCATGGAAAGCATGTCCAATGTCCCACATTATATATCTGGTGTCAGGTCTGGCATTAAGCTGGGCCATGGTCAGGTTTTGGACGGGATGATTCGCGATGGATTATGGGATGTATACAAAGACTATCACATGGGCAACGCAGCTGAGAATACAGCCCGTGAGTTGTCGATAAGTCGTGAAGATCAGGATGCCCTCGCGATTGAATCCTATACCCGTGCTGCAAAGGCATGGGAACAAGGTGTTTTCAGCAATGAGATCGTGCCCGTCGAGATCCCACAGCGTAAGGGTGATCCGCTTGTTATCAAGGAAGACGAGGAATACCGGAAGGTTGACTTTGCGCGTATCCCGGGGTTGAAACCTGTTTTTGAGAAGGATGGCACCATCACGGCTGCCAATGCTTCGACGATCAACGACGGAGCTGCCGCCCTCATTCTGATGAGTCGCGCCAGGGCTGAATCTCTGGGCATCAAACCGCTGGCCATTATCCAGTCCTATGCTGATGCCGCACAGGCACCCGAATGGTTTACAACAGCCCCTGCCAAGGCGATCCGTTTGGCTCTCGAAAAATCCGGGCTTCAGCTCGATGAGATCGACTTCTTTGAGATCAATGAAGCCTTTGCGGTGGTTGCGCTGGCTGCAATCCGTGAGCTGGGCCTCGACACCTCCAAAGTAAACGTGCGTGGATCAGGCATTTCGCTTGGACATCCTCTTGGTGCGACCGGTGCCCGCATTCTGGTTACCCTGGTGCATATCCTGGACCAAAACCAAGGAAAGTACGGCCTGGCCGGTCTCTGCAACGGTGGCGGGGGTGCATCAGCCCTGGTTATTGAAAAGCCATAAGGTATCCGAAGACCAGCCATACCCTTCAGCGAGTTTATTACCTTTGCTGAAAATCCTTGTCATGTCTGTCGAATCCAATATTCAGCAGATCATCACACAGCTGCCCCGGCATATTCGCCTCGTTGCTGTTACCAAGACCGTGGAACCTGATGTAATACGGCACGCTTATCAGGCCGGACTGAGGGATTTTGGAGAAAACCGGGCGCAGGAACTCATACGCAAGGCACCCATACTGCCCCCGGATATCCGTTGGCATTATATCGGGCACTTGCAGCGGAATAAAGTCAGACAGATCATCCCCTTTGTCTCGCTCATACACAGCACCGATAGCCTGCGTTTGCTGGAAGTTATCAATCATGAAGCCAGTCGTGCAGGAAGGCAGGTTGATGTGCTGCTTCAGTTCCATATCGCTGAAGAAGAGACTAAGTATGGCCTGGACCTGGATGAAGCCATTGGCCTTCTCAATAGTCCGGCCTACGCTTCCATGCATCATGTGCGTATCTGTGGCGTGATGGGTATGGCTACCTTCACCGGGGACATGACACAAGTCCGCAAGGAGTTCCGGCACTTATTTGAGATCTATAGCCGTCTCAAATCAGCGTTTTTCAATACAGCGCACGAATTCTGCGAGATATCGATGGGAATGTCAGGGGATTACAGGATAGCGATAGAAGAAGGAAGCACTATCCTGCGTATTGGGAGTGCTATTTTTTCTGAAGAATGATACTATTTATAGTGTATCTTAACGACATCAATTCCTGAGGCTGGTGGAGATACTCCTGCGACTCCTGACTTTGTTTGGCTCTCTGGGCATATTCCTATATGGAATGAAGCTCATGAGCGAAGCCTTGCAGAAAGCGGCAGGTAAGCGCATGCGGAAGGTCCTTGCGGCGATGACGGCCACCCGTATCAAAGGACTCATATCAGGCCTGCTTGTAACCGCAACCATTCAATCCTCTTCTGCTGTCACTGTGTTGATCGTAAGTTTTGTCAATGCAGGTCTCTTACCCTTAACGGCTGCTGTGGCTGTGATTTTTGGCGCCAACATCGGGACCACCTTTACGGCATGGGTTCTTGGACTGCTGGGTTTTACATTAAATATCAGTAAGTTGGCCCTTCCCATGATCGGACTGGGATTTCCACTGATATTAAGCAGGAACCGCAAGCGCCGGGTATGGGGCGAGTTTACCCTGGGGTTAGCCCTTTTACTGTTAGGACTGGAATATATAAAAGATGTCCTGCCTAACATCCAGGAGAATCCTGAGATGCTGCAGTTTTTGACGGGTCTCACAGAGAATGGCTTTCTTTCAGTATTGCTTTTCACTTTAAGTGGATTAATACTCACCGCGATTCTACAATCATCCAGTGCAACCATGGCCTTAATACTCGCCATGGCGTATAAGGGTTTGATAGAATTTGATATGGCGGCAGCAATGGTCATTGGTATGAATATTGGCACTACCATCACTGCCAACCTTGCAGCGATCCTTGCAAACCAGACAGCCAAGCGGGCGGCGCGCTCACATTTTCTTTTCAATGCCGCAGGAGCATTTCTTGCGCTGCTCCTCTTCAGGCCCTTTCTGCTGCTGGTCGATTTGATTTTCAGACAGTCAGCAGGCGCCAGTCTCCTGGATCCAGGCGTTTTACCTTCACTGGAAACCACACAAAGGCTACCATTGGCACTGGCGCTATACCATACCCTCTTCAATATATTTACTGCGATCATTCTGTTTCCTTTCGTATCAAGACTGGCATCGGTGAGCCGCTTACTGACACGGCAGGGCAGCAGCCTGCAGGAGTTCAGGCTGAAATATTTGTACCGTGGTTTAATGGCAACTCCGGAATTGTCGACACTGGAGGCTAGAAAGAAGATAGGCGAGTTCGGGAAGGTAATTGCGGTAATGTTCAGATTGGTAACTCGCCAGTTCAATGAAATGGATGGGCATAAGTTCAACCGTCTTCAAACCAAGATCACGGAATCCGAGGACAGGGTCGATGCAATTCGCCTGGAAATTCTGGAATATCTTACAACCTTATCTGCGAATGAGTTGACAGCCAGCGGCTCCAGAATGGTAAGTGCGATGCAGCGTATTGTCGAGAGCCTTGAAAACACCGGGGATCTTTGCTATGAATTGAGCAGTATCATTGATGCCAAGGTAGACCAGAAAATCTGGTTCAGCCAGGATCAACGTGAGCGGCTTAAACTTATCCTGAAGATGGTTGACGAGGCCATTGACATTATGAATATCAACTTGTCGTCAGATTACTCAGAAGTAGCTGGAAATGAAGCTATAGAAGCTGAGAAAAGGATTAATGAAAAGCGTACTTTATTGCAGATGGAACATATGGAGGAGATGAAGGCGAGTGCTTATCGCCCGGATGCGGGCAACGCCTATGCTGACATGATTAAAATAACAGAACAAATTGGAGATCATGTGGTTAGCGTTACCCGTGCCATCATGGACACTCAGTTAAAGAAGGATCAGAGCAGAGGAAATGCTTAACATAAAGTTAACATTGAAGGCTGGACTCTTCCTTTTGATATCATTAACATTGCACAAAATTTAGGACCCACAGATGGAGACATTTTACCTAGGCCTGGTCATTATCCTCTTCCTGCTGGCCATTTCTGATCTTATCGTTGGTGTGACCAATGATGCCGTAAATTTTCTGAATTCAGCCTTAGGTGCCAGGGTGGCTCCTTTTCGCATCATCATGCTGGTGGCTGCATTGGGGGTGCTTGTCGGGGCTACGTTTTCTAACGGCATGATGGAAGTGGCGCGAAAGGGGATCTTTCATCCGGATCAGTTCGTGTTTGCCGAGATCATGATCATTTTCCTTGCTGTCATGATCACGGATGTGATTTTACTGGATATGTTCAATACGTTTGGGATGCCTACCTCAACCACTGTGTCCCTGGTATTTGAACTGCTTGGGTCCGCAGTAGCTATTGCCACTTATAAAATCTATCATAATCCCGATCACGGTGTTGGGGATCTGGGAGTATACATCAATTCAGAAAAGGCCCTTGCCATCATTGCTGGTATCCTTTTATCAATAGTTATTGCATTCACGATAGGTGCGCTGGTGCAATACCTTAGCCGCATCGTGTTCACCTTCAACTACAAGAGAGCACTTCGATACTATGGGGGCATATTTGGTGGCGCGGCCATTACTGCTATCACCTATTTTATGCTCATCAAGGGAGCCAAGGACAGTTCCTTCATGACGCCGGAAGCCAATGAATGGATCAACACACACCAGGGTGCTGTTATTTTATATGGCTTCATTGGCTGGAGCGTCCTCTTACAACTCCTGAACTGGTTGTTCAATGTCAACATACTCAAAATCGTAGTCCTCTCCGGGACTTTTGCCCTTGCCATGGCATTTGCCGGGAACGACCTCGTGAATTTTATTGGCGTGCCCCTGGCTGGCTACGAATCCTTTAAGGCTTTCATGAATACACCTGGTGCTATTCCGGAGGCATTAACCATGGAAAGTCTGAAACAGCCGATCATGACCAATCCTTTGTTTCTGATCATCGCTGGATTGATCATGGTTATTACCCTCTGGACCTCCAAAAAGGCCCGTTCTGTTGTTGAGACAACGCTGGATTTATCACGCCAGGGAGAGGGATTTGAGCGCTTCACCTCCTCGCCGCTTTCAAGGTTTACCGTTCGTCTGGTTCGACAAATGGCCGATTTTTCTGGGAAGATGGTGCCTGTCAGAACTCAGAAATGGCTGGAATCAAGGTTTGAGCGTAACGCAGAGTTGATAGAGGCTGAAAAGCGTGACAATATGTCCTTTGACCTGATCAGGGCAAGCATCAACCTGATCGTCTCCGCAGCGCTTATTGCCATGGGTACATCGCTCAAACTTCCCCTTTCAACGACCTACGTTACTTTTATGGTAGCGATGGGCACTTCTTTGTCGGACCGTGCCTGGGGAAGGGAAAGCGCTGTTTACCGCATCAATGGTGTTCTCTCTGTCGTGGGTGGCTGGTTCCTTACCGCCCTGATCGCCTTTACTGTTGCGTTTATTGTGGCAAGCCTTATCAATCTCGGTGGGATCTATTTTTTAACTGCCTTATTGGTGCTTGCCATCTTCCTGGTGATACGCACCCACAGTATTCACCGTCGCAGAACCGCTCAGCGCGAAGAGAAGATCAGGGCAATGGGTGACGCAGAACTCGACGAACAAGGCATTCTGAAGCGCTGTGTTGTCGATGTTTCCGGTGCTTTGACCAAAGCTGTCAATTTGTTTGAAGAAGTGATCACAAATACGGCAGCTGAAGATATAAGAGGGTTAAAAAAGACCAGGAAGCAGGTTGATAAGCTGAACAAGGATACCAAAAAGCTTAAAGCAGAGCTGAATCAGACCATCCTTCGGCTGCGGGAAGATAGCATCGATTCCGGGCATTTCTATGTACAGGTTGTGGATTACCTGCGGGAAATCGCACATTGCGTCACGTATATGGTAGTTCCGAGTTATGAGCATATCGACAATAACCACCGCGGTTTATACGACGACCAGGAAAAGGAACTTCTAAAGCTGAACAAAGACATGGGGGTGTTATTCCGCTCGGTGATTCAGTCAATTCAAAACCATGACTTCTCCAACCTGAATGAGATCATCGAAAAGCAAACGGATATACTTAACGACATAAGCATATTCAGGAGACGTCAGATTAAACGTATAAAAGGGGAAAAGCATGGAGCACGGACCAGTGCGCTGTACCTGGATCTCCTGTCTGAATCCAAGAACCTGTTGCTCTTCACTGTTAACCTGATGAAATCCATGCGTGATTTTGTCCAGTATGCGGATCAAAATCATAAACCGGGAAATGAGACTTCCCCTTCCGTTAGTTAACCATTTCTTAACACAGAAGTAAAGCAGGCTTAACATCCTGCCGGTATGTGCGCTCTATCTTTGTAAGCATAATTTTACATTGATACGGCTATGAAAATCACCCTTATTCTTACTTCCCTGTTTTTGAGTATTCAACTGAGCGCTTATGCCTTCAGTGGTCCTGGAAAAACGCCTGCAGTTGCAGCCACGGTTGAACTGGCCGGCACAGTGTTGGATAAAACTTCCGGTGAGGTATTAGGTGGTGTTGAAGTCAGTGTTATTGGCACTGACATTCACTCCTATACCGATTTTGACGGAAAATTCAGCATTCACGGACTTGCTCCTGGAACTTATGACATCGTCGTATCTTACATCAGCTACGAGAAGAGCCTGATTGAGAAGATCGAAATCAAACCAGGACAGGCCTCTGATCTGAGTATCCAGCTGATCTCCGCACGGTAGGATCAACGATCAGTTGCCATCAATTAACAGCGATCAGTTTCCAGCCATCAGCATCATTCGTAATTCGTCATTCGTAATTACCTGATTCCTAATTACTAATTACTAATTCCTAATTCCTCCAAGCCTTCCCGGCCTATATCCTTTCCATCCATACCATGCCAGGTAGAGGTATGAAATCAATGGTACAATAAAGGAATAGTGGTATCCGCCGAGGGCATCTGCCAGGTTGCCCTGAACAAAGGGAAGGATGGCACCGCCCAGGATCGCCATAACCAACAGGCTGGATGCCTGTGAAGTATACGCACCAAGGTTATGAATGGAGAGGGTGAATATATTGCTCCACATGATGGAATTGAAAAGGCCGATACCAATGATGCTCCACATAGCGATATTTCCCGACGACCCCATGGCCACAACCAGCATGATTCCTGTTGTTACAGCGAAGATCATGAGAGTGCGTGCCGGCAATGACCTGCCGAGAGGGAAGAGGAGCAGGTTCAGGAGCAATAGACCGGCAAAGGGCAGCCAATCTGTGAATGGAAGCATGTATCCGCTTTCCAGCGAGATGGCAGCATAGATGACGCCAAGGCCTAAAAGACCAATTACGGCCATCAGGAGCCACCTCCGGAGGCTAATAGGGCCTTTACCCAGAGAAACAGCGCCAAGGAAACGGCCGGTCATGGCACCTCCCCAGTACATGGCCAGGTAAGTCTTGGCTTGCAGCTCATGATAGCCCTGCAATTCCTGTAAAAAGTTGATCAGTACGCTGCCGATGCTTACTTCACCGCCAACGTAGAAGAAAATGGCGATCATTCCAAAAACCAGTTGACGGTGACGTAGGGCGCCTGCATCGCGGGGAAGGGGACCATCTCCTGTCAGCTCCGGTAAGTGCGTCGCCCAGAAGACAACAGCCAATAGCAGGAACACAGCAGCAAATATGAGATAGGGCCATTGCACACCCATCGCACTCATGGCTGTACCAGCCTCTGTCAGGACCGGCATGCCATGGCGGTCGAGCAGCGGTTGTCCCCAGGCCGCAAAATATTTAAACACCCAATATCCCCCCACGATAGGTGCGATTGTTGTACCGAAAGAATTGAATGCCTGCGAAAGATTAAGTCTGCTGGATGCAGTTTCAGGAGGCCCTAGGATGGCAACATACGGATTCGCAGCTATCTGTAGAACAGTAAACCCTAACCCCAGCACAAACAAGGCCGTAAGAAAGAGCCCATATACCTTGAACGCTGCGGCAGGAAAAAACAGGATACATCCTAGCGCTGAGATCACCAATCCGGCGATGAGTCCATTGCGGTATCCCATTCTGGCGATGGGGTCTCCGGCCCGACTGGAAACAATAAAATAGATGAGTGATCCGACAAAGTAAGCTCCAAAGAAGGACATTTGGACCAGCATGCTTTGTCCGCGGCTTAATTCAAACATCTTCTTCAGGTAAGGTATGAGGATATCATTCATACAGGTAATAAAACCCCACATGAAGAAGAGGACCGTGACCAGGATAAAGGGAAGAAGCAGCGATTTCTTTCTCATAAAAATGGGATCCAGGATAAGGTTCTATAATTAGTCAGACTGATTCTTAAGGAGTAAAGACCTGAATCTCATCAGCAAAAACAAAGGCCTGGCCTTTATAGGGATATCCGGGATGCCACTCTGGGCAGAAACCAATATTCTTCCCAACAACCCTGATGAAGCGTACCTTTTGACGAATCGGACCGCTGCTGAAATCCTGAAGGATGGCACCGTAAGCTTCCAGCGGCACCTTTGAAGCCACCGATTTTACATTGCGATAGTTCACGCCATTACCCGAAACCATAAAGGTCACTGTGGCAGGCAACCATATCCATGAGCCGGCGTCCTGCAAAAACCCTGCAACGATACTATCAACCTGCTGAACCTGGCCCAGATCAATGGTTACATCCAGGTCCACTTCTTTATAACCTTGCCACAATCCTGTGCGGAAATTGCTGTTACCCCTGACACCGTCGATCAGGGCATAGTCTCCACCGGCTGTATACATACGGGAATATGGCGCCTTGATAGTGATCGTGCGGCCGGGAGGTATGCGGGAGAAGACGGCCTTCATACCACCCGATTTGATTCCATCCGCACGAACTGCCCAGGCTGTGAGGCGGGTGTTTTCTTTAATCAATAGAGGGTCCTTGTATGGTTCTCCCTTTTCCTCATCCACATCACAGGATAAGGAATAGTAAATTTCTGCCGCAGGCTCAAGGCACCCCAGCTGCACTAAGGTGCTGTCGAAGAAGCTCCGGGCTCCGCCTATCTGGTAGGGAACAGGTGTAATCAGCGTACCGGTGGCTCCCATTACGGGGCGTTCTCCTTCTGCAGCACCCCATTCGGAGGGCTCTGAGTCCATATGAAAAACCAAACCACCTCCTGATATCAGTTTATCATGCGGCAGATACGTATACGGCCAGGATCGCCCATGCATGCTGACCCGCTTTACGTACTTTTCGTTCTCTCCATCACTTTCTTTTCTTACCGTAAAAGAATGGCCATTTCTAAAATACATTGTAGCCTTCTCAAACAATGGCTTACCCAGCACATAATATCCACTTCCCGGTGTGAGGGGATACATTCCCAGGGCGGAGAATACATACCAGGCTGATAGTTGTCCGCAGTCTTCATTGCCACAGAGTCCATCAGGTTTGTCAGTATAAAGTGATTCCATGATCTCCCCTACCCTTTCCTGTGTTTTGTAGGGGCTGCCGGTGAAGTTATAGAGGTACGCGATGTGGTGGCTGGGTTCATTGCCATGGGCATACTGACCGATCATGCCTGTGATATCAGCCTGGTCGCGCCCTGTGGTTTGGCTGGACACCTTGAACAGGCTATCCAGGCGCTGCTCCAACTTATCGGGGCCACCCAGCAGGCGGATGAAGCCATCTACATCTTGTGGCACATAAAATCCATACTGCCATGCGTTGGCTTCAGTATAGTTGAAGTTGACTTCACTAGGGTCAAAAGGCGCATACCATCCACCGTTTTTCCTTGCACGGAAGAACATAGTTTCCGGGTCCATGATATTCTTCCAGGATTGCGCTCTCATATCAAAAACGCGGGCGATGCTATCCTGCCCCAGGTATTCAGCCAATCTGGCGATGCACCAGTCGTCGTAGGCATATTCCAGTGTTTTAGAGACCGACTCAGGTTCATCCTCCATGGCAAGGAAACCCTGTCTCCGGTATATTCCAATGCCATGGTCTTCCTGCATAGCGCTAACCAGGCACGCCTCGAGATATTCTTCGTCGTTACCATTCGATATTCCTTTGAGGATAGCGTCTGCGATCACTGGTACAGCATGGTATCCGATCATACAATGTGTTTCATTGGCAGCCAGTTCCCATACCGGAAGATAGCCTCCCTGCTTATACTGCATCAGCATGGTATTCAGGAAGTCTTGCGTTCTACGGGTTTGAAACAAGGTCAAGAGCGGATGAGCGGCACGATAGGTGTCCCAAAGGGAGAAGACTGTATATTGCTCATGATTATCATCCCAATGGATCTGACCATCTCGTCCCCGGTACCGGCCATCGATATCGCTGTAGAGGTTGGGCGCCAGGAAGCTGTGGTACAGAGCTGTATAGAAGGTCCGTTGCTGCTCGGTAGTCCCACCTTCTACGATGATACAGCTCAGCTCTTCTTCCCATAATTTGGCTGCCATGCTCCGTGTTGAATCGAAGTCCCATTCTGGGCTTTCGGCGAGCAGGTTGCGTCTGGCACCGTCCTCATCGATGGCAGAGATCCCTACTTTAATGACCAGTGGTGTGTTAGCTGGTTTGAACCGCAGGGCTAGTGCGACGTCTGTGCCGCTGGATTCCACAGCATTTCCAAGTCCGGCATCACGCCACTCCCAGGATTCAATCGGTTGTGAGAATCTAGCGCAAAAATAGAGCATCTGGTCTTTCGCCCAGGAAGCTGATCTTCTGTATCCGACAATTTCGTCCTTTCCTGTCATAACCATGCGGGATTCGAGCACTTTGTCGCGGTGCGCGAGGTCGATAATCATGAAGAGACTATCCTGATTCCCTGTGATCCGATGCCAACCTGTTCGCGGTGTAGCAGTGACTTCATATTTCAGTTGTTCATCAGGAAGATCAACGGCGTAATAACCGGGCGATGCCTGCTCGCTGGACTTATCCATCCGGGTGGCATAGCCTTCTCCAGGATCCGCTCCGGTGCCATTCTGCATTCTGATAGCCCCTCTGCCAGCCATGAACAGGAAGTCGGCATAATCCGCAACACCTGTGCCGCTAAGGTGAGTATGGCTGAATCCGTAAACAATGGAATCGCTGTAGTGGTAGCCTGAGCAGCCATCCCAGCCATCCAGGCGGGTATCCGGACTTAGCTGAACCATGCCAAAAGGACAGCAAGCACCCGGGAAGGTGTGACCATGTGCATCTGTTCCGATAAACGGATCAACGAGGCTGACAAGGTCCTGTGTTTTGACGGCCCTTGTCTCCCGCTGACAACTTTGAATCATTAACGTTAAGCCTAACAATATCAAAATAATAGCGAACCGGCAGTGAAGTCCTTGTGGTTTCATGGTATTATCTTAGCTAAGAAGAGTTACTAACGGGGAACGGACTCAAATTTACGAGAAATGCGATAACCGCCCCAGGTAGAAACCATATTCCGGTAAAAACCACTGTTTGGGTATGATTTATCTGAATTCATGTTCTGAAAGAATGAAAAACCGAATGTGAAAAAATAAATAAGGGGCTGCCAATCAAGACAGCCCCTTAAAGGTTCTTTAAAAACCGGAATGCAGACGATAACTACTCGCGCTTGGTTGCACCGGCACGGGTTGGCTTGGCCTGCTCAGGCTCCTTGGCTACTTCCGTCACTTTCTTCGTTGTTGTTGTTGTAGCTTTCTTGGCTTTTGCTTCCTGTTCTTTCAGGGCATTTTCCATTGAATCCATTCTTGCTTGCAATGCTTCCTGTTCTGCAACCTGGGCCAATGAATCGAGAACAGCCTGCTTGGCAGCTTCAACCTGTGCCTGGGCAATGGAGTCCTGCCTTGCTTTTTCTGCTTCAGCTTCAGCCTGTTTGGCAGCGCTTGGGCCACAAGATACAGCAAACAACATACCGGCAGCCATAAAGAATACGATCAGTTTTTTCATCGGATGGGAGGTTTTTTGGGATTGTGTTTCAAGTTGCAAAAATATAAAATTTCTCAATATAGTGCGAAACAATATTTACATAAAATGATCGTATCTTTGCAAACTGGATCATGTGACTATTATGGTCTGCTTTTTGTTAAGACATTAAACATAACCACCAAACATTAACCAATACCATTATGAAAAAATCGATTTGGATTCTTGCAATTCTATTCGGAATGGGTGCAATGATGCTCACATCCTGCGCGGAAGATGACATCACCCCTCCTGTGATCACCATCCTGGGTGACAACCCTGTGGATCATCTGCTCAATACTACTTACACAGATGCCGGTGCTACGGCCCAGGACGACGAAGATGGCGCCCTGATCGTGACAGTTACCAACCCTGTCGAGCACAACAAGATCGGAACATACAATGTAGAGTACCGGGCTGAGGATAATTCAGGCAATGTAGCTACAGCCGTGCGGACGGTGAATATCATCGTCAAGCAGGTATCCTACATTTTTACCTGGGCTGTCTCTGATTCCGTTGTAGGGGTCGGACAAGGTATCTATGATTACAACAGTACTATCACTACATCATCTGTTGCGGATAAAATCCTGATCGGAAACTTTGGCGGCTTCGGTAACCCTGTAATTGTTGAAGCAACTTTCGATAAGTTCGGTAACATCACCATTCCTAACCAGAACCTGATTGGTGCACCTGCCGGATCAGAAGGAACTGTAACGGGTACAGGAACGACATCCACCAACGGAAATCAGCTCTTCATCCAATACACCATCAGCTATACAGCAGGTGGAACGGATACTGGATATGCTGTGTTTACCAAGATGTAAGAGATCCATCATTCAGAAACTGGAGGAGGAGCTGATGCTTCTCCTCTTTTTTTTTGCGCAATTAATATTATGTAGTTCTTATCGCTGTGGTGGAAACAGAATATTCTTAATTTTATTCTTTATCAAATCTCACTTTCAACGAAGTAGCAAAGCAATCCCTTGTCTATGAAGAACATTATCCTACTGATGCTTGGTGTGCTGATAGCTGCCAGCAGCTGCGAAAAAAAAGACACACAGGCACCTTTGGTGAAGATTATCGGTGATAATCCTATGATTGTATCCCTGAATACTGCACAGATAACCGATCCCGGAGCTACTGCCAAGGATGATGAAGACGGCGACCTGACATTAGCCATTCAGACAGAGAGCAATGTCAACCTTAATAAAAAGGGTGGCTACTCTATCCGGTATTATGTCAAGGACAATGCAGGTAATACAGGGGAGGCATACCGCGGCGTTAATGTCGTTAACCGTGCAGAATTTCTTGCCAAAAAATACAACGTTAATGACAATAAGGTTGATCCTCAGGGTACACCTATCATATCCAATTTTACAGATCAGATCGTGACTTCCGACAGTATCAATGACAGGTTCATTGTATCGAAGTTTGGCAATCATGTCAACGGCACCGTGTATATCAACCGGACCGGCAATCTTCTTTCTATCCCTCAACAGGAACTTACCTGTGGAGATCCGCCGGTGTTCCGCCGTTTTCTGGGAACGGGAACCATCCTCGACAGCACCCAGTTTGTGGTGAATTATACTGAAACCATCGGAAGCACCGTCTACACAGGTTCCAGCACCTATGTCAGACGCTGATCTGATGCTTTTTATTGAAATTAGCGCGCTGCGATTTATAACTTTGCCTGCATGCACGCTAGAACGACACTGCGACCAGGAATATTTCTTTCCCTTTTTCTCCGCTTAGTTGGAGCATTGGTTCTGTTGACCATTAGCAGACTTTTGTTGTATGTATTTAACATACAAATAATTGGATCTGTTGATTTCGGTACGTTGACGACACTATTTGTAGCAGGCTTACGCTTTGACCTGAGTGCCTTATTGTATCTCAATGCCCTTTTCATTCTGCTGATGGCAATACCCCTGCCCTGGGTCGACCGAAAATCTTATCGTTTCATTACCAATGTATTCTATCTGATTCCAAATAGTCTGGGCATCTTTGCAAACCTGGCTGATGCCGGATATTTTCCATTCAGTCTGAGGCGGACGACCGGGGAAATCCTGGGTGTGCTTAATGCAGGAGGAGATGTCTCCAGATTGGCGCTTAATTACCTTAAAGACTACTGGTATCTGGGATTAGCCTGGCTATTGATGACAGCAGTGCTGATCTGGCTGAACGCCTGGGCTAAGTACAGACTAGGTGCTGGCAGCGAAAGGGGCTGGCAGTCGTTTTTAAAGAAATCGGTCATTGCATTGGTGATTCTGGCATTCACTGTCATTGGCATGCGGGGAGGCTTGCAGTTGAGACCTATCAGCGTGATTGCTGCTTCACGCTATACTGTTTCGCCTGTTCATACGCAGGTGATTCTGAATACCCCCTTCTGTCTGATAACCACATACAACCGTCAGGCTGTTCTGGTGCCCACCTTCTTTTCAGAACCGGCAGAAGCTGAACGGTACTTTAATCCGGTGCAATATATCACTCCGAATGAGGCAGGTACAAATATTAACGTTGTTATTTTTATCCTCGAAAGCTTCAGCAGTGAATTCAGCGTCTTCCTGAATCCTGATGGAGAGGCCGGATGCACAGGATTTACGCCTTTTCTCGATAGCCTGATGCAGTCAGGTCTGGCCTTTAACGGATACGCCAATGGCACCCGATCGATAGAAGCTGTGGCCGCAATATTATCCGGACTGCCCGCCCTTACACAGGTGGATCTGATCTCTTCACAGTTTGCAGGGAATTGCATTCCCTCCATCGCATCCTACCTGACGACAAAAGGTTATCATTCCGCTTTCTTTCATGGGGGGCATAACGGGACCATGAATTTTGATGCTTTTGCCTATAAAACCGGATTTCGGCAATATTTTGGAATGAAAGAATATCCTGACATAAAGGATTATGATGGGCGTTGGGGAATTTATGACGGTCCTTTTATGCAGTATTTCCTTCACAGTCTTGATGCGATGCCAAGGCCCTTCCTGGGCGCCTTTTTCAGCCTTTCCTCTCACCATCCCTATTCTCTTCCGGATGGTTATGCGCAGCTGTTCACAGGGGGGAGATTACCGGTTCACAAGACCGTAGAATATACTGACCTGGCGCTGCGGCAGTTCTTTGATGCTGCAAAGAAGTCTGAGTGGTACAAGAATACCTTATTTGTGCTGACAGCAGACCATACGACGGAAGGATGCGCAGGAACCAGCGTTGACGCCATGCAACGCTACCGCATCCCTTTGGTTTTCTTCGCACCTGGTTTTAACCTGCCATCTTCAGATGCCAAAGTCGTCCAGCAGTGCGATATCCTACCCAGCATTCTGGACGTTGTAGGATATGATGGTGCTTTTCTTTCTTTTGGACAGAGCGTTTTTTGTTCTGACAGACTGAATATCGCCCTGGCCGGCCAGGAGGGGACTTATCTCTTCAGGCAACTGGAGAACACCATGGTCATTAAGACCGACGGTAGTATTGTGAACCTAGAAAGCCAATCCTATCAGGAGGTTCAGATCCCAACCCTTTCTAAGAACATCAATGCGTCCGCCAACATTGGAAAAGCCATCATACAGCAGTATCTTTACCGGCTGAATCACAACAAACTATGCCAGAACCAGTAGCGGAGAATCAGGAAAATGAGAAGCAAGGTGTACTGGTCCTGATTAATCCGGCCTCAGGAAGCCGTTTCCGAAGGAAGAAGGCCAGTGTGACCAGGGTTGAAGGCGTCCTTGATCCAGCCCGGTTCCAGGTACAGGCCATTGTGCCGCCTTCCGCAGCCATGGCCGGGTATCTGATCCGTCAGGGGCTTGAAAACAACAAGCGCCTAATAGGTATTGCTGGGGGCGACGGATCCGTAAATCTGGCTGCCAGTCTGCTGGCCCATAAGGACGCCAGCCTCGTCATCATTCCCAATGGCTCCGGGAACGGGCTGGCCAGGCATCTGCATATTCCACTGGATCCGGCCAAAGCATTGAAGCTCATCGAAGATGGCAAACAAGCCAGTATTGATACGGGTCTCATCAATGGCAGGCGCTTTGTCAGTCTCTGCGGCATCGGCTTTGACGCGCTGGTGGCCAAGAGGTTCAAATCGGACCGAAGAAGAGGATTCCTGAGCTATTTACGCATAGCCCTGATTGAGTATTTCAGATATCAGCCCAAAACCTACCACCTCATCCTGGATGGCAGAGAAGTTATAACCGAAGCACTCTTTATTGTATTCGCCAATGCCGACCAGTTTGGGTACAATACCTTCATTGCCCCGCATGCCAGCGTTACAGACGGGACCCTGGATGTCTGTATTTTCCGGAAGGTGCCCCTGGTGAAAGCTCCATTGGTTATCTCACAGATCTTTCGTGGACAGATTGACCGCAGCCATTATGCTGAAGTCATGAAAGCCAAACATATTCAGGTAATCAGCAGAAAGGGCCGTTATGTGAACATCGACGGTGAGCCGGTGAAAATGAAACGCAAACTGGATATCACCATTGATCCTGCCAGCCTGAATGTTTTCCTTCCGGCCAAAGCGATGTAAAAACGCGCTATTTATTTGATAATCACCAGGCTTCGGATCTCTTTCCTGTTGCCATACTCCGCACGGATAAAATACAAACCCTCCATGATGCCTGAGACATCAAGGCTAAGTTCCCGTGTATAGGGAGGAATGATCTGATGGTACATGGTCCGGCCGGCCTTATCCATCAGGTACAGTTTCCCCTGATGAGAGCCTGACAGACAGGCTTCAGAGAGCTTTATATATACGATATGGCTGGCGGGATTAGGAAACACTACATCTACAAGCTGCTGATGAAGTTCCGGTTTCTTTCCCTGGCCTGTACCAGTGGTCATGGAACTGATGGGGAGATAGTCCACCAGGCCCAGTGCCGGATCATCCGGCTGATGAAAAATGGTATTCTCAACAGTGTCAATGGCATAGCTTCCCCAGAAGTTATTTTCGGCCTTGATGGAATTCGGCGTGTTGTTGTAAAGGTTGTAGGGTGATCCACTGTTGCCGTTATTAAAGAATTTGTTTAAGCCAATATTCAGGGTATCAGGTTCAACCTGGCCAAAATTGGGAGCTGCCGTTCCCTGTATGGTCGCTCCCCAGAGATTACCACTGATTTCGTTATGGGATATCCTGGACACATTTGTTGCACCCCCGTTAAAATTCAGGCCGCTCCCACCCTGGGCAGGAATACCCTGGGTGTTATTATCCATGATGATATTATAACGAATGATACTTTGAATATTGGAACCGATGCAGGCAATGCCATAGCGGTTGTTGACGATGGTGTTGCTGTCGACACGCGCAATCACATTGCCTCCTGCGAGTGTTGACAATGCAATACCCCCAGCCATGGGATACGCGCCATCAATCAGGTTTCCAATGATGCGGATCGTATCGCTGCCCATCATACCCAGGTTGATCTGCGGTGCATTGGTATTGGCTGTATTGTTATAAAGTATCTGACATCCAAGGATCTGTGGAGAACTGGCCGCATTGGCACCTGTTGCAACAGCAGGTCCGGCATTCCTGAAAAACGTACATCTTTTAATGACCGGGTTGCTTTGGCTGGCATCAATGGACCCGGTGCAATTTGACTTATCATTGAAACGGATAACACAATCTTCAAAATGAACAGGAGAAGACACCAGTTTAATACCGCCGCCAAACTCCACCAAGGTTCTGATCATGATGGAACCAGATGAGTTTTCAAACCGGAATCCCTTGAACCGCTGTGTGGTGTCTATGGCGGTGAAGGTAAGCTGAACAGGAGGAGTTGCAATGAGGGTTCCGTGAACATTGATGCGTTTGGCCTGAGCAACCTTCACTGTTTCATCAGTTGTGATCCATAAGGTGTCGTTGGGAGAGATGGTGATGTCGGAATTCACCTGGAAATAGCCTGCGGAAAATACAACAACGCCACTGGAATGACTTGCCAGGGTATCCAGGTTCCATTTTACTCCTGTGCCCGGTGTGCTATATTGTGCCAGCAGACCGGAGCTTGTTAATGAAAGAAAGAGCCAAAATATCAATCGCTTCATTACACCCATTTTTAGAAAGTGCTAAGATAGGATCAAAACCTGAAGCAGCGGGAGGCAGGAATCAAACTTTATGAACTTTACCGTATTCATAACCTGCGTCGACCGGGCATCACCAAGCCATTGGGTATTATTCCTACATTTGAAAAAAGGAATCCTGACAATGTCAAAAGCTACCATTTCGAACCCCAAAAAGAAGCAGGTCCAGCCATCCCGGCCTGGGCAGGTGCCAAGGCATCCATGGGATTTTCAGATGATATTACCACCGGTTGTGGCCTTCCTATTATATCTCCCTGCACTGCGGTATGGCTTCGTACCTAACTGGGATGACGGTGGCTATGTTTTGAACAACCCGGTTGTTCATTCCCTGAGCTGGGATCATATCCGGGAAATATTTACCGCATTTTACAAAGGGAATTACCACCCCCTCACAACCTTGCTTTATGCTTTCATCTATGCGATCGGGGGTGATCAGCCGGTATTGTATCATCTGATCAACATACTGTTTCATAGTGTAAATACGTTGCTGGTGTATTTGTTGATACGTCAGATGCTACGCAGCGACTGGAAAGCATTCTGGACAGCCATCCTATTTGCAGTTCATCCGATGCATATCGAGAGTGTGGCGTGGATATCTGAGCTAAAAGACGTGTTGTATACCTTCTTTTATCTACTGGCGCTGCTATATTATATAAGGTATGTTCATGGTCAATTTAGGAGTAAATGGAAGCCTTATGCGCTTGCAATGTTGTTTTTCGGTCTGTCCCTCCTATCCAAATCTGCTGCTGTAACACTCAGCGTGCTGATGTTTCTCATTGATTGGATCATACGAAGGAGGTTTAGTATTGCCGGTATTCTCGACAAGGTGCCGTTCCTGGCACTTTCGGTGCTCTTCGGGATTCTGGCCATCATGTCGCAGGGCAAACAAGGAGCCATACAGGATCTTACGCCCATATATACCATTGGTGAAAGGGCCTTTATAGTCAGTTACGCCACAATGACATATGTGGTCAAGTTTCTTGCACCAGTTCATCTCAGCGCAATGTACCCTTATCCAGGCCGCGTTGATGGCATGCTCCCATGGGAGGTTTATGCTGCCCTCCCGCTTGTGCTTGTATTGCTTGGTTTACTTGCCCTTACACTCAGAAAAAGCCGTATTCCCGCCTTCGGGGGCTTGTTTTTCCTGATCACAGCCTCACTCACATTGCAGGTGATCCCTGTCGGGGGTGCCGTCGTGGCAGAGCGATATACCTATGTGCCTTATATTGGTATGTCATTGATCCCCTTGTTCTTTCTTTTTCCTGGCCAGCAAGTCAAACCCTGGATAGGGAAGTGGCAAAACATGGTCATGCTTGCTTTCTCTATGTTTCTTATTACATTAAGTATTAATCGCATGCCTGTGTGGAAGGATGGAATCAGGTTGTTTACGGATGTGATCGAAAAGTATCCGAATCTTCCTTTTGCATATAATAACCGGGGTTATGCTTATCAAACCTTTTACGGTGATGATGATAAGGCGTTTCAGGATTACAACCAGGCCATCGCCATCGACTCAACCTACCACCAGAGCCTGAGCAACCGTGGTGTAATGCACCATAAGCGGGGTGAGTACGAGAAAGCCATACAGGACTTCTCCCGCAGTCTCAGGTATAATCCAGCCAATACAGATGCGTTGATCGGCAGGGCCAATACCTTAAGCATGCTGAAGCGATACACCGAGGCCTTGCCAGATTATGACCAATACCTTACTAGGATGCCGGAGCATGCTGAGGCCTGGCATTGGAGGGGTGTAGCATATTATCATCTGGATAAACCAACTGAAGCCGTTAATGATTTTCGGAAAAGTCTTGAACTGCAACCCTTGAATGATGAAACCCTGTACTGGATGGGTCTTGCAATGAATGCCCAGGGTAAGCATGAAGAAGCGATTACGTGGTTTGATAAGACCTTGACTGCCAATTCCGGCCGCACCGAGGCGTGGGTATGGAAAGGCATTGCATTCCAAACCCTGAAACGCTTTGACGAGGCCATTGCTGCGTATAGTCAGGCCCTGGGTCAGTCTCCTAATGAGGTATCTGCCCTCTACAACAGGGCCGTATGTTATACTGAACAGGGCAAGTTCCGGGAAGCACTTTCAGACCTGGAAAAGGCAGCTTCATTGGGCTATCCGGTTAATCCGTCATATTATGCTGATATTCAGAGAAGAGTGAGGTGAAGGCCTTAATTATCTTGGTGCTGATGCCATTTATCCTACCTTTGTAATTTAAGGATTCAGACACATAGAGAGACATGATCAGCGGAAAGAAAGTTGTCGTTGTAATGCCGGCCTATAATGCTTCCAGAACCCTCGCCGACACCTACCTTGAGATCCCCAGGGACATTGTGGATGAGGTTGTTCTGGTAGATGACGCCAGCATGGACAATACGGCAGAAGTGGCCCTGCAGCTGGGTATCGACCATGTCATTCGTCATGAGCATAACCTTGGGTACGGCGGGAACCAGAAAACATGTTACCGCAAGGCCCTTGGCCTGGGTGCAGATATTGTCATTATGGTACATCCTGATTATCAATATACACCCAAATTGATACCATCCATGGCACATCTGATCGCAAATGGTTTGTATCATGTAGTACTGGGATCGAGGATCCTGGGCAAGGGCGCACTGAAAGGAGGTATGCCCAGGTATAAGTATGTTGCCAATCGCTTTCTGACATTAGTTCAAAATCTGCTACTGGGTCAAAAGCTCTCTGAATACCATACCGGATACCGTGCATTTTCCAGGGAAGTATTGAATGATATACACTTTGACCGGAATTCAGATGACTTCGTTTTCGACAACCAGATGCTTAGTCAGATCCTGATGGCGGGTTATGAGATTGCTGAAGTGACGTGTCCGACCAAGTATTTTGAAGAAGGATCATCCATCAATTTCAGGCGCAGTGTGGTGTATGGATTGGGCGTATTACAAACTTCCTGGCGACATTTTCTGCACAAACGTGGAATCAGGAAATACCTGATCTACGCTGACTAATAAACTCTATCAAGGCAAATTCCAGTGGACGTTCCCTGCCTCTTATGCGGATTCCAGCCTCTGACCTCAGGGTTCGCTGTTACTGGTGACCAGAAGGAGGGAAAGTATTTTGGAAGCTGTCCCCGCTGCAAAACAGGCCACATCCTGCCAGTCCGCACTGCGGAGGAATCCGTGGAAGCGCACGAGGAATTGCTACATGGCGAATTGGCCAGTAAATTTTCAAGAGGATGGGCAACCAGCGTTCTTGATGTTTTTCGCTGGTACAGGGCAAGGACTATCCACCGTCGGGTCTCACAAAACGCTTATATCCTGGACTACGGGTGTGGCAATGGGCGCATGCTATTCCACCTTTCCCGGATGGGGAATTATTCTCTCTTCGGGACTGAGTTGCCAGGACAGCAAGCTGTGGTAGCCGCTGCTACATCAGGGGCGACGGTATATACCAACGGCATCCCACCGGATAGTCCTTTATTCGGCAATACGGACTATATCAGCATGTTCCATGTACTTGAGCATCTGCCAAACCCATCGGAAGTGCTGGATGAAATGCACCAAATGCTAAAGCCTGGCGGCATTATCCTTATCGCGCTACCCAATATCAGGAGTGTGCAATTCAAATTGTTCCGTTCTGACTGGCTTCACCTGGACCCTGACAGGCATATCAGTTTTCCAATGGCAAATCAGCTACGGATCTGGTTTGAAACGAAGGACTACACGCTTTTAAGGCATCACACCTTGTCATTGGAGCAGAATCCTTTTGGTATGGTTCAGAGTATTTTGAACCGTATCAGTAGGCAGCGTGACTTGCTATTTCATGCATTTAAAGGAACCGCTAACATTAGACAAAAACCTGTCCTGTTACTGCATTGGCTGCTGCTGGTAACAACGCTGCCTCTGTTTTCGATCACAGATCGTATATTGAACATCTTCCGTCTTGGAGCTACAACGACTTTGGTATTCAGGAAAGCACAACCTTAGAATTCATTCTTCAGCTACCTGCTGATCACGGATGGCATCCAGTATCGACAATTGCACGAGCTTAGCTGGAGGTTGATCGAAAAGATTTAGCTGATTCCGACCTACTTTCTGGCTTGGCGGTGGAAGTCTGTCCGCGTTGCGCTCCATGAACTCACGTATGGCCAGGCGGATCGTTTTATTCGGGCTGAGACCCAAAACACGGCTATGGCGTTTCAGTAACTGATGTTGTTTATCGGTCAGCTTGATATTCACTGTCCTGTACCTGACTTTCTTACGTTTCTTAGCCGGGTTCTTCTTCATGCCATGCCTGTTATGGAAAGAGGATCAAATATACGTAGTGGGTATAACCAGGTATGGCAGCCCATGCCAAAGATATTCACCTTAGCATGTTCATATTGAGCGCAAAATCTCATGATATCCAGCTCAACAGATCATTCAGGATCCTTATCCGGAAAGATAAGGCTGCGCATGTCTTCCATCACTTTGCGTGCAAGGACTTCAGCCTTTGATTCTGAATCGCTTTCAGCGTAAATCCTGATAACAGGCTCGGTATTGGATTTCCTGAGATGAACCCATTCCTTTCCAAATATGATTTTCACACCGTCAATCAGTATCTGAGGTTGCTGAATATACTTGGTGGAGATTCCTTCCATTATCTCATCCAGGTTCATTTCCGCATCCAGTGTTACTTTATGCTTCGACATGGCATAGGAAGGGTATTGTGAACGCAGCGTGGATGCTGTCTGGCCGGTTCGGGCCATATGGCTCAGAAACAGAGCAATACCTACAAGAGCGTCTCTCCCATAATGAAGTTGAGGGTAGATAACACCGCCGTTTCCTTCGCCTCCGATAACCGCTGAAACGCGCTTCATCTCAGCGACCACATTCACCTCGCCGACAGCTGAGGCAAAATACTGGCCGCCATGTTTTTCAGTGATATCTTTCAAAGCCTGTGTAGAACTCAGGTTCGACACGGTATTTCCCGGCTGTTGACCCAGAATATAATCCGCGATGGCCACAAGAGTATATTCTTCCCCGAAGTAACGGCCATCTTCACAGACGAAAGCGAGGCGGTCCACATCCGGATCCACGGCGATACCCAGATGTGCCTTATCCCTGGTAATGCTGATCAGTTTCTCGAGGTTGGCAGGCAGAGGTTCAGGGTTATGAGGAAAGGCGCCATCCGGAGTACAGTAAATGGGAATGATCTCATTGACGCCCAGCGCTTCCAGAAGCCTGGGGACAGCGATTCCACCGCTTGAGTTGACGGCATCCACGGCGATGGTGTAACCTGTATCCCTGATAGCCTGGCGATCCACCACAGGCAGTGCCAGTATCATCTCAATATGCCTGTCAATCCAGTCCTGCTTTTCAATGCGATTGCCCAGGAGGTGCACCTCGGAATACTGTATCGGACTTGTCGATAAGTCCACAACCTGCTTTCCTTCTTTATCATTGAGGAATTCGCCTTGCGCATTCAGCAGCTTCAGGGCATTCCATTGCCAGGGATTATGACTGGCAGTAACGATGATACCGCCACTGGCTTTTTCACCGGGAACCGCCATGGCCACCGTTGGCGTTGTTGAAAGGCCAATATCGATCACATCAATCCCCATGCTATTGAGGGTGGAGATTACCAGCTCACTGACCATCCGGCCTGAAACCCTGGCGTCTCTACCAACAACAACCTTTTTATGAATACCCGGTTGAGACAGGTTCAACCAATGCGCATAAGCCGTTGAATACCTGACAACATCGACGGGAGTTAAGCCCTGGCCGGGCAATCCACCAATGGTGCCACGGATACCTGAAATAGAACTGATCAGCGTCATAGCAGAAATCTTATTCAAAAGTACATTTTTGTCTCGTATCGCCTGCGTATTGTGAGGAAACCTTCACGCCATTGTTTTTGCTAATTTTGTCGCTGATTTGTATTCAGGTATTCATGGATCAGGGAACGGAAAGAGATTTTTTTGAGTTGCTGGAGCGATACCAGGATGCGCTGAAAAAGGGCATGACCGCCTTTTTTGATGTGGATGAATTCGAGGAGATCATTGATTATTATATCATGCAGGACATGCTCGACAAAGCCGATAAGGCCATAGTTGTCGGGCTGAACCAGCATCCGGGGGACATCACATTGTTCCTGAAGAAGGCACAACTATTCACGGCCAGGAACGAGTTCAAGAAAGCGCTGCGGGTATTGGATGACATTGAGCGCCTTGAACCGGGAGATCCGGATGTTTACAAGCACAGGGCCATGATATACAGTCAGTCCGGAGAGCATAAACAAGCCATCGTATCACTCGAACAGGCGCTGGATGTGAGTCAGGATGAACGAGATGAATTATTTGCCCAGATTGCCTTTGAATATGAAAGTCTGGGCGATTATGACCAGGCTATCCGCCACCTGAAGAAGGCTTTGAAGGCTAACCCTGACAACGAAGGGGTAATCTACGAGATCGCCTTTTGCTTCGATGTCTCCGGCCGCATGGAAGATGCCGTCGCATTTTTGCAGGAATACCTCGACCACTACCCATATTCAGTGGCCGCCTGGTTCAATATTGGCGTCACTTACAATGCCCTGGAGCTTTACGAAAAAGCCGTTGAGGCATTCGACTTTGTGATCGCCATTGACGATACGTTCGTCATGGCGTACTACAACAAAGCACATGCTTACGCCAACATCGGGCTTTTCCGCAAAGCCATCGAAGAATACCGGGAAACGTTCAAGCTGGAGGCCCCTGAGGCCATGACATATTACTACATCGGTGAATGCTATGAACGCATGGAGAAACACCAGGAAGCAAGAGAAAATTATCTGAAAAGCATCGAACTCGATGATCAGATGGCGGATTCCTGGATGGGAGCCGGTGTTTGCTATGATGTGCTGGGAGAGTTAGATCAGGCTATCTCATTTATGAAAAGGGCCACCGAACTGGATGAGCTAAATGCTGAGTTTTGGTTCATGCTGGGCGATTTATATCTGAAGAAAGGGATAGAAGACCAGGCCGTAAACGCCTATGTCCGCGTGACTGAACTGGATCTAAATAATCCGGAGATCTGGCTTGATTACTCGGAGATTTATGCTGTTTCTCAGCGCTTTGACACTGCAATTCCCATCCTGGAAAAAGGAATCAAACTGAATCCGGAGCAGAATGAATTGAAGTACCGGCTGGGCGCATATCTGCTGCTAAGCGGGCGTCGCTCGGAAGCATTCGAGGTATTGGAAAATATGTTGGAAATCGACTTCCGAAGGCATGACACCTTGTTTGATTTTGATCCCGACCTTCAGAAAAACACGGATCTCCAGCACCTGATCGATACCTACAGGCCCCCTAACAGGAGCATGCAACAAGGGCTTTCCTGATCCCTGTTTAAGAATTATTGAGAAATTAGTTTTTCTAAAAGCAACACAAAGATGATGAAGGTCAATGAATGGTTAGGTTACATGGTCAAAGGTGTGGCCATGGGTGTTGCAAATGTAATTCCTGGCGTATCAGGTGGAACCATTGCGTTGATCACCAATATTTTTGAGCGCTTGATCCACGCGCTTAAGTCTATCAATGGCCATGCTTTCAAACTCCTGTTAAAGGGCAGGTTCAAGGAATTCAGTCAGCACACGGATCTTTACTTCCTGATCTCTGTATTTCTGGGCGTGGGTATTGCTATTATTTCGGTTGCGCGCTTGTTTGATTACCTCTTCCAGCATTATCCCGTTTATATCTGGGCATATTTCTTCGGATTGATCCTGGCTTCGGTTTATTTTGTCGGTAAGACGATAGAAAAATGGAGCCTATGGGTTATTGTTTCCCTGATCGCCGGAGCAGCCTTTGCCTGGTTCATTACGACCATGAAGCCGGCCACGCAGAATGAAGATTTTCTCTACCTGATTATCTGCGGTGTTGTAGCTGTATGCAGCATGATACTGCCAGGTCTCAGCGGTTCTTTTGTTCTGATACTTATGGGCAATTACCAGTTGATCGCCATCGATGCCATCAACCAGCTCAGAATGGATATTCTTTTGCCTGTATTATTGGGTGCTGTTGTAGGATTACTCGCATTCTCCCACTTTCTTTCATGGGTATTCCGGAAGTTCAGAAATGAGACCATCGGTTTGCTGACCGGTTTTATTCTGGGTTCTGTCGGTGTACTATGGCCCTGGAAGAAAACGATTTATCTTCTCGATGCGGCCGGAGAGCAAGTGCTTAAGAAGGGTGCTCCGGTTGTTCAAAGGTTCGAGAACATCTGGCCTGCATCCATCAATACAGAAGTCGTGCTGGCCGTTACCTTTATGGTGTTAGGCATCGTATCCATCTGGCTTATTGAAGTCACGGCGCTGCGGAAAGAGAAACAAAAGCGTTCGGCCTAACCATGGACCGTTATGGTTTGATTGGCTACCCACTCGGGCACTCCTATTCGGCTGTTTACTTCAATCAGAAGTTCAGTCACGAAGAGCTAAATGCCATCTATGAACTATATCCTCTTCCAGCTGGAACCGACTTCAGAACCTGGGCTGCATCCATCCCTGCGCTGAAGGGTTTCAGTGTTACGATCCCTTATAAACAAACCATTCTGCCTTTTCTCGATCATCTGACCCCGGAGGCCCGGGAGATTGGTGCTGTCAATGCTGTGAAAGTGCTTAACACGCCATCCGGACTGAATTTGATAGGACATAACACAGATTGGTCAGGCATCACAGCGGCGCTGGAGGCCATTGGATATGACAAGCATGCAAAAGCCCTGGTCCTTGGGACCGGAGGCGCAGCCAGGGCCGCCATTTACGCTCTCCGGCTACTGGGAATTCCTTCCACCATGGTGAGCCGCAAACCTGGGAATGAGGAAGTTCTTTCTTATGAGGACATTGATCAACGGACCATGGCCTCGCATCATGTTATTGTCAATGCAACACCCGTAGGGATGTTCCCTGACATCTCGGCATGTCCTCCCCTGTCCTATGCAGCAGCAACACCTGATCATCTTTTCTTTGATATGGTCTATAACCCTGAGGAGACGGCTTTCATGAGAAAGGCGGCAGCAGCAGGCGCCAGGGTGAGCAATGGCTATTTTATGCTGATCTCCCAGGCGGAACAAGCCTGGCGATGGTGGCAGTCTGAATGATTACAGGCCCTTCAGTACACGCAGGCTATGCTTCTTACCGTCAGACGAGCGGATCTGAAGCAGGTACATTCCTTGTGCCAGGTCCTCAATGCCATCCAGGCTAACCGATTGCCCGGAAGATATCCGGCCGGTCTGTCTACTGTAATTCATGCGACCCATCATATCATACAAGGTTACAGAAAGTCCATCCACCTCACTTCCATGCCAGACCCAGGTGATCGATGTATTGAAAGGATTGGGATAGACTGTGAAGGGTATTTCGCGTTCTTGATGGGCATCTGCTCCCAGAATGGTAGCTGCAGCGGCGAAATTCGGTATGCCATAACCCACGAGGGTATCCGGGTTCGCATATTTGTGGGCACTTTGACGGATGGCCTGCACCACTTCCATATTCGTCATATTGGGAACAGCCTGCCACAAACAGGCCACAGCACCTGCAATCACGGGGGAGCTGAATGACGTACCACTTCCGGCTGAAATATTGCCCCAGATATCGGCAATGGTAGTGCCTGAGCCCTGCGCTGCCACATCCGGTTTAATCCTGCCATCATAGGAAGGTCCGCGTGAAGAGAAGGATACATATGTTCCGGCATAATCGACGGCACCAATTGCCAGCACACTGTCACCATCTGCCGGGGCGCCAATATATCCCCAGGAAGAAGAACCTTCGTTGCCGGCGCTATTCACGACGATCATCCCCTTGGAAGCCGCAATATCGGCGCCAATGGTCACCCGGGTCGTATTGCCATCCATGCTGGCGTATGTATGACTCTGCAGTGCGTCGTAATAGACCGTGTATCCCAGCGAAGAATTGATAATATCCACACCAGCGCTGTCAGCAAATTCTGCTGCAGCAACCCAATTGTCCTCTTCCACAATGTACTCGCTGCTTCCTATCTCGGATCGCAACAACCAATAATGGGCATGCGGGGCCGTTCCGACCATTTGTGTGGGTATATTACCACCCATGATGGATAAAACCATGGTACCATGCGAATGGGCGCTATAGACATTGGCCCCGTTCTCCGCGAAATCCACGGCTCCCAGTATCCTACCGCTATTGTAGAGGCTGTCAAAAACTGTCAGCGTATTGGCATTCGTAAAACCGGCATCAATGACCGCAATGATCTTCCCCTGTCCCGTATAGCCAGCATTATGCAGCAAATCTACAGCTATCATGCTGGCCTGATTAGCGGCCATACCGTAGTCGATGACTGATGGTTGTATTTTTGTTACCGATGGCTTGTCAGAAAGGTTTGGATTTACCCTTGCCAAAGGCTTCATATCGATGGGTGTGAGCTTATCCTGCGGCCTGGATTGTGCGAATGGTAATGGCAGTGGTGCAACATATTCCACAGAACTCACATAAGGCAGCGCGCTGATTAAAGTGTACTGGGGTGTACTGCTGATCGTTACAATAGCTGAGTTAAACCATTTTGAGCGATTGATGACCTCTACACCTGTGCTTTTGACTCCGTTGATATATGCCGGATTGACAGGGATATCCTGCATGGTAACCGGGACTCCGTGGAGTATACGCCGGTCAATGGCGCGTTGTGAAAGAAATGCCAGCGGATTGGCAATACTGTAGGGAGAATTGCTCTTGTCGGTGAACGTTACGCGGTATTTCCCTGGTTGCTGCGCCATAAGGCCCACAAAAAACATCATGCCCAACAGGCTCAGGGATATTCTGTTTCTCATTGTATGTTTCTTTTTCAGATAAACAAAGATAAAAGATAAATGACTGTGTTCGATCGCATTTTTTATTGCAAGGAACAGGTCGTCCTGGGCAATACTCATGGTATTCAGCGGTTTGCTGCCACCTTAATCTGGATGGACCTGAAGGCCTTGGCCAGCAGAAACAGTAAGATAAATGTGAAGATGATGCTGGCTCCGCTCGGAATATCATAAACATAGGCAGCCCAAAGCCCTAACAATGAACCTACTATTGAGATTATAACGGAGAGGATCATGAGTGAAGACAAGCGCCGGGTGAAGATGCCGGCCACAGCCTGAGGTATGGTGAGGTATGAGATCACGAGGACGATGCCCGCCACCCTGATAGTCATGACAATGGATAAGGAAACGAGCACCATAAGGACAACATTGATCACCTGCACAGGCTGCCGCCTCGTTCTGGCAAATTCTTCATCAAATGAGACTGAGAGGATCAACGGATAGAGCAACATAAATACAACGACGACACCAGTGGCAAGCAATCCCAGTAATGTGAGATCAAGCTGGGTGACAGTCAATATGTTACCAAATAAATAACTCATCAGGTTTGGAGTATATCCGGACGTGATGAAGATGAAGATGGTGCCGACGGCCATTCCAAAAGACCACAGCATGCCGATAAGGCTGTCAGGCCGGATGGCATCACGCTTGCTGAAGAACACAATCAGCAGGGCCGATATGATGGCAAACACTGCTGCCCCGGCCAAGGGGTATATACCCAGATAGAAGGCAATACCAATCCCACCAAAAGAAGCATGTGTGATGCCCCCACTGAGGAAGACGAGTCGTCGTGTAACAATGTAAGTTCCTGTAATGCCACAGGCGATACTGGTGAGCAGGGCAGCCAGCAAGGCGTGCTGAAAGAAGGTATAGCCAAACAACTCCAGAACCCCGGTCATCAGTCATGACGGTTTAAAACACGGTGAGGCAGATCTCCGTGCGTGATGATATCTATTGGGCACTCGTAGGATGCCAGCACTTTTTCATCGATCATATTAGAGGGGTGATGGTGCAGGCCTCCATTGACGCAGGCGATGGTCTTAACATAAGACGCGATGATACCAAGGTCATGGCTCACCATGACAATGGCCATATTCTTATTGAACTCCCTGAGCATTGGGTAAAGATCCCGTTCGAACTGCTGGTCTGTAAAAGTATCTGGCTCATCCAGTATCAGCACCAGGGGACGCGTTGCCAACGCCCTGGCCAGCAGGACCTTCTGCCTTTGTCCACCCGATAGTTCGCCAAAGGGTTTCCTGGTCAGGTCAGCAACACCTGTTTTTTCCAGTGCTTCCATGGCAGCCATACGTGCCATCTTACCATAGAGCCCGAAGGACTGTGTCGGCACCCCAGTGAGCACCACATCCATGACACTGGCAGGGTATCGGCTGTCATGCTGTATCCATTGAGGCAGATAGCCGATTTTGAATTGCTTCTCTCCCTGCAGCGCAGGTGAGTATGTGACCTTGCCTTTAAAAGGTCGGATAAGACCCAGCATCACCTTAAGGAGGGTCGTCTTTCCACCGCCATTCGGACCTATGACACCAATGAAATCATCAGGCAATACATCCAGGTTGACTTCCTTGATCACTGCCTTGCCCTCGTAGCCAGCTGTAACATGTTGCAGTGATATCAGTGTTTCCACAAGAAAGGCTTTATATCGGCAAATGTACAAAATATAGGAACGGGGCGCTCTGGGCTGGCTTTGCTTGTTTTCTGTATCTTTGGCGCTCAAGACCGGCCCGTCGCCCATGAAACTATCGGTCATCATCGTCAGCTATAATGTCCGGCACTTTCTCGAACAATGCCTGCATTCTGTTAAACGTGCAATGCAGGGAATCGACGGAGAGGTGTTCGTGGTGGACAATGATTCTGTTGACACCAGTTGTCAGATGGTGGAGGAGCGTTTCCCATGGGTGCGGCTGATCGCGAATAAACACAACGCGGGATTCTCAGCGGCCAACAACCAGGCCATCCGCCTGGCGCAGGGTTCCTACATCCTGCTGTTGAATCCTGATACCGTCATTGAGGATGATACCCTGAGGAAAGTGGTCGCTTTCATGGATGACCATCCGGAAGCCGGTGGGTTGGGTGTGAAGATGGTAGATGGCAAGGGTCGATTCCTGCCTGAATCCAAGCGCTCGCTGCCAACCCCGGGTGTGGCTTTTGCAAAGATTTTCGGCCTGTCCAGACTGTTTCCGAAATCACGGACCTTCGGGAGGTACCACCTTGGATACCTCGACAATGAAGAGATCCATGAGGTTGAAGTATTGTCAGGTGCTTTTATGCTGCTGCGCCGCAAGGTATTGGACGAAATCGGTCTTCTGGATGAGGGCTTCTTTATGTATGGAGAAGATATCGACCTGAGCTACCGCATCACACAGGCGGGTTATAAAAACTACTATTATCCACCGGCCCGCATTATCCATTACAAGGGAGAAAGCACAAAGAAAGGCAGTGCCAATTATGTGTTTACTTTCTACCAGGCCATGGTCATCTTTGCCCGCAAGCATTTCAGCAGGAAGAATGCGCGCGTGTTTTCCCTCCTCATCCACGCTGCCGTCTGGTTCAGAGCCGGACTGGCTTTGCTCAGAAGACTGGCAGGGAAGTTATTGATGCCCTTCATCGAGTCGGTCCTGCTGGTTGGAGGCATGGTCTTTCTTGCACAATGGTGGGAAGCGCATGTCCTGGTCCGCGAAGGCGGTCGATTTCCCGATGAGGTATACTACTTTTTCATCCCTGTCTGTTCTGCCATCTGGCTAATCAGCATCTACCTTTCAGGCGGTTACGACCGGCCTTCCCGGCTTGTGAGGGTGTGGCAGGGCATGCTGGGCGGCACCATCATGATTCTTGTGGCTTATGCTCTGCTTCCGGAGGCATTCCGGTTCTCAAGAGCACTGATCGTGCTGGGCGCCATCTGGGGCACCCTGGCTGGCATGGTAACTCGTTACTTGTTTCATTTCCTGAACGTTCCAGGATTTAAGCTGAACCATACCCAGGGACGGCATTATGCTCTTGTGGGAGAGCCTGAAGAAACAAGCCGTGTCGAAGCAGTATTACGTCAAGCAGTTCACACACCAGGCTTCATCGGATGTGTGCACACGCGTACAGACAACTCAGGGAATGGCTCACTGGGCCCTTTGGCCAGACTAAGAGATATCATCAGTATTTACCGTATCGACGAGGTGGTATTCTGTTCCAAAAGCCTGCCAGCCAGTCATATCATCGATCTGATGGCTGAATTGCAGGATACCGGTGTGGAATATAAAATTGCCCCCCCCGAAAGTCTTTTTGTCATTGGCAGCAATTCTATCAACACTGCAGGAGAGCTGTATGTGATTGATGTTGATTCAATTACAAGCCCGGCGAACAAACGGCATAAACGCTTATTGGATTTTATCGTAGCAGGAATGTCTATCCCATTGAGCCCTCTGCTAATGCTATTCACCAAGAATCCTTTGGGGTTGATTTCCAATGCACTGGAGGTACTCATCGGCAGGAAATCCTGGGTTGGATATATCCAGTCCGAAGGCAGTCAGCCGGCCTTCAGGCTACCCAAACTGAAATCAGGTGTGCTAAATCCAGCCGATGCCTTTGCCGGCAAAGCCCTGTCCATGGATGACAAAGACAGGCTTAATATGCTGTATGCCAAGAATTACCGGATCAAGACAGACCTGGATATACTTTGGAGAGGTTTTAAAAAGATGGGCAGAAGGCAACATTAACGCGGCTTCGCTTGTTTTAGTAATCCGAAGGCCGACTGGTTTTTGTCTGCATCGATTTTGTATCTTTGCAGATCCTATTTGCATATAGCAACATATTGAATATCATCAAAATCAAATATCATGGCAAGATTTGATATCGTGATGCCCAAACTGGGGGAAAGCATTATCGAAGCCACCATCACCCGCTGGTTAAAGAAGGAAGGAGAAACAGTGCAGGAGGAAGATGCGCTGGTTGAGATCGCAACGGATAAAGTTGATTCTGAGATACCTTCCCCTGTAGATGGTGTAATCACGAAATTGCTTTTCAATGAAGGTGATGTGGTACCTGTGGGGCAGGTAATCGCCCACCTTGAAGTGGAAGGCGCAGGCAGTGTGGCCTCCGAAACGGCAGCGCCGGTAGCGGCACCGGTCGCAGCTGCTGCCAGCGAGCCAAAAGAAGAAGTCCAGGAAATCGCGCAGGTCGAGGAGTTGCCCGCATCAGACCGCTTCTTCTCTCCCCTGGTTAAAAGCATCGCCAAGAAAGAGAATATCAGCCTGCGCGAGTTGGAATCTGTTCCGGGAAGTGGGCTGGAAGGACGCCTAACGAAAAATGATATCCTGGCATATATTTCGCAGCGCTCCACCAGCAAGTCAGCGCCAGTTCAGCAACCCGCCGCAGCAACCCCAAAAATGACCGGCCCGGCCGTCACAACAGCCGCCGGTGACCAGGTCATCGAAATGGACCGCATGCGCAAGCTCATCGCCGATCACATGGTGCATTCTGTGCATACTTCCCCCCATGTCACTTCCTTTGTGGAAGTGGATATGACACCCATCGTTCGCTGGAGAGACAAGGTGAAGGACAGCTTCTTTAAACGGGAAGGTATCCGCCTGACTTATACTCATCTGTTCCTGGATGCGATTGCAAAAACCATCAAGGAGTTTCCTATGGTCAATGCTTCCGTTGATGGAGACAGGATCATCCTGAAAAAAAGGGTGAACATCGGCATGGCTGTAGCGCTTCCGAGTGGCAACCTCATCGTGCCTGTGATCGCCGACGTGGATCAGAAGAGCATACTGGGCATTGCCAAGGCCTCCAATGACCTGGCAGAGAGGGCACGTATCAATAAACTCGTTCCTGATGAGATTCAGGGCGGAACGATTACCCTGACAAACCTGGGCTCTTTCGGCACCGTAATGGGCACGCCGATCATCAACCAGCCACAGGTTGCCATTGTTGCTGTTGGTGCCATCACAAAGAGACCAGTCGTACTGGAAACTGAGGCCGGTGATGTCATCGCCATCCGCCATATGATGTACGCCTCTATTTCCTATGACCACAGGATAGTTGATGGTGCACTGGGTGGACAATTTATATACCGGTTCAAGCAGATCCTGGAGTCTTTCGATCCTCAGACTGATATCTGATTCCGGCAAACTGCCGCTATGGCCAGGGTAATGCAAACCCAAAAAATCCTGCCATTGAATCTGACATGTTCACGACATAAACCCTGCTTTTCGGCTTTTTCTTCCTGACCTGGTCGAATGCTCACACCTGTTTGCACATGAAATTACAACTCCAAAAACCAATTGCCTTTTTTGACCTGGAAACAACAGGTACAAATCTGACGGAAGACCGCATTGTCGAAATATCTGTGCTACGCATTGATGCAGAAGGAAATGAGACCACACTGACGGAGCGTTTCAACCCCGGCATTCCCATTCCCCCTTTTGCCACAGCTATTCATGGTATCTCGGATGAAGACGTTAAAGACAAGCCTTTCTTCAAAGAACGTGCAAGTTATATCTGGGGATTTATGAAGCAATGCGATCTTTCCGGTTACAATGCCCTCAGATTTGACATACCCTTTCTGGCAGAAGAGCTGCTGAGAGCAGAAATAACCATAGACATCCGTCAGCATCGCGTAATTGATGTGCAGAATATCTTTCACAAAATGGAGCCCCGCAACCTGGTGGCAGCTTATAAATACTACTGCAATAAGGAGCTGGTCAATGCCCACAGCGCAGAAGCTGATACCCGTGCCACTTATGAAGTATTACTCGCCCAGCTCGACCGTTACCAGCATGAGACCATCAAAGATGCCAACGGAAAGCTTTATACTCCCGTCCAAAACGACGTAGATGCCCTTCATAAGTTCTCCTACTATTCAAAATTTGTGGACCTTGCCGGCCATATCGTTTACGATGATAAGAATGTAGAAATATTCAACTTCGGAAAATATAAAGGCAGAAGTGTTTCAAAAGTCTTTAAAGATGAACCCTCCTACTACGATTGGATGATGAAGTCACAGTTTCCGCTGTATACAAAGAAAGTGATAGAGCGTATCTATCTCAGCGGCATTAATAAGGGCAATAATACTCTAAACCTTTGAAAGGCGATGAAAATCATCTGCATAGGGCGTAATTATGCCGAACACGCCAAAGAGCTCAACAATCCTGTTCCTTCTAAAGCCGTCTTCTTTTTGAAGCCCGCCACGAGCCTGCTCAGGAATGGCAGGCCTTTCTTCTATCCGGATTTCTCGCAGGATATCCATTATGAACTTGAGCTGGTTGTAAGGATCAATAAGATGGGCAAGAGCATACCGCAGGCATTTGCCCTGAATTATATTGATCAGATCACATTGGGGGTGGACTTTACCGCCAGGGATCTGCAGGCAGACTGCAAAGCCAAGGGACTTCCCTGGGAGATCGCCAAGGCTTTTGATTATTCAGCCCTGGTGGGTGATTATATTCCATTCAGGCAGGAATCGGCGGAAGCGTATCATTTTGAACTCTTTAAGAATGGCGAGAAGGTCCAGGACGGCCATAGCAAAGAGATGATCTTCTCCTTTGCATCGATTATCTCATATGTGTCTCAGTTTATCACCTTGCGAACCGGAGACTTAATTTTCACCGGTACACCGGCCGGTGTGGGTCCGGTTCAGCCCGGCGACCGACTGGAAGGATTTCTGGATGGTGTGCGCCTGGTGCACACACGGATCAAATAAATCAACACCTATTGCAACACGATTTCTTCAACCAGGACCTTTTTAGCCCTTGTATTGATGGCATCGCATATTTGTGAGCGCATCATCAGCAGCTCCTGACGTACCAGGGCCGAATCCAGTTTCACAAAAAGGACACGGTTTTTCAATCGCATGCTCTTCGTATGCCTGGCGATCATGGGGCCGACCAGCTCCTCCCAGAACTCCTGTATCTGAATCCGCTCATAGCCTGTCTGGAGACCAAGAGCGCGTAGCATGGCAGCAATGACTTCATCAATCCTTTGTTCATTCTGATAACTCATAAAGCATCTCCTTTCCCTATCCCTGTCCCTGTCCCTGTCCCATTCATCACCGTGGCAACCCCCCCGCTAACATGGAAACTGATGTGTTTCAGCAGGCTTTCATCGAATATTTGTTGCACCCTGTCTGCCTGGGTATCAGTGATAAATACCTGCCCGAACCGCTCCTCCGCCACCAGATGTATCAGCTTGGCTACCCGCTTTTCATCCAGTTTATCAAAAACATCATCCAGCAACAGCAAGGGTTTGGCCTCCTTTTTCTGACGCATATACTCAAACTGCGCCAGCTTCAAGGCAACGACAAAGGATTTCTGCTGTCCCTGGGATCCGAATTTTTTGGCTGGATACCCATCGATCAACATGCGCAAATCATCCTTATGGATACCCTGTGTGGTGTATCTGACCGCAAGGTCACGGCTGCGGTGCAGGGGCAACAATTCGCGCATTTCCATTTCATCCAGCTGAGTTTCATATTGCAGGTCAACCACCTCCCTGCCGTCGGTCAGTATCTGAAAATAGCTGCGAAACAGATCCGTGAAGCCGGCAAGAAACAACCTGCGGCCTTCGTAAACCGGCATTGCTTTGATAATCAGCTGTTCATCCCACCAATCGAGTTGACTTACAGCATGTGAACCGCTATCCGCAAGGGTCTTGAGCAAGGCATTCCGCTGCATCAGCACCTTATTATAGGCCATCAGCGCCTCCAGGTAATTCCGGTCGAACTGGGAGATCACACTGTCGAGGTACCTTCGGCGAACATCGCTACCTTCATTGATCAGGTCCCTGTCGTAGGGAGAGATCATCACCAGGGGAATCAGACCGATATGATCAGCAAGGCGATCATATTCTTTTTGATTGATCTTAAATATCTTACGTTCATTCCGGCGCTGGATGCAGCTTACCTGGTCCTCACGTTCACCGTTTCTGGCGTAGTGCCCATGAATGGCAAAAACCTCTTCCCCATGCCGGATATTCTGCGAATCAACCGGATTGAAATAGCTCTTGCAGAACGACAAGTAGTAGATGGCATCCAGGAGATTCGTCTTGCCTGCTCCATTCCCTCCCACGAAACAATTAATCTTGTCGCTGAACTGCAACTCTGCATCAGTATAATTCTTAAAATTATTTAATATCAAGGAATTAAGGTACATATCTTCAACTAATACCTGAATACATCTTTCCTGTCAAAGCCTGATATACTCCCTCGAGCAACCAGGATGGTGTGGAGGCTGCGCCACTGATCCCGATCGTTTCTGCTCCTTCCCAATATTGTTGAAGGATGTCCTCAGGCCCCCCGATGAAATAAGCGCGCGGATTAACTGATTTACAAACATCGAACAAATACCTCCCATTTGAAGATTCCCTTCCGGAAACAAAGAGGATGACGTCCATGGAGGAAGCAAAGGATTCTAATCTGCCCTTGCGACCTGCTATTTGGCGGCAGGTTGTAGGATGAATCACCAGCACCGGGCGCTGTTCTTCGGCGACCTGGTTGTAGCGTTGCCAGATCAATTCACTTATATGTGCATAAGCCTCAGCATCCTGGGTTGTCTGGCAGAAAAGCTGTAGTGGGCGGTTCACATCAATCTGAACGATATCCTCTGGACCCTCAAGAATCAGAAGCTGGTTATCGACCTGCCCTGACAGACCAAGTACTTCAGGATGTCCTTTTTTTCCATACACAGCGATTTGTCCTCCCTCCTGCTGAAGGAAATATTGCTGCGACCGGATACGATCCTGCAACTTAATGACAATAGGGCAGCTTGCATCAAGATACCGGATTGAATTGTCTTTCAGTAGCTTATAAGTATTTGGAGGCTCACCATGTGCACGGATCATCAACATATCTCCTCCTACTTTATCCAAATCATCTTTTGAGATCACCTGAAGGCCTAACCGGGCAAGTCGCTCCACCTCTGCTTCATTATGTACGGGTTGGCCCAGGCAATACAAGACAGCCTCTGATTTCAAATGATCTTCAGCCATTTGAATCGCGCGCCTCACACCCATACAGAAACCTGCATCCGGATCGATATACACCCTGGGTAACATGCCTCAAACATACAAAAATCCGGGCTTGCTTCCGGGTCTAATGTCGTTGCCAGAAATCCTGGAGGTTGGTTGTAACTGACAGATAATTCGGAGAACCTGCCAGGTGGAAAGCTGCCCTGGCATAGTTGAAATGGAAGCGGGATATCTTCAGTCCGATGCCCCATGTAAAGCCTACGGTGGAAAGCCTCGAGCTCACCTTCATCTCCTGTCTGCGAAGGTAGTTATACCCCAGACGCAGGCTCAGCGCGTTGCCCGGACTGAGTTCTGCTCCAAATACGACGTGCCGCATGGCATTGTCCAGGAAATTCTCGATCTCGTTTTCGCTGATAGGTTCGCCGGTCAAGGGGTCGGTGGTGGGCTTGGATGGATCGGTATATCGGAGGTTCCAGCGCTGGAGATTTGTCAGCAAGACATGGTACCGCAGCGGAACGTGTCTGAGTTTCTTACTTACACCCAACTGAAGCTCAAAGGGCAAGGGCTCAGGTGAGCCCGGGATATAGGCCTTTAGTTGCCTTCCGATGTTACGTGCCTGGAATGATACGCTAAGCTGTTGATCAGGATGGTGGTATGCCACGGCGACATCTGTTGCCAGACCGAAACTGGTATAACTCTCCAGGCCGGAATGGATAAATTTTAGGTTGGCACCCAATGAAAACAGTGAATCCAGGGCCCTTCCCCACCCTAATTGGAAAGCATAATCACCGGCAGTGAAATTCCCGGCGGTCAGTCCCGTGGGATCTGCATAGGTAAAAGTCCCATAATTCAGGTACATCATACTTCCCGTGAAGCTGCCGAATTTCTCAAACGTATGACTATATGCAGCATAACCATAGCTGATACCGGCATAATAATCGGCAAAGCTCAGCGACAGGTTGCCATCCATCCCTTGTGTGATCAGTGCGGGGTTGGCCACAGCAAGGTTGAGGTCATTGTCTTTTGCATAAACATTACCCATCCCCATCGCGGCCGCGCGGGGGGAGACCATCAGGTTCAGGAAAGAATAAGCGCTTCTGCCTCCTGACTGGCTCATGGATGGACCGGCATTGCAAAAGAGAGCGGCGGTCAGTATGAATGGTATAAAATATCTCATAGATGAATGCATTCCCGGTATGTGGCAAGTTGCCTGCTAGAACGCTGGTAAATGTGCTTTAGTATAGAAAAGGCCCATGTCAGATGATTAATCCTTCTTGCGGACGTTACCTGAACCCGAGATAGAGAACCTGACTTCAGGAGATCCCTGATAGATGATATTGCCACTGCCTTCGATGCTGGCCTGCAGTCGCGACTGGGCTGTAATTCGCGCATCACCCGATCCGGCAATGGTAATCATCGCATCTTCCACCGGAAAGTCATAAGCATTCAGGTTACCGGAGCCTGCGATGCGGGTGTAGAGTTTGAGGGCACCGCCCTCCAGGCGGATGTCTCCGGAACCGGCAATGTGGGCGGCCAGGCTTTCCACTTCAGTCATCATTAAGATACCACCCGAACCGTGGATATTCAGTTCAAGGCGATCGAGATCGAAGGGAGCACTGACCTCTATCTTGCCGGAGCCATTGATCTCCATTAGTTCAATATCGGGCATGGTGATAAACACCATCATTTCTTCTGAGGACCAGACACATTCCAGTGTTCCAATGCGTAACAGATCTCCATCTGTCCTGGTCTCTATCAGGGGGAGGAGGTTCTCCTGGGCTTCGACCTGCACTGAGAATTCACTTCCAGGGCTGATGATTACGCGCATGGATCCATCCACCCGTATCTGCGTAAAACCCTCAACCACCCTGTCTTCCCTGATACTAGTACCATGCCCCCGTTCACAATCCATGCAGGATGTGAGTGTTAGTACAAAGAAGGCGGTAAAAACTGCAATTGTCAGTGATCTCATAGGATACCGAAGATACAAAAAACCTGTATGGGCCGAACTTCTGGTGGATTATTGTTTTGATCTGATCATATTGAGTGCGCTTCCGGCCTTGAACCAGGCGATCTGGCCTTCGTTGTAACTGTGCTTCACATCGATGGTTTCTGTACTTCCATCGTTGTGATGCAGGGCCAGTTGCAGGATGCTACCTGGAGCAAAAGCGGTCAATCCCAGCACATCCACCCGGTCACCTTCCCGGATCTTATCGTAGTCTGCTTTGTTAATGAAGGTGAGTGCCAGCATTCCCTGCTTCTTCAGGTTGGTTTCATGAATACGGGCGAAGGACTTCACCAGCACCACCCTGACACCCAGATGTCTGGGCTGCATGGCGGCATGTTCCCGGCTGGAGCCTTCTCCGTAGTTTTCGTCTCCAACGACGATGGAGCCCAATCCCAGGGCTTTGTAGTGTCGCGCAACCGTGCTAACCTTGTCATAAGCGCCTGTTTCCTGGTTCAGCACCAGGTTGGCCAGGCCATTGAAGGCATTGGTAGCGCCCATGAGCAGGTTGTCTGAAATATTATCGAGGTGACCCCTGAACCTCAGCCAGGGCCCGGCCATGGAAATATGATCCGTTGTACACTTGCCCTGTGCTTTAATCAATAGCCGGAGGTCAAGGATATCGGTGCCTTCCCACGGCCTGAAGGCTTCCAGCTTTTGCAGGCGATTGGAAGCCGGGTCGATGCTGACCTGGACCTGCTCACTGTCATCTGAAGGCGCTACATAGCCAGCGTCACCTACGGCGAACCCACGTGGTGGCAGTTCTAGACCCTGTGGTTCGTCGAGCATCACCTCTACCCCATCTTCATTGATCAGCTTGTCCTTCAAAGGATTGAACGTGATATCACCGGCGATGGCCATGGCTGTCACGATCTCCGGAGAGGCCACAAAACTATGGGTTCCGGGGTTTCCATCGTTGCGTTTGGCGAAGTTGCGGTTAAAAGAGGTAATGATGGTGTTTCTTCGCTCCGGATCATCGCTATGGCGTTTCCATTGGCCGATGCAGGGGCCGCAGGCATTGGCCATCACTACGCCACCGATATCTTCAAAAATCTGAAGGATGCCATCACGTTCACTGGTGAATCGAATCTGCTCCGAACCCGGGGTAATGATAAACTCTGACCTGACTTTAAGCTTCTTCTCCCTGGCCTGCCTGGCAATGGAGGCAGCACGTGTCAGGTCTTCATAGCTTGAATTGGTGCAGGATCCAATGAGCCCGACCTCTATTTGTAACGGGAAATTATGCTGCCGTGCCACTTCTGCAAGCGATGCAATGGGATGGGCTGCATCGGGCGTATAAGGCCCATTTATATGAGGCTCAAGTTGCGAAAGATCTATCTCGATCACCTGATCATAGTAACGCTCCGGCTGGTCATATACTTCTATGTCTGAGCGGAGATAAGGCCTGATGCGATCGGCAAGTAATGCAACCTCCGCCCTACCAGTCTCACGAAGGTAAACGGCCATCTTCTCATCATATTCAAAGATCGACGTCGTGGCGCCTATTTCAGCACCCATGTTACAGATGGTTCCTTTGCCGGTGGCAGAAATCGAATCTGCACCCTCTCCGAAGTATTCAATGATAGCACCTGTACCGCCTTTCACGGTCAGCAGTCCGGCTACCTTGAGAATAACGTCCTTTGCTGAAGTCCATCCGCTCATTTTTCCGGTGAGTTTAACACCTATCAACTTCGGCATCAGCAATTCCCAGGCCATACCAGCCATTACATCCACGGCATCAGCACCACCAACGCCAATCGCGATCATGCCAAGTCCTCCGGCATTCACAGTATGGGAGTCGGTACCGATCATCATACCACCTGGGAAGGCATAGTTTTCCAGGATCACCTGATGTATGATCCCGGCTCCGGGTTTCCAGAACCCGATACCATATTTATTAGATACACTTTGCAGAAAATCAAAGACTTCTCTGTTCTGAGCCAGGGCTGTCTCCAGATCTGCATTGGCACCAGCGAAAGCTTGTATCAAATGGTCACAATGCACCGTAGTGGGCACGGCTGTCCGCTTTTTGCCGGCATTCATGAACTGAAGTAAGGCCATCTGTGCTGTGGCATCCTGCATCGCGACCCTGTCCGGGGCAAAATCAACATAGTCTTCTCCCCGCCTGAAGGCAGCAAAAGGCCCATCACTGTATAGATGTGCATAAAGGATTTTTTCGCTCACAGTGAGCGGACGTCCTAAGGCAGTGCGCGCTGCATCAATACGTTGCGGCAACATTTCATAGGCGCGGCGGATCAGATCGAGGTCAAACATATTAGATTGCGTTTTGGTGTGTTGGGTTAAACCGGAAATAAGCCTGGCAAAGTTAAGGAACATTAAACATATATAAAATGTTCTATTAGATCAGGCCTGATTTGTAATACTTAAACGCATGAATGCATCATCAACCCAGCACCTAGGTTAATAATGCAGATAAAAATAAAATCCAGGTATATTTGAAAGGTTTTCCTGCATTAGGACTGATCTGAAAAAGCCAGCATGAAAATGATGGGTTATTTTAATGTCTACACTCTGGACGCGTGGACAAAAATGAATCCTCTAAGGCCGATCAGAAATGAGGGTTAGTTTTAACGGATTTTATGAAGGACCCCATCAATCGACGAAGTATTCCAGGTTACAGTATGGCCCTGGTGATTATTCCTTTTCTCACAGGCTGCATGGTTTATATTAACAACGGTGGTTACGGATACCTTAATGAAGCTGAAAAACAACATTTCCAGCCCTTTCCTGCAGAAATCTCCCTGACTTCAGGATACGACACGACCGCATTGATTATATACCGACTGTGTGAACAGGATATTCAAAAAATCCTAAAGTCCTACGACTACACCTGGGTGCACATCTGGGCGCCTTACTGTCCATCCGCCGATCATGCCGGATTGCTAAACAAGCTGCAAATTGCTGCCACAACAGCCGGGCAAAGGCTTAATGTTTTGTTAATATCAAGCAGTTATGACTATGATGCCATTAAGTCCCGGGTCTCTAACAGTCATTATCCATATCCTGTTTATGTGTTAGACGAAGCCTGTTTCGGGAGTTCCCGGGGCAAGGCGCTCAGACATTTGCACAGGGTATTACACCATCACCAGGTTTCAGGGAAAAGGGGTTTCTTTGGAGACTACTTACTGAAAGATACAACGGTGGTCAAAGAAGCCTGGCATTTATCTGTTAACGAAGTAGATAGCCTTATTTCTGCACATTAATCATAAAGAAAACGAACCTGTGAAGATGTTTAGATCAAAAAGAACACCAGTATTAAAGATGTTCATTTTGATGAGCGACCGAGAATGATGGCCTCAAATACCTGGTTTTAAAAGGGATGGAAGAAAAGAAATGTGTGCATTGCGGGGCCGGTTGCGGCAGGAATCCTGTCTTATGGGAGGGAAAGGCCTTTTGCTGTCATGGATGCAAAACAGTGTATCATATCCTGAACGAAAAGAAGCTGCATCAGTATTATGAGATTCAGCCTATGTCAGGAATAAGAATAGAACGTCCACAGGAAATCAAGGCCTTTGCGTTTCTCGATAACACAGAAATCCGTGATAAATTGCTGTATTTCAGCGATGGTTCGGTTTCCTCCGTTCGTTTCTTTATTCCCGGAATTCATTGTGCTTCCTGTATCTGGTTGCTGGAACACCTGCAGACTTTGCATCCGGGCATACTGCATTCCAACGTTCATTTCCCCAAAAAGCAGGTCAATATTACCTTTAATCATGCGCAGATTACCTTAAGGCAAGTCGCTGAACTCCTCACTTCTATCCATTATATCCCTGAGATTACATTAGATGACCTTGAAGCTGTTAAACCAGGAAGTCCGAGAAGGGGTTTGCTGCTCAAGATCGGGATTGCCAGCTTCAGTTTTCTGAACATCATGATGTACAGTTTTCCAGAATATGTACCTGGTGGACATCTATTGGAGCAGGAATTCAGGCATTTATTCGGATGGTTGAGTTTTATCCTCATCCTTCCTGTGATCTTTTACAGCGCCACCGATTATTATATCTCAGCCTGGAAGGGGTTAAGGCACGGGATCATCAGCATAGACCTTCCTATTACCTTGGGTATCATTGCCTTATTCCTTCAAAGCTCTTGGGTTGTATTCTCAGGACAGGGTATTGGCTACATGGATTCGTTGGCCGGATTGCTCTTTTTTCTGCTGGTCGGTAAATGGTATCAGGGAAAAACATACGAGGCCCTTTCTTTTGAGCGGAATTACAAGTCCTATTTCCCAGTTGCTGTTACGAAGCTGGAAGAAGGAAAGGAACTGATCACTCCCATCAAGGATCTGAGGACAGGCGATCGCATCATGATCCGAAATCAGGAGCTTATTCCGGCCGATGCACAGCTCATTGAGGGGAATGGCAATATCGATTATTCATTTGTTACCGGAGAGGCACTGCCGGTCCGTAAGAATGCAGGAGACTTCATTTATGCCGGTGGCAGACAGGTTGGCAGTACCATCATTCTTGAGGTTGAAAAGGCTGTGGAACAAAGCTACCTGACGCAACTCTGGAATCAGCATCAGGACAGCAAGCAGCAGGGCAGGTTAAATAACCTGACGAACCAGATCAGCCGGTATTTCACCCTTATCATCCTCGCTATTGCTTTTGGTGCCTTTACATATTGGGTCATCGCTGACAGCCTGGCCACCGCTGTATATGTATTTGCTTCCGTCCTAATCATTGCCTGCCCCTGTGCCCTTGCGCTCACCGTGCCTTTCACATTTGGCAGCACCATGCGACTGTTTGGAAGAATGGGGTTCTATATCAAAAAAGCTGAGGTCATTGAAACTCTGAATGAGGTGGACACCGTGGTATTTGATAAAACAGGTACCATTACCATGAACAGGGAGGTAGAGATACATTTTGTAGGGAAAGATCAGGGTAGTGAGGAACAAATCCTGATACGCTCCGTCCTGCGCCACAGCAGTCACCCACTTAGCACAGTCCTGTATGCTCACCTCAAAGATGCCCCGCTGATTGCGTGTGAGCAATACGATGAAATACCGGGCATGGGTATAACTGCAAGTCTCAACGGGCATCGGGTGAATATTGGATCGGCCCTCTTTGTCACGGGACAGGCTGAATCAGAGCAGACTGCAGCCAGCCGCGTATATGTCGGGATTGATGGGCAGTCGCTGGGTTATTACAGCATTGGAAATCAATACCGTGAAGGGCTCGAAATGTTGGTCAGGGAGCTCAGGCCACGTTATGCATTGCACCTGATATCAGGAGATAACGATGCCGAGCGGGAGCGCCTGCAGAAATTTTTTGGGAATGACGCACAGCTTCACTTTAACCAGACACCGACCGGAAAACGGGATTATATCCAGGATCTGATGTTGAGCGGACACAAGGTGCTGATGATCGGCGATGGCTTAAACGATGCCGGCGCCCTGGCCCAGAGCCATGCCGGGATCAGTGTCGCTGATGATGTTTTCAGCTTTTCTCCAGCCAGCGATGCCATTCTGGAATCTTCTCAGTTCTTCCGGCTTGGCACCTTCCTGAGCTTCACGAAGAAGAGCATGCGCATCATCCGGCAGAGTTTCCTCATCTCGTTCATCTACAATATCATTGGCCTGTCATTCGCTGTCAGTGCCATGCTTTCACCCCTGATTGCAGCCATCCTGATGCCACTGAGTTCGGTGAGCATTGTCGCTTTCACTACGTTTTCAGTGATGCTGGCCGGTCGCCGCTGGTTTCCAGTCAAAAGCCGGTAATGGCTTCTTTTATCCTCAATCGATGATTGAATTATTCTATTAAGAATTATTCTAAATGTATGGCTACTGCCTTAGACATTTACGTAATTACATAGATTTGTTAAGAGGATCAACGATTCCCTAAGAGAGGGTGAGATGAAGGCCATCATTGTATTGATAATTCTTGGGATTATACTCGCAGGGGGGTTCCTGGCCGCGTTCATCTGGGCTGTGAGATCGGGGCAGTATGATGATGATTACACGCCGTCTGTCAGGATGCTCTTTGAAAACAAACGTGAAACAACACAGGATGTCCTGCCTTCCGTCGAATCTGATGAGCAGAAGCCATCCAAAGACATGAACGATGAACAACTAAATCAGTAATAATATGGAGCTTGAGAGATTTACTTATGACAACCGAATTGCACGGCTCTTTTTCAATGCGACGATCTTCTGGGGAATCATCGCAACCATTGTTGGTCTGCTCATCGCCTTGCTGCTGGTTTTCCCAAACCTGACCGGTGGTGCTCCCATCCTGTCGTTCGGTCGACTCAGGCCTTTGCACACCAATGCGGCCATTTTTGCCTTTGTCGGCAATGCCATTTTTACAGGGATCTACTACAGCCTCCCCCGATTACTCAAAACACCCATCTACAGCAAAGCCCTCGGGCTGATCAATTTCTGGGGATGGCAACTTATCATCCTGGCTGCTGCGATTACGCTGCCACTTGGTTATACGGTTGGAAAAGAATACGCTGAACTGGAATGGCCGATCGACATCGCCATTGCCCTGGTTTGGGTCATCTTCGGCATCAACCTGATTATGACAACCCTTAAGAGAAGAGTCAGGCATATCTACGTGGCCATCTGGTTCTACATCGCCACCTTCGTAACCGTCGCGGTTTTACATATCGTCAATTCGATCAACATCCCGGTAAACTTGTTAAAGAGCTATCCCGTATACGCGGGCATCCAGGATGCACTGGTGCAGTGGTGGTATGGACACAATGCTGTTGCATTTTTCCTGACCACGCCATTTTTGGGATTGATGTATTATTTCGTTCCCAAGGCTGCCAACCGGCCGGTTTATTCTTACAAGCTTTCTATCATTCACTTCTGGTCGCTCATCTTTCTATATATCTGGGCAGGCCCGCACCATCTGCTGTATTCATCCTTACCCGACTGGGTACAGGCCCTGGGGGTGGTATTTTCGGTCATGCTGATCGCGCCTTCCTGGGGAGGGATGATCAACGGCTTGCTTACCTTGCGTGGTGCATGGGATAAGGTGCGGCAAGACCCTGTGCTGAAGATGTTCGTTGTCGGCATAACAGCTTATGGCATGGCAACCCTGGAAGGTCCCCTGCTCTCCACCAAGACTGTCAATGCCATCAGTCACTTCACCGACTGGACCATTGCGCATGTACATATCGGTGCATTAGGCTGGAATGGCATGTTGACCTTCGGGATGATATACTGGCTGCTTCCCCGGCTGTATGACACGAAACTCTTCAGTATTAAGCTGGCCAATGCGCATTTCTGGCTGGCGACAACAGGGATGTTGTTTTTTGCCATTCCCTTGTATTTTGCCGGCATCACACAGAGTCTGATGTGGAAAGAGTTCACCGACGATGGTTTCCTGAAATACCCAAATTTCATGGAAACGGTGGTGCAGATCCTTCCGATGTATTACATTAGGGCCTTTGGTGGATTGCTGTACATCAGCGGCATCCTGATCATGATATATAATGTCCTGAAAACCATCCAGGCCGGGAAGTTTATTCGCTATGAATCAGACGAAGCACCTGCGCTAAACATGACAGGATATTCCGCCAAAGGACATCGCCTTCTTGAGTCACGTCCGGTGCAATTCACAGTCCTGGCGCTGATCGCTATCCTGATCGGCGGTATCATTGAGTTTGTTCCCATGTTCATGATTAAGTCCAATATTCCCATCATCGAGTCAGTGAAGCCCTATACACCTCTGGAACTGCATGGCAGGGATCTGTACGTGCGGGAAGGATGCTACAACTGTCATAGTCAGATGGTACGACCCTTCCGATCCGAAGTGGAAAGATACGGTGACTACAGCAAAGCTGGCGAGAGCATCTACGACTTTCCCTTCCAGTTCGGATCCAAGCGAACCGGACCTGACCTGGCCAGGGCCGGTGTCCCGGGCAGCCTTGTCAATAAACCGGATCTGTGGCATTATAAACACTTCTATGACCCTCGACTGCTGGTACAGCAATCCATCATGCCCTCCTACAGGCATCTGACTGAAAATGATCTTGATATATCGACCACGGCCAAAAAAATCAGGGTCATGCAATCGCTGGGGGTACCCTATCCTGAAGGGTACGACCAGATTGCCAATGAAGACCTTATGAAGCAGGCTGGAGAGATTGCAGGGCAGTTGAGAAAAGACGGGGTGAATGTGGAAGATACCAGGGAGGTCATCGCCATGATCGCCTATCTGCAGCGACTTGGTAAAGATATTTCTCAGCCTAAATCAGATAAATAAGCATTCAGCGATGAAGTTGGCCCGCAACGTACTTGCAAATATCGAAGGCACAGACATCTATGCAATACTGGGTATCCTGATCTTCTTTATTTTCTTTCTCGTGGTCATTCTATGGGTGATGCGGATCAAAGCTAATAAAGCGAGAGAATATGCCCGGATGCCATTGAGCACCGACGAGGAGGAACCGGAACGCACAACCGAAAAGAAAACACCTGGCTTAACCTGAAAATAGCATTGAAATGAATACAGATCCAAAACCAGCCCAGCCCGAGGCCGAAGATTACGAAATCGATACCCTGACCAATGACCGATTGCTCAAGGACCATGAATACGACGGTATCAGAGAGCTGGATAATGATCCACCATCCTGGTTCAACTATTTGTTTATGGGCACGATAGCCTTTGCTATATTGTACTTGTATTCCTTGTTTCTGTTCAGGCCCAGCGAGCTGGTCCAGGAGAAGGAATTTGCCAAAGCCATGGCGGCGGCGGAACGGAGCAAAGCGGTTGCCCAACAAGTGGTTACAACCGGAGACGAAGCAACAGCCGAAGCCCCCAAGGCATTTGAGATCGCACTGCTTACGGATGAGCCAAGTCTGAACAGCGGCAAG